>SNRY01000577.1_pt1 | contig 12151 bp, 11 predicted proteins | sample 4693421 | NCBI WGS metagenome assembly SNRY01 (sample SAMN11003215, study PRJNA524138) | termite gut metagenome | isolation source: Bacteroidetes bacterial symbionts from single cell of protist host amplifed... | host: Streblomastix strix ... | reverse complement strand
ACATGATAGTGGCTATAGCCAATGGAGGTATTGTTCCGGCTGCCATTATCAATCAACGCCTGCAAAAAGAGATTTATCTGCTGAAAATCAATTTGAGAGACGATTGTCAACGCCCAAAGTATGACAGCCCCAAATTAATGTCGGCGATAGATTTTTCTTTTCAAGGAAAGAATATTCTTTTGGTGGACGATAGAATAAAAACGGGTTCAACAGTGAAATTTGCTTGCGAATTATTGAAAGAAGCAAAGTTGATAAAAACCTTTGCCGTCAATGGAAACGCAGATTATGCTTTGTACGACGAATCATGCTTTAATTTCCCTTGGATAATTTAACTAATTTTGAATTACTGATTTTGAATATTAAATGGTGAGCAATAATAGGATTCGGCATTTAATATTCAACATGAAACATTAAATAAAACTATGGATAGAAGAGATTTTCTTAGAGCGGTAGCTGTAACAGGAACCGCCATGAGTATTCAGCGAGTGGGTGCTATGGATATATTGACACAGCATTTCCATACCGCTGACGACAAGGTGGATTTGGTAGCTGCTATGGGTGGAGAACCCGAAGCAATGTTTCTTAATGGTATTGACAAACTGGGTGGTATCAAACAGTTTATCAAATCCGGGCAGAAAGTGGTTGTGAAACCCAATATTGGTTGGGATAGAGCGCCCGAATTGGCAGGAAATGCCAATCCGAAACTTGTGGCTGAAATTGTAAAACAATGTTTTGCTGCCGGAGCTAAAGAAGTGAAAGTGTTTGACCATACGTGCGACGAATGGACAAAATGCTATGCCAATAGTGGTATTAAAGCCGCCGCCGAAGCTGCCGGAGCACAAATGGTACCGGCGCACTTGGAATCATACTATCGTACGGTGAAACTTCCCAAAGGAAAGAAATTGACCGAAACAAAAGTACATGAAGCTATTTTGGATGCCGATGTATGGATCAATGTTCCCGTACTGAAACATCACGGAGGAGCGAACTTATCTATCTCCATGAAAAACTTGATGGGTATTGTTTGGAATCGTCAATACTTCCACAGCCACGATTTGCAACAATGTATTGCAGATATCTGCACATTGGAAAAGAAACCGATACTTAACGTGGTTGATGCTTACCGTTTGATGCAATCCAACGGTCCGCAAGGACGTACAATAGCGGATGCGGTAACGACCAAAGCCCAATTTATATCTCAAGACATTGTGGCAGTAGATACGGCAGCGGCTAAATTCTTCAATCAAGTTCGGGAAATGCCGCTCGATATTGTTGGACATTTGGCAAACGGACAAGCCCTTAACCTCGGTACTATGAACTTGGATAAATTGAACGTTCAGCGCATCAGATTGTAAAATCATTATGTTAAAAATATTGCGTGTAATCATATCGGCAATACTCTTCGGCTTAATTACTTTCCTTTTTCTAGATTTCGCCGGGATATTGCCGAATGGTTTTAATTGGCTGGCTAACATACAATTCGTGCCGGCTCTTTTAAGTCATTCATTTACTATTTTGGTTGCCCTTTTGGCATTGACACTGCTGTTTGGAAGAATTTATTGTTCTACGATATGCCCTATGGGTATCTTCCAAGACGTTGTAGCTTGGTTCTCAAGACGAATCGGAAAGAAAAAGAAGAAGAAAAAATATAGCTACAGCCCGGCTAAGACGATACTTCGTTATACAGTATTGGGGGTTGCGATACTTACATTTTTAGTAGGTTTCCCCATTGTACTCGGATTGATTGACCCGTACAGTGTTTATGGTAGAATGACGACGAATGTATTTCGCGTGGTATATATGGCGGGGAATAATTTGCTGGAGTCTATCTTTTCCTCATTCAACAGTTACACGTTTTATCAGGCGGATACGGACATTCGCAGCCTTTTCTCATTCATAGGGGGAATAGTAATGTTCCTGCTTATTGGTTATCTGGCGTGGCGGCATGGACGGACGTGGTGCAATACGATATGTCCGGTGGGAACAGTTTTAGGCTTTTTAAATAAATATTCCCTTTTTAAAATTCGGATTAACGAAGATAAATGTAACAAATGCGGGCTATGTGCCATGAAATGCAAAGCTGCATGTATCAACAGCAAAGAAAGCATGATTGATTACAGCCGGTGTGTGGACTGTTATAATTGTCTGGGAGCTTGCAAAAGGGGTGGGCTTTCTTATTCACCTGTCAGAAAGAAGCAAAAAGAAGAAGCAAAAAAGGAAGAACAAACTACCGATAAGTCCAAGCGGCAATTCTTGCTAACGGGATTAACAACTGGATTGGCAGTAGCAACGGCAATTCCCAAAACGATGGCACAACAGGGAGTCAAAGTATCGGGAAGTCAAGTAGCATACAAAGTGCAATATCCTGTAATGCCTCCGGGAGCCGTGAGTATAAAACATTTCCAAGCCCATTGCACCTCGTGCCACCTCTGTATAAGCAAATGCCCGTCGAAAGTATTGAAACCTGCATTTCTGGAATATGGCTTGGGAGGTATCATGCAGCCCTTGGAGGATTTTGAAAAAGGTTTCTGTAATTACGATTGTACCGTATGCGGTGAGGTCTGCCCCAACGGAGCCATCCATAAGCTGACTGTTGAAGAAAAGCATTTGACACAACCCGGTCGCGTAGTCTTCATCAAAGAGAATTGCGTGGTTTATACGGACGAGACCAGTTGCGGGGCATGTTCCGAACATTGCCCTACGCAAGCAGTGGCAATGGTTCCCTATCAAAACGGATTAACGATTCCGCAGGTAGATACGGAAATCTGTGTAGGATGTGGCGGTTGTGAACATATTTGTCCGGTAGTTCCTTACAAAGCAATTCATATTGAAGGAAATCCGGTGCAGTTGAGAGCTAAACCCTTTGTAGAAGAAGAGAAGAAAGAAATTAATGTGGATAATTTTGGATTCTGAAAAGTATTTCATAAAAAGCGGAATATAGGGAAAAAGAGTTTATTTCCATGTATTCCGCTTTTTCGTGTATTTATTCTTAAACTTAATTATTCTCCGGGCGCAACTTCCGTACTACTGCTCCCGTTTGCCACATTTCACTCTCGCGGAGAGCTTTCAATTCGGCATCTAACTTTTCACGGTAATCAGGTTTGGAATTAGAATCAATAGAGCGTTGCGCTTCATTACCTTCTTTTACTTCCTTGTATAGTTTCTCAAATACCGGCTTGGTAGCGTCGTGGAATGGTCCCATCCAATCAAGTGCGCCTCGTTGAGCCGTAGTGGAACAGTTGGCATACATCCAATCCATACCATTCTTGGCAAAGAGAGGCATCAATGATTGAGTCAACTCCTCCACTGTTTCATTGAATGCTTCGGAAGGAGAGTGTCCGTTTTCGCGCAAGGTTTCATATTGAGCAAGCAGCAATCCTTGAATAGCTCCCATTAAGGTGCCGCGTTCACCTGTGAGGTCGGAATACACTTCACGCTTAAAGGTCGTTTCAAACAAATAACCCGACCCTACACCGATACCCAAAGCGACAACCCTGTCCCACGCATTACCCGTAGCATCTTGGAAAATAGCATACGAAGAATTCAACCCACGACCTTCTAAGAACATGGTACGCAAAGATGTTCCCGAACCTTTGGGAGCAATTAGAATTACATCCACATCAGCCGGAGGAATAATACCTGTACGTTCTTTGTAAGTGATACCAAACCCATGTGAAAAATAAAGGACTTTACCTGCGGTCAAATGCTTCTTTACGGTAGACCACAGTTCTATCTGAGCAGCATCGGAAAGCAAATATTGAATAATTGTACCGCGTTTACACGCTTCTTCTATTTCAAACAAAGTTTCGCCGGGAACCCAACCATCGGCTATAGCCTTATTCCAAGTCTTACCTCCCTTACGTTGTCCTACGATTACGTTGAAGCCGTTATCACGGAGGTTTAATGACTGTCCGGGTCCTTGTACACCGTAACCTATTACGGCGATAGTTTCGTTTTTCAATACTTCGCGTGCTTTTTCCAAGGGAAATTCTTCACGGGTTACTACATTTTCCGTAACTCCGCCAAAATTCATTTGTGCCATTTTTAATTTAATGTTTAATTGTTAACGGTGAATGTTTAATAATGAATGGGATTTTAGTAATTCTAATATTAGACATTCAATATTCAAAATTAACCTTAGCCCGACAAGTAACCTCACCGGTATTCTTTTTTACTTCGATGCTATATTCATTGTTATCCGTCTCTTCTTTAAAAAAAGAAAGTTCGTCGCCATAATAACTCTCGGTGATGTATGCAATTTCAAAACGATGGACGTGCATTGTTTTATAAACCTCAATCGGGAACAAATCAAGTACATGCTCAATGTAGCGGACGCTGTTCACATGCCCATTGATGTCAATATCACTATACTTGACGGTCAATGTCGTGGTGGCTACGTCTTGCGTGCTTACTTTAATACGCGAAGGCTTTTCGATAGGGCAAGGCTCATCGCAAATATAATCGGCAATATCACCACCGTGCATATTCAGTAAATCGGCAGGTTTCCGCGTATTTACATTAATCATTGCCCATATAGAACGGGCATAACCTATCGCTTTCCCATCTTTGTTGATGTAGGCAAAATTACGGTTAGTAAAGAGGCGATATACGTCCTCCACCCAAGTCCGGACAGTAAACTTCTCGTACTGGTTAGGCATATCGCCCAACTCAATCGCCAAGCGGGACAGTACCCACGTAAAGTTTTCTTCGTTTAAAGAAGCAATGCCAAAACCTCGTTCGGTAGCATGAAATCCGGCACAATTAAGGCTTTGGTTTCCCAATACGCCCAACGTTAGCTTTCCGTTAAAATCAACATGAAACGGTTCGGCTACAAAATCATAACTTCCTATTTTGTTCATTTACGATTAATTCCCTTTATCTGTTTTTAATTTCTGCCATTCGTATTTTTCTTCCCTTTTAACCAAATAATCACTCACTTTCTCTTCCCTGCTTTTAGTAATAGCAATACGCCCCGAACGAACGAACTGTAATATTTTAATCTGTTTCAAGTCTTCGTAAAGGGATTGCGTCTCTTCTGTCGTTCCTGACTTTTGGATTACTGTGTATGTGGAATTTATCTCAATGATACGTGCATTGTATTTGCTGATGATGGTTTCAACCTGTTTACTGTCTGACAGTTCCTGTGTAGGAATTTTATAAAGGGCTATTTCACGATAGAATACTTCGTCGTCAGTGAAATAACTTGCTTTTATCACGTCAATACGTTTTTCTATCTGTTTGGTTACTTTCTGAATAGTATCTTCGTCCGTGTATGTAGTGATGGTATATTTGTGAATCCCTTTGATGGAAGAAGCTGATACATTCAAACTTTCAATGTTAAGTTGTCTGCGAGTAAAAACAGTTGTTATTTGATTTAAAATACCGGCGATATTTTCCGAATAAACAATTATAGTATAAAGCATGATTAAATTTATAATTAGACAATTTACAATTTGCAATTCTCTCTATATAACAACATATTGGTTACCGTTTCGCCGGCAGGAGTCATCGGATAAACCATACCTTTTTCTATTACTCCTACCTCAAGCAGGAAAGCGCCGTTAGTTGACAGCATTTCATTGATTGCCACCGGAAGCTCCTCGCGAAGATAGACGCTACGTCCTTTAATGCCGTAAGCCGAAGCTATCTTTACATAATCAGGATTAGTCATAGGCGTGGACGAATATCTTTCATTGAAGAAAAGCTCCTGCCATTGACGCACCATACCTAAATAATTATTGTTCAGAAGGATAATCTTCACGTTGATGTCAGCTTCCATGATAGTACCCAACTCCTGTACCGTCATTTGCAAGCCACCGTCTCCACAAAATAAACAGATTGTTCTGTCCGGCGCGCCGAAAGAAGCTCCAATAGCCGAAGGAAGCCCAAAGCCCATCGTTCCCAATCCACCCGAAGTAACAATACTACGTTGTTTCGTAAAACGGAAATAACGGGCTGCCATCATTTGGTTTTGTCCCACATCGGTTACGAGAACAGCTTCGTTCTTCGTAGCATCCGATACAGCGCGCACCACTTCACCCATTGTGATAGGACCTTCTGCCGGATGCAGTTCCGGATTGATAACGGAAACAGACTCTTTTTCTTCACTTTCCTGAAAACTTTCTTTCCATTCAGTGTGAGAGTTCTTGATTAATTTCTTGGTAACAGCAGCCAGCGTTTCTTTACAATCGCCGATTACAGCTAGGTTTGTCTTTACATTTTTATCTATTTCCGAAGGGTCAATATCAAAATGAATCACCTTCGCTTGTTTGGCGTAAGTCTTTAGATTTCCTGTCACACGGTCGTCAAAACGCATACCAATAGCAATTAATACATCACATTCATTGGTTTTGATATTCGTAGCCAGATTGCCGTGCATTCCCAACATTCCTTTATTCAGCGGATGATTGGAAGACAAAGCGGAAAGCCCCAATAGGGTACATCCAGCAGGAATATCCGCCTTTTCGAGAAAATCAATCAGTTCGGTTTGCGCATTTCCCAACTCTACTCCCTGCCCTATCAACGCAAAAGGTTTCTCTGCTGCGTTTATTAGTTCGGCAGCTTGACAGAGGATTTCTTCATTCGGTTCGGGGACGGGTATATAACTACGGATATAATCTACTATATGTGGAGTAAATTCTACCTTTTCGCTTTGCGCATTCTTCGCAAAATCAAGCACTACCGGTCCCGGTCGTCCGCTACAAGCAATGTAGAAAGCACGGGATACAGCCCACGCAATATCTTCAGCACGGCGTATCTGATAACTCCATTTGGTAATCGGTTGTGTAACGCTCACCAAATCTATTTCCTGAAAAGCATCCGTACCTAACAACCCGGCGCCTACTTGCCCTGCAATGACTACTACCGGCGTACTGTCGAGCATCGCATCACCAATACCGGTAATTGTATTTGTTGCTCCCGGACCACTGGTAACGAGGCATACGCCTACTTCCCCCGATACTCGCGCATAGCCTTGCGCTGCATGAACAGCCCCTTGCTCATGGCGCACAAGCACATGTTTCAACTCTTTTGTATAGTCATACAAAGAATCATAGACAGGCATGATTTGCCCACCGGGATAACCGAAAATAGTTTTTACTCCTTCGTGAATTAATGATTGTATTAATGCTTCCGAACCGGTAATCATAATATGTTAATTAGAATAAAATGTCAATGTGTAAATAATACTATCATATTAGCCTTATCGCCCCTTTATCTGCCGAACTCACCATACTTGCATAGGCTTTTAAACTCTTTGAAACATAGCGTTCGCGCGTAACGGGAGTCATTGGACGTGCAGCCAATTCTTCATCTGTAAGTTTTACATTAATCGTTCTCTGCGGAATATTTATTTCGATAATATCTCCATCTCGAAGCTTGCCAATGTTACCACCGGCAGCCGCTTCGGGAGAAACATGACCGATACTTAGCCCGGAAGTTCCACCGCTGAATCGTCCGTCGGTAATCAATGCACATTCTTTTCCCAAATGACGCGACTTGATATAAGAGGTAGGATATAGCATCTCCTGCATACCCGGTCCTCCTCTTGGTCCTTCATAGATGATAACAACCACATCGCCGCTAACTACCTTATCGTTAAGAATACCTGTACAGGCGGTTTCTTGCGAATCGAATACTTTCGCAGGACCTGTGAATGTTAAAATACTATCATCCACTCCGGCAGTTTTTACTACACAACCATCTTGCGCAATGTTGCCTTTCAGTACAGCCAAACCACCTTCTTTGGAATAGGCATGTGTCAAATCTCGAATGCAGCCTTTGGTGCGGTCTGTATCGAGGTCTCTATAATATAATTCTTGAGAGCCGAGTTCCAGATTAAAGATGCCGGCGGGTGCGCTTTTATACCTCTTAATTACTTCTGTGGGAGTATCCGGATGAGTAATGGAGTATTTCTCTATCGCTTCGGATAATGTCATTCCGTCTACACGCGACACGGAAGTATCCACCAATCCACCTTTGGCAAGCTCTTCCATAATGGCAATGACACCTCCCGCACGGTTCACGTCTTGCACATGGTATTGAGGAGTATTGGGAGCGACTTTGCAAAGACAAGGCGTTTTACGGGACAATCTATCTATATCATCCATCGTAAAATCCACTTCCGCTTCTTGTGCAATAGCCAACAGGTGAAGAACCGTATTTGTGGAACCTCCCATAGCAATGTCCAACGTCATGGCATTTAAAAAAGCAGCACGAGTGGCAATGCTTCGCGGCAAAACACTTTCATCACCTTTCTCATAATATTTATAAGCATTCTCCACAATCAGTTGGGCGGCTTTTTTAAACAGCCGGTTACGATTAACGTGCGTAGCCACAATCGTCCCGTTACCGGGCAACGCCAATCCGATAGCTTCATTCAAGCAATTCATGGAGTTAGCGGTAAACATACCCGAACAACAACCGCACGTAGGACACGCGTGGTTTTCCACCCGTGCTATTTCTTCGTCGCTTATGCTGTCATCGGCAGACAGAATCATGGCATCAATCAAATCTAAATGTTTTCCGTCAAGTTCCCCGGCTTCCATAGGTCCTCCCGATACGAATACGGTAGGAATATTCAGGCGCATGGCAGCCATCAACATTCCCGGAGTTATCTTGTCGCAATTACTGATACAAATCATTGCATCAGCTTTGTGCGCATTAATCATGTATTCCACACTGTCGGCGATGATGTCTCTCGACGGTAGCGAATAAAGCATTCCATCGTGCCCCATGGCGATGCCGTCGTCAATGGCTATTGTATTGAATTCTGCCGCAAAACATCCGGCTTTTTCAATTTCAGCTTTTACCTGCTGACCTATTTTGTGTAAATGTACGTGTCCGGGAACAAACTGCGTAAAAGAGTTGACTATGGCAATAATAGGTTTACCCAAATGCTCATTTCTCATGCCATTGGCTATCCATAAAGCGCGGGCTCCCGCCATGCGTCGCCCTTGCGTACTGTACGAACTGCGTAATTGTTTTTTCATGTTGTTCTTCAAAATTAAAAAGCCTTTCCCACTGATGAGAAAGGCTCTAATTTAAATACCCAAAAGAATACATACACAACCTCTCTCACGCTCTTGATGAAACCACCACGACGCAAATTACATGTAGAGATAGGTTATCGGATGTATTTATAATCATACCTATGAGGTCTTTTTTTAGTTCTGTGCAAAGATAAGGCTTTTTTATAAAATTCAAATAAATAGAGAAAAAAACATATACCCGATGGAATTAAACGTATTTATCTTAATCTATCCGTGGCTTTGACCGTTACTTCATCACGCCCTATCGCCCGAATGGCAAGGTAATTTAATATAATGGCAATCGCCGGAAAACAAAGCGCCCACGATATTCGAAATGACGTTATTTCCAGCCTGTCTTTCAAGATGAAATAAAATGCGACAACAGCCAAATAGTACCCCACTAAAAGTACGCTGTTGAATACCGTCATTCGGATTTGGAGCATTCGTTTTTTAAAAAAGAAAATAGTGGCAAAAGCTATACCGGAACACAACAGTATAATAACGAAAAGCCCCCACGTAGAATACAAACTGTCTCCCATATTCACACCCAAGGCTTTGAATATATATGCTTCCACTCCGTTTTCAGTATAGAAATAACCCAGTGGCATACATATACCGGCAATCAATAGTCCGGTAACTATTAGCAGATAAATGGATTGAATACGTTGAATCATAAGGGGATATTATAATTTTTCCTTTGAAGGATTTCTATAATATATTCTCCCCTCGGTATATTCTTGTGCAGCTATCAGCCCAGCTTTGGGAAGTTTTTCGTAATAGCGGGATATTTCAATCTGTTCTCTATTCTCGAAAACTTCTTCCAAACTATCATTATAAGAAGCAAATTCCTGTAATTTTTTAGCCAAATCATTCTTCATTTCTACGCTTATCTGATTGGCGCGCTTACCTATGATAGTTACTGTTTCGTATATATTGCCCGTATCGGCGCACAATTCCAGCATATCGCGCGTTATTGTACTTGCCGGAGCGTTTGTTTTCCTATAATCCATAAAATTATATTGTATATTTTTAATCTGTAATTGTAACTTCTTTGCTTGAATCTCTGAATATTTTGTCGGCATCTTTCAAATATTTGCTTTCCGGAAATTCATTTTTGAAAGCATAATATTCATCTATTGTTTCGCGATAGCGTTCTTCCTTTCTTTCCTCCACACTGTTTATTGCCATTTCGTAGCGGGCGCGAAGTATGAGAATATATAAATCTTCGCGCAAATTAGTATATGGATAATCCTTCAACGCATTTTGTGCCGTGATAACACAGGCTTGAAAGTTATTTCCCAAGTAATTCCCCAAATTATAATATAATCTAGCTGAATAATACTCTTTCAATACCAATTTATTCTGCATGGCAAATACCATGTCATGAGATTCCGCACTTTTAGAGCTTTGCGGAAAATACTCCAAAAACGTTTGTAATTCTTGAATTGCCGAATAAGTGCTTGTTTGGTCTAATCGCGGTTCGGGAGTATCCAGATACAGCGATTTCCCGGAATGAAAGCGAGCCAGTTCGGTAAATGTTCCGCGCGGATAGGTAGTATAATAGGTAATAAAAGTTTGGGAAGCCATTAAATAATCTTTCATATTATAATAACTCATTCCCAGCATATAAAGAGATTCTTCTGCTTTGTCCGTACCTTTCAGTATGGTAATCAGTTCGTTGAGTAATGTGGCTGACTTTCCGTATTTCCCTTTGGCGAAATAACTTTTGGCTGCTTCGTACTTATATTCGTAGTCCGTACTTTTTTGCAACTTCGTATATTCCCCGCATGAAGAGAGAAAAACGGTGATAACCAATATTATAAAGATATTTTTATTCATCTACACACAAAATAGGTTGCGAATTTACACATTCATGACTAATAAACCAAATCCATTTTTGTTTTTTTAATCTATTATAACCCATAGCGCATTTGTAAAAAAGGAACTTTACCGTCCTTTGGACGACAGCGCTCGTCCTTAGGTCGGTAATTAACCGTCCTCGAAGGGTGTTTTGCCGTCCTCAGGACGACAGCAACCGTCCTGAGGACGAGAGGTAACCGTCCTCGGACGGCAAAACAGCCTTCGAGCACGGCAAAAATCGAAGTTAGGACGGGCATACTCTTTCGAGGACGGTTAATTACTGGGTTTGAGACACATTGCCCGGAGGACGGTCGTTTACTGGGCTTGACGGTTTTAACTCTGTTTGTTGCAGATTGCGGTAAAAATAAATCTGTTCTGAACCCGTAGTGCATTTGTAAAAAACATTAGGGCGAATGAAACAACTTTCCATTTTCAACTCTCCACTTTCAACTATTAGGGCGTGCCCCCATGGGTCAGGCTATCCGCTACAATTCTTTTTGCTCGTACCCTCACAAAAAGAATTTCCGCTGCTATCCTTCACGCACCATGCGGACTGCGCTACTAACAGCAGGCTGCTTTGTCTTAGCTCCTTAATTAAAGATGTACGGAATTCGGTTTATCAACTTCATAACGAAAATATAGATAAACAAGGAATTATCCTCGAAAAGCAGTCAAGATATGACAAAATATGTTCTTTTTGAGCCTGTTTTATTCGATTTTCTGTTATATTGACACGAATAACCAATCCTTTGAGTATATTTGCGCTCTGAAAAAGAGGGGAAAGCTGAAAATAGAAAGTTGAAAGTTAAAAATTGAAAGTTTACGAGTTTTATTTTAGTAATTTCATAATAAAAATAAAAAACTCTATATCTTTGGCGCCGCAAAATAAAATACCAGACAATCCTTCGGAACTGTTTTATCTCAGTGATTTTATCTATCAAATAAATTAATGTCGTTGGATTAATCTTTTTTTTTATGTTATGGAAAAAAACATTCTTATTTTATTTATGTTAAAAAAAGAAATTATGGCGAAAAACTTGAAATTTATCAGTTTATTACTGATTATCGGTGCATTGAGCTTTTGCGGAAACGTGTATGCGGCAACACCGGGTGTGACGAGTGTTAACGAGTCATGGCAAGACAGCAAAATTACAGGAACGGTGGAAGACGCATCGGGTCCTATAATTGGTGCGTCAGTAGTAGTAAAAGGAACGAGTAACGGGGTTATTACCGATATAAACGGTAGTTTCTCGTTAAGCGGA
>SNRY01000576.1_pt1 | contig 12181 bp, 10 predicted proteins | sample 4693421 | NCBI WGS metagenome assembly SNRY01 (sample SAMN11003215, study PRJNA524138) | termite gut metagenome | isolation source: Bacteroidetes bacterial symbionts from single cell of protist host amplifed... | host: Streblomastix strix ... | reverse complement strand
GGCAAGCAATTGCAAGGTCTATTAGAATTACCTAACGGAGCGCCTTCGGCGGATACCTTTGAAAGAGTTTTCAAATGGCTCAAGGCGGACTCTTTACAAGAAATTCTAGAAACTTATGGAAAAGAGAGACATTGTTGCAACGTGTCCATAAAACAGCTTGCCTCCATCCCCAAAGTAATGCGATAAGTCAATCCACCTTATTGCACCTGGTAAGAAACGGGCATACCTATTTCTTTGAATTTATTTAAGAGTAGGCATTTCAATTTGACTTCAGTCGTTTGATTATCCATTGTTCGTGCATTTAATTCTCCTGAAAAGATTGTCTTGTATCGAAACATAACCACTTCATTGAGACTCCGCCTATGATACCCTTGTTGCTCTTTCCAAGCCTTTGCGCCTTGTTCTTGTATCTGAGATACCGCTTCATTTCGCTGAATCAGAAAGTCTGGAACGGGCTTATTTTTTTTAGGTTTTTGTATAACCGCGTCTTTGGGAGGTGGTATGGTCTGAACCGGACGAATCAATACCGGATAATCTTCAAATCAATCAGGCTAACGCCTAATCCGCCCAAAGGCGGATTTTATTGTCAATGGACAACGGCAAGTTGTATTTTGCGAAGCAAAAAATTAAATTATTATCTATTGATTAATAGACTTTTAAAGAAAGGATAGTAAATAATGGGTAACGATATAGAAACGAGCAAAACGCTTTGTTATGCTTTGTTTTTCCATTGTTTCAAATAGCTCAAGTGCAAATATAATGTTTTTTAAACTCAATATAATTACTACTTTTACAAAAAAACTCAATAGTTTGACAATGGTACGGATAAATAGAATTAAAATTGCTTTGGTGGAACACGACAAAACGGAAAAATTGCTTGCTGACATTTTTGAAAAAATGTGGCTATTGTTTCGCGTTGGTGTTCAAACGCTGCCCAGCTTTTGCTTGAGAATTTGGTTCGGATAGCCAAAGTCTTGGATGTAAATATTAAAGATTTATCTGAATAAGTATATGAGATAAATTAATTTATGCTATTCATGTATTTATTTTGCTCATTTACAGAGTGATATTACAGAAAATAATATCATTTAATTTCTCTCACATACTTAAAAAAAAATAACAGTATGTTACTTGACAATAAAACGCAAAAGGAAGATAACGAACTATACAAAGTATTTGACTTCATCAGAAAATATACTGAAGACGGTAATTTAGATGTAGTTACTGGTTTTTTCTCGGTCAATGCACTAGCGTTAATACAAGACGAATTGCAACAAACCGAAAAATTCCGTTTCGTATTGGGCAACTTGATGCAGGATGAAGCACAGGAAAATAAAATTATTGACTTACTCAATGGAAATGCAGGAATTGATAGCTCATTGGCATTAAGCCTCTCAGCGAAAAAAGCAGTTGAATTTTTGACGCAAGAAAAAGTTGCGGTAAAAACCGTGCAGAAAAACTTTTGCCATGCTAAAGCCTATATTTATCACGATAAAGACCCAAGAAAAAAATATCATATTGTCGGCAGTTCAAACCTTACGGATGCCGGATTGGGTTTGAGAGAAAGTAGTAATGTTGAACTTAATACAGCATCGACAGGCGATAATAACGATTGGAAAGAAGTTAAAAAGTGGTTTGATAATTTATGGAAAGAAGTTGCGTTAGAAAAAATAGAGCTTCCCGATAAAACGAAAATCGAAACAAAACAGTATATCATTGATTTGATAAGCAGACTGTTTAAGGAATATTCCCCCAAAGATTTATATTACAAAATTTTGTATGAACTTTTTAAAGACGATTTACTTTCACTTTCAACAGATGCTGATTTCAACAAGGAAGTCAAGCATTTGAGTGAAACTATAGTTTATAAAACATTATATCCTTATCAACAAAAGGGAGTTATCAGTCTGATAAAAATGCTGCAAAAATATAATGGCGCTATTCTGGCGGATGCAGTTGGTTTGGGGAAAACATGGACGGCATTAGCGGTTATGAAATATTTCCAGTCAAAAGGCTATTCGGTTGTTCTACTTTGCCCTAAAAAACTGGAAAACAATTGGCGACAGTATCAATCAGGAAATAATTCCAAATTTGAAAAAGATGAAATTGAATATATTGTACGTTATCATTCCGATTTACAAGATGAAAGATTGAATACTGCCTATCCCGATTTTCCATTGCCAAAAATTCAACGCAAACAAAAAATATTGCTCGTAATTGACGAAAGCCATAATTTGCGCAACGATAAATCATCAAGATATAAATTTTTAGTTGAAAAACTTTTGCAACCGGAACGGACAAGTCGTGATGTGAAGGTATTGCAACTTTCAGCAACCCCAATCAATAATAAACTGCTTGACATTCGTAACCAATTTAAATTGATGACCAAAGGATTAGATAATGGTTTTATGGATAATAAATTGGGAATACCCAGTTTGGAAAATATTTTCCGTACGGCACAAAAAGACTATACTGAATGGAGCAAAATGCCAAACCGAAAAATATCCGATTTTATTGAGAAGTTGCAAGAAGATTTCTTTCTATTGACTGATTCGCTGATTGTTGCAAGAACTCGAAAACTAATAGAGGGAGAATTTGGCAAAATGAATTTTCCACAAAAAGAGCAACCCATAAATGAATATATTGCACCGGAAGATATTGGAGATCTGAAAACATTTGATGACATTCTGAATGCTTTGAAAGTAAACATGACCGCTTACCAACCTTCGGATTATATGGATAAAAAAGATGTAATTAGTGTATTGGATGATGCAAGATTACGTGAAGGATTTTTGGTTAAAATGATGTACATTCTCTTAATAAAACGGTTGGAGTCGAGTTGGTATTCATTTAAAATCACGTTGGAAAATATATTGAACCACCACAAAAATGCTTTGAGCAAAGTAAATCAATTTATTAGAACTCAAAGAGAAGATGTTATTACAGATGAATTTGATGAAGAATATCAAGAAGATTTACTTGATGCGATTGATGAAACCGGAATGGAAAAAGAAGACATTACATTAGGCAAGAAAAATCCTGTTAAATTATCTGATATTACCAATATTTCCTTGTTTAAAAAACATCTGGAAGCAGACATTGCTAAATTGCTCGCATTGAAGCAAAATCTGGATATTTTTGAAACTGGTTATCAAGAAGGCAAAGTACACGACCCGAAATTGGAGAGGCTAATTGCATATATTCAGGAAAAACAATTGCAAAATAATAAGAAAGTACTAATTTTCACTGTTTATAAAGATACTGCCAAATTTTTATACGATGAACTAAAAAAACGGAAACTTGGTAATGTGGCGTATGTATCCGGTTCACAAAGTGAAACATTTGACAACTACTCCGGCAAAAAGTTTGAAACAATCCTGGAACGTTTTGCACCCTTCACGAAACTTTATAATGAAAAGGATTGGAGTGAACTGTATGAAAAATCAGGGTTAAATGAAGATTATCTCGAAGGTGATAAATGGAATGTGCCTTTTGAAAAATGGATGGAACTGATTCATAAATACGACAGACAGACATTGAAGAAACTCGAAAATCCGATTGACATTCTTGTGGCAACCGACTGTTTGAGCGAAGGGCAAAATTTGCAAGACTGCGATATGATCATCAACTACGATATTCATTGGAATCCGGTTCGCCTCATTCAACGTATGGGGCGTATCGACCGTTTGGGGTCTCCTAACAAAACCATCAAAGGGATTAACTTCTGGCCGGCAAAAGATTACGAAGATTATTTGAATCTGAAATCGCGAGTGGAAATCCGAATGATTACCATGACTTTGGTTGGTGCGGAATTGGATATCTTGACTCCCGAAATCGAAAGAATGATTAAAGAAAATCCTCTACTATCCGCCCAAACCCAAAAGATGTTGCAACAATTGCAACTCACATGGGACGATATAGAAGACGGGGAAGAAACACTTGGACTTGACAACTTCTCATTAGAACAATTCAGACAGGAGCTGTTTGAGTTTTTCAAGAAGAATGAAGAATTTTTCAAAAAGATACCTAATGGTGTATATACCGGTTTCCGATTCTGCCCAAATCAGAAGTGGCATACTATGCCCGACAGTATAGTCGCTGTGTTGGGGTATCCTAAAAAGCCAGATGATGCGAAAGATTATGTATATCCCGAAATTCATCTGTTACATCAAAAATACGATGGGGGTAACGTAAAGACTACTCTGTTACAAAATAGGCAGGAAATTTTGAATCTACTGCGCTTTCACAAAGAAGAAAAACGATTTGTGCCGAAATCCATTGACAATGGAGACCCGATAGAATTAAAACGATTGGCAAAAGCTTTGGAAGAATGGATAACAGCACAAGCTGCACCGATAGCTGTCGGTCAGATACAGGATTTGTTTAAGGGAATTTTAAAACCGCAATACATCTCTCCCGAACAGAAAAAAGTAGAAGAAAAATTCAAAGCAGACAATTTTGACTTGATTAATTGGTTTGTAATATCAAATAAATAGCAATATGAACCTAAATAATTTCAACACCAGTAATTTGTATGATGCCACCAAAGGGCTGTTCGAACAGTTGGGTATCCAGTTAAACTCTACTACTACACAAGCTTTTACTGCGAGCGATGTACTAAAAGATTTTTACAAAGATAGAGAACCGTTTACATCTATTCGACAGGTATATTTTGCGGGGCTTATTGACAATAGCATCTTTCAAAACTCAATGTATAGTGGCTATACTTTAGATGAAGCCAAAGAATATGCCAACCATACATACGAAGGTTTGATGCTTTTTGCGGTAAAGTTTAACAGATATCCAACTCGGACAGACATATCCGAACTAACGCGAGCATTCAATCGCACTAGTCAACAAATGCCTGTGGGTTTGCTTTTAAGCTACGAAATAGAGAAGAAAACCGCTATTTCCCTCGCACTTTCCGAACGCTTCCTCTACAAACAAGCATGGAGAGAAGGCGAAAAAATAGGGAAAGTTATCATACTGCGAGATATTCTTGTTGAAAACACCCATGCTGGACATTTATACATATTGCAGGATTTGGTAAAATCTGTCAGAATTACTACTTATAACGAATTACATACCCGCTGGCTCAAAGTGTTGGATGTGAATATTCTCAATAAAAAATTCTTCCAAGAACTTTCCAACTGGTATTTTTGGGCGATGGGCAACGTGGAATTCCCCGATGATAGAGAGAAAAACAAAGAAATGCGCAATGCCACGAATCTTATCCGCCTTATCACTCGGATTGTATTTATATGGTTTATCAAAGAAAAAGGACTTGTACCCGAAAGATTATTTGATGCGAAGTTGATGAGCAATCTGTTGAAAAGCTTTAACAAAGATAAACAGTCTCATAACTATTACAATGCTATTCTGCAAAATTTGTTTTTTGGCACATTGAACCAAAAAATGACTGAACGCAAATTTGCCAAAGATGTTAATGGATTAATAAATAAAAATGAATATGGAGTAAAAAATGTTTATCGTTATGCCAACTTATTTACTCTTTCTGAAAATGAAGTACAGAATTTATTCAAAGAGGTGCCTTTTCTTAATGGTGGACTATTCGATTGCTTGGATAAAAACGAAGATAAGAAAGTAGAATATGTGGACGGTTTTAGTCGCAATCCTAAAAAACAAGCTATTGTTCCCGATTATCTTTTCTTTGGAAATGAACAAGATGTGGATTTAAACAGCATTTACGACACCAAAGGAAAAAACTATAAAACCAAGGGCTTAATCAATTTGTTGAACAGTTACAAATTTACTATTACTGAAAATACACCGATAGAAGAAGATGTTGCGCTCGACCCTGAACTTCTCGGTAAAGTATTTGAAAATCTGTTGGCAAGCTACAATCCTGAAACCAAAACTACAGCCCGAAAACAGACCGGTTCATTTTATACACCTCGCGAAATTGTAAATTATATGGTGGATGAATCGTTGATTGCATACTTGAAAAATTACTTGTCGGGCAGTAATACAAGCGAATTGGAAAACAAACTTCGTCAATTGCTTGATTATAATTCGGAAAATCCTTTTGACGAGCGTGATACAGCAGCGATTATCGAAGCCATAAATAGTTGCAAAATCCTTGACCCTGCTTGCGGTTCCGGTGCTTTCCCGATGGGTATTCTGCATAAGATGGTACAAATACTACAAACGCTTGACTACGATAATAAGCATTGGCGCGAAATTCAAAAGCGAAAAGCCATTGCTGAAACTGAACAGGCATACGATATTGGCGATAAAACAGATCGCGAACATAAACTTTCAGAAATCAATGATGTGTTCGAGAACAACGCATCCGATTATGGTCGAAAACTGTACTTGATAGAAAACTGTATTTTTGGCGTAGATATTCAACCCATTGCCGTACAGATTGCTAAACTGCGTTTCTTTATCTCATTGATTATTGACCAAAAGACCGACCCAAACAAAGAAAATTTCGGGGTAAGAAGTTTGCCGAACCTTGAAACCAAATTCGTAGCAGCCAATACCTTGATAGGATTAAAAAAAGAAAAACATTTATTTCGTACCTCCGAAATAGAAAAAAAAGAGAATGAAATAAAAATGGTCAATCATAATTATTTTACAGCAAATAATAGAACTCAAAAAGTAAAATTGCAACAAAAAAGTAAAATTCTACGACACGAATTATCTATATTACTTGAAGATACAGGATTCCCCAAAGATGAGGCTGAAAAAATTGCGAAACTTGATTTATTTGACCAAAATAGTTTCGAAGAATGGTTTGATCCCGAATGGATGTTTGGTTTAACTAAAGAAAACACCCAATTAAATCAGGTGGAAACTGGATATTTTGATATAGTGATTGGGAATCCGCCGTTTGTGCAGTTACAAAAAAATGGAGGCGAATTATCAAAACTTTACGGACCAACAAAAAAAGACAAAAAAACTATACCAAGCCCATATAAAACATTTGACAGCATGGGCGATTTGTATTCCTTGTTTTATGAACGCGGATACAACTTACTCAAAGCACAGGGAAAATTATGTTTTATCACGTCGAACAAGTGGATGCGTGCCGGATACGGAGAAAATACCCGAAAATTCTTTGCCGAAAATACCAATCCCGAACAACTAATTGATTTTGCAGGTATCAAGGTATTTGAATCGGCAACCGTTGATACGAATATTTTATTGTTTTCAAAGGATAAAAATAGACAACAAACGCAGGCGTGTATCGTTAAAAAAGAAGGTATAAAAGATTTGAGCGTTTTTATTAGACAATCGTCTTCTGTTTGTAGTTTTGGTTCGGATAGTTGGGTGGTACTTTCGCCTATTGAACAACGCATAAAGGCTAAAATAGAGGCAGTTGGAACGCCATTGAAAGATTGGGATATTCGCATCAATTATGGAATAAAAACAGGATTTAATGATACTTTTATTATTTCGGGGAAAAAACGAAAAGAACTTATTGAACAAGACTCCAAAAGTGAAGAAATTATACGACCTATTTTACGTGGCAGAGATATAAAAAGATATGGGTACGACTTTGCCGATTTGTGGTTAATCAATACTCACAACGGGATAAAAGAAAAAGGCGTAAAGCCCATAGATATAAATGATTATCCTGCGATAAAAAATCATTTGGATAAGTATTATCCAGAGTTAGAAAAACGAGCGGACAAAGGTGATACACCATACAATTTGCGGAATTGTGCTTATATGGAGGATTTTTATAAGCAAAAAATCGTTTGGAAAATAATTGGTTCAAACATTAATTTTTTGATTGATAATGATGGCTATTTTTATAACAATGCTGCAAATATTTTGACAAGTAATACAATAGAGTTAGAATCTTTAATTGCATTTTTAAACTCAAAATTGTTTGAATGGTATTTCAAGAGGATGATATTTATTGAGGTTGAAGGAGGTGGAATACAAATGTTTAACACAGTAATGGAATATATTCCTATTCCGTTGTTAAATAAAAAAGAACAAACACCTTTTGTAAATCTTGTCAAAGCAATTATTGAAAAACAAACAAAAGGAATATCTACGAAAACAACAGAAAAAGAGTTAGAATTATTAATTTGTAATTTCTTTTCTCTATCAAAAGAGGAACGAGAAATAATTGGAGTTATTGAGATTCAATAAATTCAATTTCTTCCTTGCAAAAGTTAAAAATATTATAGACAATTTTATCAATTTCTTCTTCGATTGATAAAGTAGTTTCTTTATTTCCCTTTCTTTTTAGAACTTGTTCTACTTTTTCACAAAAAACATTATGAACTTCAGGCAATAATTTTGGTAATGGCAACTTTTCTAATGATTGAATATTCAACATTATATCGCCTGCTCCCGTTGTATCGCTATTATTATAAATGAAATATTTTGCATACGAACTGCATAAAATACCTAAAATGTATAAATTATCAATTGAAGTTATAAAAGAAGCGGGTGCAGTCAAAAATGAACCTTCTTCTAATAAAGAAAATGCTAAATTCCTCCCTACCGCTTTCCAAACGATTTTTTGCTTATAAAAATCCTCCCAATAACCTATCGTGTCTTGTGTTTCAAACCATTGATTATTAGTCTTTTTCCTCGCACCCTTTTCTCCGGTTTGTTTCAGTCTATCATATCCAAAACTCATAAGATACTGTTTTACAGCAGGATATTGCTCTATGTCGATTTTGAGGCTAGGAAACGTTGTAATTAGGTATAAATCAGCAAATTCGTATCCATATCGTTTAATATCTCGTCCCCTCAATAACGGTCGTATAATATCAGCGGATTTTGGGTCTTTTTCTATCAATTCATCTTTTTTCTTTCCATCAATTATAAATGCTTCATTGTATCCCGTTAAAATGCCACGATAAATATTAATATTCCAATTTTTAAGAGGTGTCCCCACAGCCTCAATTTTAGCTTTAATCCGTTGCTCAATGGGAGATAAAACCGTCCAACTTCCAGAGGCGTTAAAACTACAGTTTGTGGCGTTTTGTCTAATAAAAACGCTGAACTACTGTATATAATAATTATATGGATTAATTTAGACAGCATTCGATTTATTTTATACAGTTAGTTCAATATTAATTTAAACAGACAACATTATGATTTATGGTTACATTCGGGTGAGTACCGATAGACAAACAGTAGAGAATCAACGTTTTGAAATCAATCAATTTTGTGAAAGAAATGTTAGAGTGGTGGATAAATGGATTGAAGAAACCATTTCGGGAATTAAAAATATTCAGGACAGAAAACTTGGCAAACTTCTCAAAAGAATGAAACGAGACGACATTTTAATCTGTTCTGAATTATCCCGTTTAGGCAGGAATTTGTTAATGATTATGGGAATCCTCAACGAGTGTATGAACCGCGACATTCAGGTTTGGACAATCAAAGACAATTATCGTTTGGGAAGCGATATTAATTCTAAAGTTCTTGCATTTGCCTTTGGACTTTCTGCTGAAATTGAACGTAACTTGATTTCTCAACGTACCAAAGAAGCATTAGCACGCAAACGAGCCGAAGGCGTTGTATTAGGTCGTCCCAAAGGAAGTAAATCCAAAGTCAAAAAACTCACCGGAAAAGAAGCCGAAATAAAAACACTCTTAGACAAACGGGTGTCAAAGAGTGCTATTGCACGTATTCTTGGCGTACACAGGCTTACGGTTGCAGAGTTTGTGAAAGGGTTGAAATAAGTTCAAAAAGTTTTTTACTCCATGAACAGAAATAAAGCGACTCATGAAAATTCACCTGTGCCAACTGCAGCCATACCTGTGCCAACTGCTGCCACCTACCTCCAAAGCCTTGATTTTCGAAAATTATTGCTATATTTTTGTGTTGCATTACTATTGATGCGGAATTTAAAACAGAAGCATTATGTATATCGACGCAGAACATTTCGACTTATGTATGGAAAAACTCTCCAAGAAACTAAGTGAGATTGCCAAAAATCTCAGCGCCTTGGTCAATACGACGGAAGTCTTCGAAAAGGATGACAAGATTCTGGATAATCAAGACCTATGTTTTTTGCTCAAAATGAGTAATCGCAGCTTGCAACGTTATCGCGCCAAAGGAGAATTGCCTCATTTTTTTATCGGTCACAGAGTCTATTACAGAACCTCCGATGTGCGGGCGTTTGTTAACAAGCATTGCGATTATTGGCAGATTAAAGCTTTTGAAAATGGAACAAAAGCAAAGGAAGATTAGCCTGCCTGCCGGATTCGCTCTTTCTCCCACCCACAAATATTTTTCTTTTCTCGGCTGCCCTTTCACAAAACTATCAAAGGGGCGAGAAAAGGAAAATATTTCTTATTTATTTGAATTTGAATCACATATCATATACGCTAATCTACAATTGCCATCCTTTTCTTCTCCTTTTAGCTTTCCTGCAGCGCAGTTCCGTTTCGTATTCCATTTCTTTGGCAAAGTTTTCTGCTTCGTAATCATCGCTTCCTTGTCCCACATCGAAAAGACTGAACACTGAACCGGGAGATAATTCCGAACTTTCGTTTTGACGGATGCGTTCCGCTTTTCTTGGTTGATTATCCGTAGCCCTGTGTTCGATTTCATTCCTTTGTTTTGAGTTGTTTTCGAATAACTCGTTGAACATATTTGCCGAAAAGTCTTTGCCCAAACGAGAGCCGTTCAGGACAGTCCGGTTTTGATAATCAATGAATGTAACCCCATAAATTCGATGCTCCTCGTTCTCACGGAAAACAACCCCAATCCCTTTTTCCCTCATCAATCGTTTGAATCCTTCTTTGCTGTTTGCTTTTTGCATCGCCTGCGCGATAACCGGACGGAGATTCTCCCGTATCTTTTTCTTTTCGACAGCAGCTTTTGAGAGTTCATAGTGCTTCTGCAAGGCATCACAGCCGACCTCTTTGCCGAATAAAGAAGATTTAAGCGGTCGCCCAAGTTTATTTCCTTTTTCATCGGTTACGAAGTAAAGAATCCCATTGTAGGGTTTACCGTCATGTTCTCCTTTGGCTTCTTCGACAGTAACATTGAACTGTTCCAATAACGTCCGGTATTCCCCCAATGATTGGAAATAGAACCGACTCATGATGGATTTGGTGATATTACCCACTTGATGTTTTATATCCCCTTCCTTGTAATCTATCTTTTTTGTTGGGGTTTCACTCTCCCGCTGTCCCTTCATTAAGGGGATAAGGTTAAATTCCTGTTCCAATTCTTTGCAAATCTTCATCGAACGGGCTACTTCATAACTGTCGTTTATCTTCTTTCCGTTTTCGTCCACCCGCAAGGATACGATATGCAAATGCTCCCGCTTGATGTCGGAATGTTTAAAAACAATGTACGGCTGATTCCCGTAGCCAAGTTTTTGCATGTACGCTTGGGCGATTTCCGATAACTGTTCGTCATCTAATTTATCTTTCGGGTCGGGATTTAACGAGGCATGAAAGACAACCTTCTCCGTTTTGTTGTTCACTGCCAGATAGGGATAAAACGAATCCATGCAATCCCGGATGGAGAATTTCCCCTCAGGGGAATCAAACATCTTCCGGCGATACAGCACCTCCGCCTGATTGTTTTCTACTTTGATTTGGTTGTAATTCAGTACCCCGAAAACCGATTTCCCCGAACTTATCTTGGCAAGCATCTTTCTTTGAGTTGAGCGGTTAAACGTTCTATTTCCAGCTTACCCAAGGCAAATTCCCGTGTAGATTCCTCGACAATCTTCATCATGAAGCGGGCTTTTTGCTCTCCAAAATTGCGAATCAAGGCATGAAAGACCCGATTGTAATTCGTCTTGATTGCCCGGAACTGTTCAAAAAAACCGGATAATAACAGTGCATAATCCCATACGGATTTATTTACAGTAACAACTTTTACCGGATTATGCAATACACAATCCGCCATGAAAGCGGATATACTCCGTTTTCCCGATTGCCTGTATAGGGATAAGAACAGTTCGCTATCCTTCTCACTTAGTCGAATCATGTAGCGGTTTATCTGCGGATTCGATTTGGGCTTGCGCCCTCGCTTTCTTTTTTCTTCTATATAACTTACCCCACCTATCCCACCATTTTTAGTTGCATTTGTATTTTTATCAGGGCTTTTTGTGTAGCCTCCAATCTTTTTTTGAGCATATCCTCTTCATTGAAACTCATATATGACTCCTCGAACTCTCGTTTTTCTTTGACCATCACATAGATAATCCGGGCTAATTTGT
>SNRY01000575.1_pt1 | contig 12202 bp, 10 predicted proteins | sample 4693421 | NCBI WGS metagenome assembly SNRY01 (sample SAMN11003215, study PRJNA524138) | termite gut metagenome | isolation source: Bacteroidetes bacterial symbionts from single cell of protist host amplifed... | host: Streblomastix strix ... | reverse complement strand
GAATGTTTTCTTTTTGAAGTTTCAAATAGTTTAGTAAATATACAGTGTTTACAAGAAGAAGAATATCAACAAGACTTAATCGAAATCAAAAGAATATTGATTTAATCAATACCTCCTGTTCGTGCTCATACATCTCAACATTATATTTAACAATCCGGGTATTTTCATTTTGAAAATACCCAGAGTTAGAAGAATGATAACTCTCCTGATTCTCTATATGACCATCATCTTTCATAAACTCCATAATACTCTTGGAATTATATTCTCCACCTAATATATGTGCAAGTATCGCCGGATGTTTAACCAAATAATCCCATTTATAATTAATCTCAAACCCTCCCTGCAACATAATGGTTTTATAATTATAAGTAACCATAAATGGAGATTCATCATCTAATAGTTCAAACGCAAACTCTTTACTCTTAGATAATGATATACCGTATAACTTTGATGATTTAAGAAACTTAACTGGACTTTGTTCATCTTCAAAATCTAAGGATTCATTCTCCTGTGTCCAGTCAAGTGGTTTGATTATCTTATTATATAAAAGATTATAAACCTCATCTGCTGAACACGCTCGATATAGATATTTCTGTTTCATATTTTGACGGAATTTACGGAGTAAAAATATGAAACAAAATATGTATTCGCTCGGTGGTGTAGTATTTTCGAAGAAAATACGTAGCCAGATATAAAATTAATGGAGAAAATAACGAAACGAACAAAGTGAGTGGAGTTATTTTCGAAATAATTTTATAGATTAGATATTTTTGCTTCATATTTTGACGTAAACAATAGAATTAAATAGAATTAGATTGGGTTAGAGATAAGAGTTGAATCTATTATATAATTCATTTAATTTCCCTTCTAATTCCATATATTTACTTTCAAGATCTATTTCGTTCTTTTTTACATCTTGTTTATTTTCATTCATCATCATATTGATTTTATCTTTCAATATATTATTTTCTTTAATTAATATATTTATTTGATTATCCTTTTCATGTATTGTTTTGTTTATCAAATTTTCATTTTCTTTCAATAATTCATCTTTATTCTGTTTAATAAGTATTTTATGTTGTTCAAGTAATTGAATTTCTTTCTTATACATAGTATTTGAAATTTCATCCAATTGAATATTCTTAAATTCATCAAACTCTTTCTTATTTATTTTACTGTTAATTAAATTAAATAAATCTATTCTTTCTACTCGCTCACTTTTATTAAATATATTTTTATTATCAGAAATTGATTTCAGAATTTCTATTGATTTTACTTGTAATATGCCGGTTTTTGTGAGTGTCATTCCTGTTGCTGCAACACCTGTATTCCCATTTATTGTAAAATTTAATGCACCATCACCTTGATATGTTGTTGTTTGTACTGTTATTGCCCATGTATGAGAATCTGTACCAAAAGTTGTACCTTCACTACTACCTAATGTAAGTGTAGCTCTACCAGTATTAAATTGTCTATTTATTCTAATACCCTCATTATAATTATCACATGCAGTTCCTGTAGTTATTGCTATATAATTGTTATGAACTTTTTGTACAAAATCTGATAGCAGTTTTGTTCCTCCTCCTGCTAATAATACTGATGTATCTGTACTTCCTGTTTTTTTAAATCCCCCTTTTGTTTCAGCATATATTGCACCTTCAGCTCCAGCTAATGTTAATCCATTAGTTTTATCTGTTGAATTTGTTCTAAATATATTTAAACTACTATTGGTTGTTTCAATTCCAGTATTAAATAACCATACACGAGTATTAGTTGTAACTGGATTTGATGCATTACCGGGTTCTGTACCCATAACTAATGCAGCAGGAATTCCAGTTGCTGCTCTATTTATCATTAATCCACCAGTAGATTCACTATATCCTACAGTTTCTATAATCAAAGGTATAGCAGTTACTGGTTTATATGGATTAGTTAATAATCCAGATTTAGATAAATATGTACCATTACCAAGCAATATATCATCTGCAGTCTTTCCTAATATTAATATCTGTGGAAATGTAGGTGTTCCTGTTATTGATGTAGTTCCATCAAAATCAACATTCCAAAGTTTTATTGCAGTAGATAATCCACCAGCTTTTGCAGCCCAAAGATTTGCAACTGTTTTATCAGATTCAGCACTTGATAATATTGTCCTACCAAATACAGTTGATGTTAATTTAGATATGGTATTTCCTGCAGTACCATAAAACATTTCATTTGTACCTAATGCAGTTTCAAGTATTAATTTAGATGTAGCCGATACTAAAATTGATGATAATGTATCAGTAGCTGATACATACCATATTCTACCAGCTCCAATTGTGCTTGTTAAAACTGATTTACCAAGTGCAGATAATGCAAGTTCCTCAAATAATATATTATTAGAAGTATCTTTCTTTGAAATCAAAATAGCATTTTCTGCTGATATGGTTTTATTTATTAAATTTCTACCTAATACAGTTATTCCAGTTTCTGCTAATGTATCAGTATCGGATGCATACCATATTTTATCTTTAGCTATTGTTTTATTTATAATACTGCGACCGAGGGCGGTTATTCCAGTTTCGGTTAATGTATTAGTATCAGATGCATACCATATTTTATCTTTAGCTATTGTTTTATTTATCAGGTTTCTGCCTAATACAGTTATTCCAGTTTCGGTTAATGTATTTGCAGCAGATGAATACCATATCTTATCAACTGTAATTGTTTTATTTATCAAACTGCGTCCGAGTGCGGTTATTCCAGTTTCTGCTAATATATTTGTATCACTACCATACCATATAGTATCTTTTGTTATTGTTTTATTTAATAAAGTTCTACCAAATTCTGTAGAATCTAAATAACTCAATGTATTTTCGGCAGATGTATATAATATCTTATTTGATGGAATTGTACTACTACCTAATACAGATTTACCAAAATCATTAACTGTTAAATACCCTAAAGTATTTTCAGCCGATGTATACAATATTTTATTAATTGCAGCAGTTCCAGCATTTATTATATTTCTACCAAATGCAGATATTGATGTTTCGGTTAATAAATCTGTATCATTACTATACCATATCTTATCTTTCGCAATTCCTGTTTTTGATAATAATTTGGTACGAATAAATGGGGTTAGAATGGTTTCATTAACTAAACCAGCAGTAGTTGGATGTCCATACCAGATATTATCCGGAGATAATGTAGTTGATATTAATTCTCTGAATGTTTTAGTGGTATCTTTTGTTATGTAAACATTATCTGATTCAGCTATTAATATCTGTCCTTCCAAAACTGTAGTTAATCCTGTTCCACCATGTATTATATCAATATATCCTGTAACTATCTTAGAGAAGTCAAGTTCTGGAATATCATCTTCAGTTAATAATCTAAAACTGGGTGGGGTTAATAAACTACCCGATGCAGCAGATGCAAATATTAAATTAGGAATATTTGTGGAAGAAATACCAATACCACCTCGAGTGATAGGTAAAATACCGGATGTAAGCTTATCTGTTGATAAATTGGGTATATCTAATGGATCAATATTTCTAAATTCTGGTTCATATAAAATATCTATTTCTCCATTAATCGGGCCGGCAAAGAATTTATTTTTATAAACTCGAGATACACCAATTCCACCTCTATCAATAGGTAAAATTCCGGAAGTTAATATATTAGTATTTAATTCGGGTAAATCGGATTGTATTAAATTACGCCATGTGGGTGCTGTATCATCTGTTGTGGTATGACCGATAAATACATAAGCATGATTAACAGTATTTAAACCGGTACCACCTCGAGTGATAGGTAAGATGCCGGATGTGAGTTTATCTGTAGATATATTAGGTAAATCTAATTCGACTAATTTACGCCAAGTAGGTGCAGCTAATACTGATTCAGTAGATCCAAGTAATATTTCTGATTGATTAACTTCCACAACACCAGTACCACCACGAGTAATAGGTAAGATGCCGGATGTGAGTTTATTTGTAGATAAATTGGGTATATCTAATGGATCAATTAATCTCCATGCTGGTATAGAATCATCTGTATTTATATCACCGGCAAAAAATAAATTCTTTGGAATTATAGCAACACCTGTCCCACCTCTTTCAGTACCTAATATTCCAAATTTTAATTTATCTGTTGATAAATCTGGTAGGTCTACTTCAGATAATAATCTCCAAGTAGGTTCTTCTAAATCTTCACTGGTTGAAGTTAATGTACCAATTAATATATGGGATTTCAGTATCTTATTAATACCGGATCCACCATTGGAAATTGGTAAAATATTATATACTTTTGTAGTTAAATCAATTGATGGTAAATCTGATTCTTCTATTTCGGGTAAATCTGATTTTTCAATTTTTCTCCATACAGGTGAGTTGTTATCTTCACTAATATGACCGATAAATACCTGAGCATGGTTAACTAATGATTTCCCAGATCCACCTCGTTCAGTAGGTAATATACCGGATGTTAATTTGTTTGTGTCGAGAGATGGTATATCTAATGGATCAAGTAATCTAAATCCTGGTGCTTTGTTGTCATCCGATAAATGACCTATAAATACTGTATTCTTATTAACAATATCTATACCCGTTCCACCTCTCTCTGTTGTTAAAATTCCATATTTTAATTTACCTGTTGATAAATCGGGTAGGTCTGCTTCGGATAATAATCTCCATGTTGGAGCCGATGGTTCATTTGTAAGTGGACCTAACAAAATTGTATGGGATTCAACAATATTTGTACCGATACCACCATTATTAATTGATAAAATACTATGTACTTTAGATGATAAATCAATTTTGGGTAAATCATCTTCAATGATATTTCTCCAACTGGGTGGGGTTGTATCATCCGGTAATCCTATTGTATTTCCAGCAAAAAATAAATGTTTCTTAACAACCGCTAAACCTGAGCCACCACGTTCAATTGGTAAAATACCCTCGGTTAAAATATTTGTATTAAGATTGGGTAAATCTTTCTGTGTCAGTGTGCGCCAGCGTAAGCTAACAGAATTACCGTTAGGTAATGATGTTCCATTGCGCCAGCGTAAGCTAACAGAATTTGTTAAATTCTTAAGTTTGGATTTAGATTTAGATTTTAAATATTCGGGTTCCGGTTCGGGTGGTGTTGGTTCGGGTTCCGGATCGGGTTCAAATGTCCCAATTAATATTTGACTTTCTTCTGCAGTATCTACACCAATACCACCTCTTTCAATTGGAAGAATTCCAGATGTGAGTTTTTCTGTATCAAGTCCGGGTATATCTAATGGATCTATGTGTCTAAATTGGGGTCTACCGGGTTCATATCCTTCTGCAGGTGATGCTAAGAATAAATTCGGATCTTGTGGTAAGAAATCCACACCCTCAATAAATAAATTCTTTGTGTATATATTTGAAAATCTATAATCTTCCGAACCTAAATCTAATGAATCATCAGCATATGGTCTGAAAGTTCCAGCCGCATCCAGTACGAACCCCAAACGATTCTGTGCACCATTTAAATAGTTGGCAAAAAAGTAAAAGTTTCTATCCGAATTAATAAATAAATCATCCTCAGATAATCCAATATGAATTTGTTTCACATTACTTTCAGCATTAGATAATGATGATAGCAATTCTGATTTCTTAACTGGTGAATAAGATTTGATTTTTATTTCACTAACTTGAGAACTAATATCCAATATTTTATTGATATTTATCTTAGATTCATTCATATTGAAACAGAATTTTTTTGAACTTTTGAATTTTTTATATACTCATGAACTTAACACTATTGATTTTTCTAAATTTACACTTCAAAAAATCATCCGTTGTTCATTTCGTGTCTACGTATACTCTACGTATTGTTAATACTGCAACTTTTATATATTTTTCAATAATTTATCAAAAATTTTTGTAGCACTTCTTTATATTGTAAACCTGAATTTGAGTCTCTTATAGGAACTTGGATTTTGAACGTAATTAGAATAATTTTTTGTCTATTTTCTCTAATTTCATTTACATCTATATAGAATTGGAAAACACTACTCATCGAACAATGTTTTGTAACATAGGAAATGATATTTTGTTTAATAGTGTTTAATGAAATATTTTTATTGAAAATATATTTTTGTAAATTTAAAGAATCAGATACACCATAAACTTCAGATTCCTGAAGATTCATAGCAATAAATATTTCTTGGAGAAAAAGTGCAAGAGGGTCAGAGATGGTATTTGCCTCACCATCAACTGGAAGAAAATTTATATCCAATGATTCTCCAGTATTTTTAAAATTTGTATCTTCTTTCATATAAATCTTTTTAATATGAATCTTTTTAATATGAATAACCTCCTAAAGCACCACCACCAATTTTATTTATTTTTTGATACCCCATATTAATATATTTTTCTAATTGTAAATTTTCTTCTAATGCTGCATCTTTTGGTGATAACATTCCAGTTAAAATTACAGGTTTAGGTATTTGTAAATTATTTTTCTGTGCAAATTGAAATACTGCACTTTCATATGTTTGATGTTGTTTATGTCTTCTTTCTATATCATTAGTTAGTCCCACATATACATACTTAATATTATTAAGTTCGAAAAAATATGCATATATTAATTTATGAGAATATTCTGTATACTCATTAGATTTTGGTAATTGATAAAATAAAGGATCTGATAACCAACCATATTTACGTGCAGCTGTATATGCATTAATATCATTTTTTATAAATTCATTTAATGTTTCATATTTTTGTGCTATTTCATAACATTCATCAAATGTCCATTTTTTACAATTTGGACATAATGATTTATTAGATACACTAATAAAATTTGCATATGATGTTGTATTCCATTCTTGATTACAATTATTACAATATAAAATTAATTTTGTATTATCAGCACCTTCATATTTATTATTTTTGTTATCAAAACCAAGAAAATTATAATTATTTAATAAACATTTTTCTAATATTCTTTTAATTACTAAATCTTCATCTAATCTGATATTTAATCCTGCATTTTCATGTCCACATTGTAAACATCCACATTTTTTATTAACAAAATTATTATACCAAATTGTAAATTCTCCATGCTTTGGACATTCTAATATAATTTTTGCATGACTATTAATATCATTTTCATTTTCCCATTTAATAAATTTGTAATTTTTTTCTTTACATTGTAAAATAATTTTTTCTTCTAAGATTTCTCTTGAAAATTCGTTTTTATATTTTACAATTTCATATCCACAAATAGAACATCCAGATTTACAACCAGTAACAAAATTATTATATTTTGTATTCCATTCTCCATGTTTATGACAATTTATTCTAATTTTTGCTTCACTATGAATATCATTTTCATCAACCCATCCCAAAAAAGAATATTCCGATCCACATCTTTCAATAATTCTTTTTTCTAATATTTCTTGAGATAATTTTAATCCCATATTATTTTTTTATTAATAATTATAATTTATATATTTAATTTTTTAATATATTTATAACAATATAAATATCATTTGGTTACCTAATTGATATGCTAAACCTTTTATAAATTCGAAGAGAATATCATTATAAGTTGTACTACCTGTCATTGTTTCAGATGTTGAATACCCATCTGCTGAGAAGATTTTTGGACAGACAGAAATGATGATTGCGTTCCAAAGATTTGGATCTTCAGCGTCTGGTTCTAATGATGCACGAAATCCTCCATAAGTTGAGAATCGTGGTGCTACCGGATTACTTAGGTAATTTTCAAATAAATCTAATGCAGATACATCTTTCGTTATCTCCATCTGAATGGTTTGTTCATCTGATATATCTACTGATTCTTTCACATATCCCCTAAGAAATATTTGTGTATTAATGCTTGAACAGAAAAGAGTCCTATCTCCTCTATAATAAGTAAAGTTAAGTTTCGTTCCGGCTTTTAAATTTTTATCTTTCAAATTTTCTTTATAATTCCTATCCAGCCAAAGGAGACGAATATCTATATAGGGCTTTTTATCATAAATAAAATTGATAGCAGCATTGTATTCAAGAAGATCTACAAAATCATGCCATTTCCTATCCCTAAGTGCTTTTTCATTTCTCAAACTTCCAGTTCCATCATCGTCATAAATATCACTAAATAAATATTCTGAAAACATAATGGAAGAAGTACCCCAGAAATTCATCCACCAATCATGGAGGTGACCGGCCCCTTCATATTTTGCTGCATTTCTTCTTACCTTATGAATGATTTTACTTTTACAATCTTTTTTCCTATCATCAGTATCATTATGAAAAAACTCTAATAAATTCTTATCAATATCTTCTAAAGATTCAAGACCAAATGCTGGCTTCACAGCTTTATAATCAAAAGTTTTATGATTCAAAAAAATGGGTCTAATTCTAAAGTCTGAAGGAAGTAATCTGTCTTCATCTTCATTATATTTATTTTTTAATACAGGATATAAATGATCTTTAGGTTTAAATAAATCTTTGATGAAATAGTAACCACAAGCTATATTGTAAATTATATCACCTGTAATAGATATTAACTTATATTTTATTATTTATTTTGATTTCATTTTTTTTTTTGATGGATTTATCCAATTTTTCGTTTGTTAACGAAGTTTACGGAGTTATAAAATTAAAAATATACGATTAAAAAATGCGAATAAATAGTTTCTAATTTTTACGGAATCTAATTTCGAAATGAACAACGGAGTAAAAACATGAAATGTTAAGTTCTCGAATGCATTAATTTCATTAAAATATCATATTCTTCTTTATTTTTCTTTATTGATTTATTGTGATAACGATTGAAATCAATTAATATATTATGTATCAAATTTTTATTAAATCTTATTTCTTTAATAACAGCTTCCCATTCAAATGGATTATGTGTCATTTCAAAAGTTACATCCTCTGCTTTTACTTCTGGATGTTTCTGTATATATTTTTTAACATCTTTAAAAAATCCTTCTTTTCGTCCGGGTTTTATATATCCCCCAACACCTGTTTGTCTTAAATAATCAGGATCAGATTTATAGAATTCCAAAATTTTATTGGTCATTACTTTAATTCCTTGTTTTTCTAATTCTGATCTATTATATTCAACTATGAATTGACCACCATTTCTATATTCATGAATTAAATATTGCGGATTGTATGTTAGATAAAAAATTTGGTGGACATTGGTTTGATTTTGCCATTAATAAGTAAATCACGAATTTCCATAAAACCACATTCTCTCCATATATATGGTGAATTAATATTTACATCTTTATGTGAAAATTCTTCCCAATCTTTCTTTATTTTAATCTGTTCTTTTTCATTCCAGAAATTTTTTTGATTAAGATTATGTATTAAATTTGTTTTATCCCAATCAATATAAAATCTGGTTACTCGTATTTTTATTATTTTTGGATTACTTGATTTTCCAGGATATTTTATATGTCTATTTATAATATATGAACCAATTAAATTTGATGGTAAATTAGCAGGAATATGAAAAAATGATCCTTCACATGTATATACTGATAAAATATCATGTAATTTTATTTTTTTATTTACCATAATTGGCACATACCCACCATCATTTTTCCATTCCATATCCACATCATCAACTTTCAATATAACAGCATCAATTATTAACACTCTATCGTTATTTACTGATTCAGTTATATAATCCAATTTATTATAACGAGAATATCTACCAGATACTTCTCCAGTAGATTTTAATTTTTCATAATCTTGCAATGGAATTATATAATACATATTTTTTGATGGATTTATCCAATTTTTTGTTTGTTAACGAAGTTTACGGAGTTATAAAATGAAAAATTATTATGATTAAAAAATGCGAATAAATAGTTTCTGAGTTTTAGTTTTAGTTGTTAAAATATTCATTATATATTGATTTTACCCATCCTATTATCTTATCAATTTCTTCGTCTCTAATTTCAGGAAACATCTGTTCTAATTGTTTAGTTATCCAATTATTATTTCTTTTCTGATCATTACCAAATCCTCTGTTTTTAATATCATATATAAATTTATTTAGTATCTGTAATAATTGTGTATTTTGTGATTTGGAATAATCACCTTCCCATTTTAAAATCTCAAGAATCTCTCTCATTAAATCTGGACCTAATCCTTTTTTATTATTATCTTGTGTAAAATCATAATATTCTGATTCATTCTCTTGATTTTTATCTGGAAATGATAATTTGATTATTCTTTATATTAATGATATATCTGATTCATTTGCTTCGGGAAAAAAATCATTTAACATTTTTTGTATCTTTTCCCAAGGTAATGTAGTTTGTACCTTTGAATATAATACTGATAATGTTTTATATAGAATAATTAATCTTTTATGTAAAAAAGCCAAATAATCTGGAACTTCAATATTCTGATTTTTAAAAAATTCAAAAATAAAATTTAATTCATTGGATGTTAATCCCATACCATGTTTTAAATTCTCTTTATGTATATCTTCATCACTTCGCATTTGTTGAAAATCTATTGTCTCAATAGCTTCTTCATTTACAACATATTTCTTGGGTTTCTTTCCAATAACAGAATCTTTAATTAAATATCCAAATTTAAGTTTTAATATTTTCTCTATTTTATATATTGTATTTACATCTGTTCTATCTATAAATGTAAACACATCCCAAATAAAATTTCTTATAACGTTATCAACATTATACACTTCTATTTTCGACCAATCAGTTGTTTCAAATTTATGTCGAAATGTAAATAACGAATTTCTTATTTCATTATATTTTTCACTATAATTATTTTCTTCAGATAATAATACATCAATAATTTTTTCAATTTCTAATGGTTTATTTACTTCTTCCGGGTCACTTCCTTGTTTAACTCCAAAAAACTTATAATGGTGATAGAAATACCAGTCACATATTGCATTTAAATCTGATTCAGATAATTCAGGAAAACGATTTCTATGCATTGTTTTGAGATAGTTATATTTCGCCTCATCTGATGGAAATCTATTCCATTTTACTGATTCAATATCACCAATACAAGCTTCTAATTTCTCTTTTTGTTCTGAATTTAGATTCATTTTTCTGAGGGATTTATCTAAATTATATATTAATTACTAACGGGTGAGATAATTGTGCATATGAATCATCTTCTACAAGTCCAACATTGAAACATTGGGTTTTATTAATTAGATACGAATCTTGCCTCTCACTGTGAATATGTCCGGAAAAACAATATTTAATATTTCTTTTTTGGATTGCATCAAATAAAGGTACAGAACCAAATGACTCATCAAACGAACGTCCATAAACATTATCGTCTGGTTGAAAGTCAGGATTAAATGGTGAATCATGGCTTATCAAAACATCAATGGAATGTGGTATTTTCGTATATAATACTCTAAGTTTTGCTTCACTAAAAGCAAATGCATCATTTCCTGAATGTTTTCTGGTATATGGCATTCCATAAAATGATTTACCACCTATTGAAATTGGTGACGTATTTCCATCAAAATATATAATATGTGGTAATTTTTGGGTATTATTTAAAGCTACTTGATGACCATTTATATTAATAGTTCCTGAATCAATTGAATCATTCAAATCATCAAATATATTTGGATTTTCTTCCAAAAAGAAATCATGATTCCCCCCAACTATCAAAATGAAATCAGTTTTCATAGAAAGGAGATACGGCACAAATTTCGAATAGAACCACTTCACAGTTGCGTTAATGTTATGGTGTATTGACAATGGAGCTATATCACCAGCCAAAATAACTAAATGAGAATTATCCAAATGCGGAAGATGTCCGTGGAGATCAGAAAAAACGATACATTTCATTTATTCATGCAATTTTGATTCTAAAAATGAATTCAATTTCCCAAGAGTTTCACCATATAATGTATAGAACAATTCATTATTCTCTTGAACTATGGATATTGTAGAATCGTTAGTAACACTTTTCATATTAAAGATGAACTGATAGCCGACATTATTGATAATATTGTTTTTAACCTCATAAGAAGGCATATCCCAATAACTTACTTTGTTTTCATAATTTGAAATGAAATTTATTCCATGCAATTTATCTATATTATCTTTATCTTTATAATATAATAAAATTACATTGAATGAAAATTTACTTTCTAATTCATCAGTATTCCATTTAATTTCATCAAAATCAATTACTTGCTTCTGATTTTCATTAAA
>SNRY01000574.1_pt1 | contig 12210 bp, 12 predicted proteins | sample 4693421 | NCBI WGS metagenome assembly SNRY01 (sample SAMN11003215, study PRJNA524138) | termite gut metagenome | isolation source: Bacteroidetes bacterial symbionts from single cell of protist host amplifed... | host: Streblomastix strix ... | reverse complement strand
GAGGATAAATCAAACGGGGGGGTATTGTATAAAAACCTAAGACATAGGCTTAAACATCGCAAACGAGCAGTAGGAGGTAAAAAAGTAGTCATACCCGGTAAAGTATCCATTGAGCAACGAGATGAAACGTAGATTCAAGTCTTAAATGCAACTTTCTTATTTAGCATGTTCCGTAAAATGCTAAATAATAAAGTTGCATTTAAGACTTGAATCTGCTTTAACGATATTGTCTATAAATTGTTTTGTAATTCCTCCGTACTCATCAATTCTTCTGTCTCGTAAGAAGGGCCACCAGCGACGAACGTTTTCCGAATGTAAAAAATCTATTTCAACAATTAAGTTTTCCGGAGTATCGTTACTTGCCTGTGCTAATATTTCTCCTTGAGGGCCGGCCACAAAACTGTTTCCCCAAAATCGAATACCATTCGTTCGTTTCGAAGGGTCGGGTTCATGCCCTACACGATTTACGGAAATAACGGGTAGTCCGTTTGCTATTGCATGAGCGCGTTGCGAGATCATCCAAGCATTCAATTGTCGGGATTTTTCGTCGTCCGTGTCCGAACTTTCCCAACCAATGGCAGTAGGATAAATGAGTATCTCTGCCCCTTTGAGTGCCATAAGGCGGGCTGCTTCGGGATACCATTGATCCCAACAGATTAGAACGCCAAGTTTTCCTAATGATGTCTGTATCGGTTCAAAACCAATATCTCCGGGAGTAAAATAGAACTTCTCATAATAGGCGGGGTCGTCAGGAATGTGCATTTTGCGATATTTACCGGCAATGCCTCCGTTTTGATCGAAAACGACAGCAGTATTGTGATAAAGTCCGGGTGCTCTTTTTTCAAACAAGGAAGTAACCAATACAATATGGTGGGTAACTGCTAAGCTCGAATAAAAATCGGTAGAAGGACCGGGAATGGATTCTGCCAAATTAAACATATTGACATCTTCCGTTTGGCAGAAATAGAGTGAATTATGCAACTCTTGGAGTACAACAAGCTGCACTCCCTGCCGTGCACAACTTTCGATATTTTCGGCTATATTTTTCGTATTATCTTCTATTACCGGTACATTTGACTGTTGAATTAATCCGACTTTTATTTTTTTTTCCATTCTTTTTGTTTAAAGCACTCCTATGGGGTATTGCATGGTAACACAATGTAATGATCCGTGTTGTTTGATTAACGCTCTACAATCAATACCGATAATCTCATATTTTGGAAAAGCCATTTGCAGTGTTTCCTTAACTCTTTCATCGTTATCCGGTTGGTGGTAAGTGGGATAGAGTACCGCATTGTTTATTATTAAGAAGTTTGCGTATGTTGCCGGTAGGCGTTCGCCTTCTTCTATTATTTCGTCAGCCATAGGGAGAGGTAATAATCGAAAAGGCCTGCCGGATGGCATACGAAACGACTTTAATTGTTCCTCCATCTTTAATAGAATATTGTAATGGTTATCTTTCGGATTGGTACATTTTATATAAACAATAGTATCAACCGAGCAAAAACGTGCTAGTGTATCTATGTGGCTGTCTGTATCATCTCCTTCCAAATAGCCATAATCCAACCACAACACTTGCTGTAGATGGAACGTAGAAATAAGATATTTTTCTATTTCCATTTGTTTCATTTGTCCATTACGGTTGCAAGAGAGCAAACATTCGGAAGTGGTAAGTAGCGTTCCTTCCCCATTGCTTTCGATAGAACCTCCTTCGAGTATAAATCCTAAATGATTTTCATATTTCCCTTTTAGTATCTTGGCTCTCACAGCTCGACGAGTTATTTGATTGTCTTTATCGGAAGGAAATTTCAATCCCCAACCATTAAAAGCAAAGTCAAGCAAGATGGGATACTTATTTTCCAAAAGCGTTATAGCTCCATGATCACGTGACCATGTATCATCAGTGGGACATTGTAAAAAACAAACGTTATTGATGTTAATTTCAAAAAAGAGTTCTTTTTTTATTTTTTCAGGTTCAGGGGTAACAATAAGCAGTCGTTCACGTTTGGCTATTTCACGGGCTATATGAGTAAAACATTCATTGACTTCTTTTAATATATAATTCCAATCTGTTTTAGCGTGTGGCCAAGTTAACTGAATACCGCTTTGCGGATACCATTCGGCAGGCAAGTATCTTTTTCTCATGCTTCTCTAAAGAGATGTTTGAGTCGTGGAATATCCTCATATGACTTTTTTAGAGTTCGTAAATTTTTTTAATTAAAAGAATTTACTTGTTTTTCTTTCCAAGTTTTTAATAAATCTTTTACAAACAGTACCCATCCTACACTGCCTACCCCACCAAGAAATATGAAGCCGATAAGAATCAATATTTTATTCGGTTTCGAAGGCTTTAATGGAACAGTTGCCGGTTGTACCACCGTATATACGGGTGTAATTTCCTGCACTTTTGCTTTTGACATTTGCAACTGTTGAGCCATCTGGTTATAAACATTATAAGTAAGGTTCTTTTCATTTGTCAGTCGTTCTTCTTCTACACGGGCTGTCTGTAGAATAGTATTGCGATTTTTATCTACATATTGAGCGTATTTTTGCTGTGCAATATCGTAATTTTCTTTCGCTTCTTTAAATAATTTTTCCGTAAATTCCAGATCATGACGTGCTTTGTTCGTGCGATAATCTGTGATATAGTTTTGAAGATTGTGCATGACTACATTTGTGATAGTGGCTGATATCAACGGGTCTTGCATTGTGATGGAAAGTGTTGTCATTCCTGTTTTTTTATCAACGCTTACAGTTATGCGATTACTTAGACTTTTAACAATCCCAGCCTCATCTTGTGTGAGCATAAATAGATTAAAGTTCCCATCTCTTTCCGGTTCATCTTCTTTAAATAAGGACATTACCCATCCTAATACCTTGAATGGAAAAGAAAAAACATGTCCCCACCATGCCGATTGTTGGTGCTCTTTAAGATAATCATATAAAGTAGTTTCTATTTTTCCTTTTATATCAGTAATCTTTATACCAAATAAATCTGTTAAAAAAGGAGTAGAACTGACTATATCAGGGTATAAATCTACAGAGAGTGCATCTCCACCCGAACTGCTTTCCAAATTAACACCTGCCATAGCAACAAATGCCCCCATACCTCCCCCTCCACTTTTACTACTGTTTTCCGGGGCAAGTGTTACACTTGTAGTATATTCTTTAGGAATGCTAATGGCAACAACTATTCCCATGAGTAAGGCATAACCACAAGTTTTTAGAACTAACTTACGTTCTGCCCATACTTTTTGCGCCAATTCTATAAGGTCTATTTCTTGTTCCTCCGGTTGTTGAGGTTGAATATTTGTAGTTTTATTTTCTATTTCACTCATATATGGAATTATCTAAGAATACTCACTATTGTTGCTACCAAGGTGGCTAGAGCTGCAAACGAAGTTCCCATTCCAATGTATTCGGCGGTAGTCATTTTATTCTTTTGCTCTTTTGTTGGAATAATAATTTCACAACCGGGTTCTATCTTTTTCGCAGTATTTCTTTTAAGGCGTGTTACCGTACCATTCAAATGTACGGCATACACTTTATTTTTTTTTGCAAGTTGATTATATCCTCCCGCTTGATTTATGTAATATCCAAGTTTTCCTCCTTTTATATATAAGACTGTATTAGGATACATTACAGCCCCGTTTATCTTAACAGTATTTATATATTCCGGGATGAAAACTTGGTCTCCCTCCCGTAGGACTAAATCATAATATGAACCGGGTTGTTGCAGAACCTTTTCTAATTCAATACCTACGCCATAGGTCGTTCTGCTCTCTTCTACCAATATAATGGGATCCTCAGATGTAGGCACATGGTTTGCCAGACGTATAATGTCCGCCCGTTGACGTATTTCTTCTTCTGTCATCTTACGAAGTAAACGTGCGCCTTTAACATAAGCATCCGGAGTAATTCCACCTGCTTTTTTTATTAAATCGCTGAGGCGTTCATTCTTCTTTGTTAAAGCATAGCTGCCACCGAATAATATCTCTCCGGTGATTGCTACATTTTGTTGAGGTTGGTATCCGGGACTTCTACGTATATATACTTCATCATAAGGTTGTAGTATAAATTTATCACCGGTATCGGTTATTATCAATCCGTCTTTCAATTCGAAAGAAAACGTCTGACCGATAGTACTTGTGTAAGTATCACTTTTGGGATCTTTTATTCTGCGTGAAACATCCGCACGGATCATAGAGGCTGCATCTAACAGCCCTCCGGCTTTAATAATTAAATCTTCAATAGTTGTACTATCCGTATAAATATATGTTCCGGGACGAACTATTTCTCCATGTATTGTTAAAGATCCATCTTCAAATATGTCATGTATACTTGGAATATAAAGTATATCATTGCGTTGTAATAAAATATCGGCTACAGTATTGTTTATGAGACCTTTGACATCTATCGGAATAATTTCTAATGTAAAATCTTCATGTTCACGTTGTAATTGTGCGTGGTCAAGAAATGCATCACCTCGAAGCCCTTCCGCTTTATCAATGAGTTGTTTCACTGTAGCAATCTTTCCGTTTATCGGATATGTACCCGGACGATAAACAGCTCCTTGTATGACTACTCTATTTTCGTACCTGTCAAGTATCTCTTGTACGGCTAATTCATCTTCATCATGGAGCTTGAACACAGCATAATCTGCTTCTTCAATATCATAGACTTGCTTCTCTATTCCGTTTGAAGAACGTGTCAACAGTATGCTTTTTCTGTAAGCATCTCCTGTAAATCCACCCGCATAAGATAATAATACGTTTATGGTTTCACCTTTTTTTATTTCATAATACATGGGTTTTTTTATTTTCCCATTTATATGTACTAAACAATCATAGGCAGGCACTATAATTACATCTCCTTCTATCAAACGAATATCATCACTTATTTTTCCATCAAATATATATTTATAAACATCTATATCTGCTATTTTCCCCCCTTTGCGCATAACCTGAATATTGCGTAAACTACCTGTTTCAGTAACCCCCCCGGCTGAATATAAGGCATGAAAAACCGAAGAAAAAGAGGACAATCTATATGTCCCCGGCACAAGTACTTCTCCCATAATATTAATTTGAATAGTACGTATTTCTCCTAAAATAAGTTTTACTTGAGACCTATTTCCAGATAACCCGGAGTATATTTTTTCAAATTCACGTTGCAGGTAGTTATTTGCTTCCTTGACAGTTTGTCCACTCAGATAGATAGGTCCAATACGTTCGACTTGAATGTTTCCCTGTGGAGATATCATTGCACGAATGGAAGTTTCGGAGTCTCCCCATACGTTAATAATTACTTCGTCTCCGGGACCTAAAATATAATTATCGGGAGTTGCCAAATTACTATTTGGTTCAAAAGTCAAATATTGAGTTGTAAAAATATCATGCCCGAAAATATTCTTTGTCGGGGTTGGAAGTGATGCCCTTGCTTGAGAGGTTTCTTCTATAGTCTGATTGTCAGACATTTGTTGGGCTACTGCAACTTCCGATAAAGTTACGATAAAGAGAAGCAATGTAATATACCTGTGCATAGAGCTTATAATTAATCTAATTATGGTTTGTATATGAATTATTGTGCAAAAATAATATATTATTTGATAATCGGAAGAAAATAATAATAAGTCAGTGATATAAAATAACTCTTTCTATAATTTCAATTTTTTTATGGCAAATTCCTTAATAAAGGATACGGTATTTTCCATACCGAGTATGGAAGAATCCATGCAGAGGTGGTATGTGGTTGCTGCTCCCCATATTTTATAACTGTAGTAATTATAATACTCCGGACGGTGTTTATCTGACCGGCGGATTACTTCTTTCGCTTCGGATTCGGAGAGTTGCATGGTATGACATAAACGTTCGATACGGTTTTGAATCGGGGATGAGATAAAGATGTTCACACAATCGGGGTTTTCACGCAGAATGTAATCGGCACACCTTCCTACGAAGATGCATGATTTTTCCGATGCTAATTGGCGTATCACATCGCTCTGTATTTTAAAAAGTGCGTCATTGTTCAGATAATTGAAATAGGATACAGGGGCATCATTGAAATAAGAAGGAAAACGCATACTAAAGAGTCCTCCACTGAGACCTTGCGATGCTCTCTCGTCGGCTTTCTCGAAAAATTCCTTGCACAGTCCGCTTTTTTCCGATGCCAAGTTAATCAACTCTTTGTCATAAAATGAAATGCCTAATTGTTGGGCTAACTTTTCTCCGATTTCCCTGCCGCCGCTTCCCAATTGGCGACCGATGTTGATAGCATAAGTAGAGGTCATCGTCTTGTTCCTTTTTTAAGTTCTTCAAAATAAATATCAAGTAGTTTTCTTGCTGCAACAAATGAGGTAAGGTCGGCGTTTAATACCTGTTGTTCTTTTTCACGCAAACCGGCTTTGATACTTTCGTTGTTGTAGAAATTGTTTCTTAGTTGTTCGTTGATACTTTCATACATCCAATATTTGCCTTGTTCGTTGCGGCGGTGTTCAAAATATCCGTTTGCTTTTACGTGGTCGAAATAGCTGTATATCATGTCCCATATTTCTGTTACGCCTATGTTGTAAAAACCGGAGTAGGTTAACACTTGCGGTATCCAGCCCGATTCGGGAGCCGGAAAGAGGTGTAGTGCATTGCGAAATTGAGTGGCAGCCAAACGGGCTTTGTCGATGTTGTCTCCATCGGCTTTATTGATAACGATGCCGTCTGCCATTTCCATGACACCTCGTTTGATGCCTTGCAACTCGTCGCCCGTGCCTGCCAGCTGGATGAGAAGAAAGAAATCTACCATTGAATGTACGGCGGTTTCACTTTGCCCTACCCCTACTGTTTCGACAAATATGTTCTCGAATCCTGCGGCTTCGCAAAGGATGATCGTTTCACGAGTTTTACGGGCAACACCTCCTAACGAACCGGCTGAAGGACTGGGACGAATGAATGACCGGGGATGTACGGATAGTTGTTCCATACGGGTTTTGTCTCCTAAGATACTTCCCTTGCTCCGTTCACTGCTGGGGTCGATGGCTAATACGGCAAGTTTCCCTTCTTTCTTCAGTACATGGAGACCGAACACATCGATGGAGGTACTTTTACCTGCTCCCGGCACTCCACTGATACCGATGCGAAGGGATTTTCCGGAATAAGGCAGGCATTTTTCAATAACTTCTTGAGCAATGGCATGGTGTTCGGACTTTATACTTTCTACTAAGGTAACGGCTTGGCTTAAAATGGTAATGTTTCCTTTCAGGATACCATCTACAAAATCATTAACCGATAGTTCCCGTTTTTTTGTTTGTTTATGGTCTTTGAAATACGGATTTATGGAGGAAGGCTGCTCGATACCTTGATTGACGGTAAGTCCTTTATATTCTGAACAATTTTCGGGATATTCCATTTTTTTGTTGATTTCTTTTTCGAGAAGTTAATAGAGCAGGGTCTTCACGTCGACAATGGCTATCGGTTGTTCGGGGTCATTGGTGGTTATGAGGACGTGTATCCGGTTGTCGTTCGAGAGGATAAGTCTGTTCTTTTGTATGGTAATTTTCATATTTGTACTTTTATCGGGTGGTATCATTGTTTTTTTGAGAGTAACCTCTATTCCGGGGTGAGTTACTTGCAGTTTTCGTATCAAAAGTGGCGCTTTTCCGGCATTTGCAATTGTGATATTCTGTGATGTTTCATTCGTATGAATGGATGTAATGTTGAATACCAAGTCGGTTTCCGATAGCGTAATGACGGGAATGTCTTGTGCTTGTCCGTCCTTTTGAGGGATATGAGGCAGTAAAATAATGGAAATGGGTATTTCATTTTCCTTGCTCATTTCATCGTTTTGAAACCGGGACAAGTAGGCAGATGTTTGAATCCATCCTTCTTCGTTCAGCCGGTTTGTTTCAAGCATCAATTCTATGGTTTCTTTTTCTCCTTTTTGAAGTATATGCGGGATTTTTGTTATTTTTAGAAAGGAAGGTAAGTGCATTAATTCGGGTTTATAAGGTTGATCGGACAGGTTTATAAGGTTCAACGTGATTACCGGATGTTGTCCCCGATAAACAATGGAAAAGGTGATTTCGTTTTTGTCTGTTCGTATGTGTTCAAAAAGATAAGGATACGTTCTTACGTCGTTTTTCGGTTTTTGTACCGTTACCCCTGTGAAATTCAGGTGTATTGCCTGGGGAGATGCATTGCTGTATATGCTTGCCGATTTATGAAAATGACCTAATAACTTGGCATCGTACGTGATGTTTATCGTCCCTTTGTTACCGGGGTAGATAGGCTTTTTTGTCCAATTAGCGACCACGCATCCGCAGGAGGGGATGATGTCGGTTATTACTAAGGGCTGATTTCCCGTGTTGGTTACGGTATGTTCTACGGATATGGATTGTTTCCATTCTATTTCTCCGAGATAGAGATTTTCTTTATTTAACGACAAATGCGGTTGTGACGAAACGGACAGACAGATCGTAAAAATCGGTAGTATAACGGATAACAGATAATTTAGTCGCATTCTTTTTTGTTTTTATACGGCAAAAGTACGGGTTTTAAATGATATAACTTCATCCATGACACCATCAAACTCATCCGCCGGAACCTTTTCTACGAACTGATGGGGGAAACATATCCCGATTTTATAAGCCGGAATATGTGGAAGCAATTTGTCATAATATCCTTTTCCTCGCCCCAACCGATGTCCCGAATAGTCAAAAGCGACACCGGGAACTACTGCCAAATCGATGGAAGCATAATCGGTAAAAACTTCCCCTGACGGTTCTTTACTACCATAAGTACCGATGATTAAATCCTTTTGATTCGAATACATCCGTAATTCCAGTTCTTCTCCGCACACTACGGGGAGGAGTATTCTCTTTGTCTTGCTCCATTTTTCGATAAAGGCATGTGTATCCGGTTCGTCTTTTAAAGAATGAAAGAGCAAAACGGTATCTGCTCTTTCAAAAATCGTATGAGTTTCAAGCCGGTATAGGATTCTATCGGAAAACACATGGAGCATAGAGGTGCCCTGCCGGAGTTTCTCCTGTGCAATTAGTTTGCGCAGTTTTTGTTTCTCTTCTTTCATCCTTGTTTTTTTATCCTTGCTGATTTTCTACCTCAGAAGGAGCTTCCGGAAAGGCTTTATTCGTTTGGAGTATCTCTAAAGCCTTTTTTACCGTCTCATCACTTTTGTTAACATACATAATATAGGCTTCCCTTCCTAACATATTGTAGATAATGTTGGCATAAATACCCTTCTCCAACAAGTTATATGATTTGTGAATAAGGAGATTTCTCTGTTTGACTCCCCTCTCTTGAGCATAGTTTACAAATTGGTCAACTATCACTCTTTGGCGGTATAAGTAATCTAACAATGATTTTTCATCTTCATACTTGGCTAACTTTTTTCGGTTATTGTCCGTGTATTGGAAAGCATATTGCAGTATCAACCCTTTGTTTAGCACACTTTTGAGATAAGAAGTCTGACCAATCGTATCTTGTGGCACAAAAATATCCGGCATAATGCCGCCTCCGCCATAAACAGGTCTTCCCAATCCGGTAGAGTAGCGCAGATTTTCATTTTGCTTGATACTGTCTTGTGAGAAAAATTCCCCATGAGCATATCGGGTGAGCAAATCCATTTCGTAGTTTTCATCTTTCCCGTTTTCGTACGGGCGTTGGATACAACGTCCGGAAGGGGTATAGTAACGGGCTATCGTCAGTCGTATGGCAGAACCGTCGTCAAAAGAAATAGGTTCTTGTACCAATCCTTTACCAAAAGATCTGCGACCGACAATCATGCCCCTGTCATTATCCTGGATAGCACCTGCAAAAATCTCACTGGCAGAAGCGGAAGCCTCATCTATCAATACCACAATCGGTATTTTCTGGCAACTACCCGTTCCGTTGGCGTAAGTCTCCGTTCGCGGCGATTTTCGTCCTTGGGTATATACAATCAGTTTGCCTTGCGGCAAAAATTCGTTTACCGTTCGGATAGCCGCCTCCATGTAACCTCCGGTATTTCCACGAAGGTCAACAACCAATCCTTTGCATCCTTTGTGGTTCAACAAAGCCAAAGCATTCAACAGCTCAACGTAGGTATTGCGCCCGAATTTACCGACCTGTATGTAACCAACATCGTTGGAAAGCATATAGGTTGCATCTATCGTGTTTTGAGGAATATCTCCGCGCGTAACGGTAAAGTTCAATATATTCTTTTCCGAAGCTCGTTTAATTCCCAATTTTACTTGTGTATCCTCAGGACCTTTGAGCGTTCGCATCACCGTTTCGTTATTTATTTCCTTGCCGACAAACACACTGTCGTCAACCGTTACAATACGATCACCCGCCATCAGACCGACTTTTTCCGAAGGACCACCTTGAATGACGCTGTTTATATGAACCGTATCTTGTTGTATGGTAAATTGAATGCCGACACCGCTAAAATGCCCTTCCAATTCGGAATTGGCTTCTTCTGCATCTTTTGCGGGGATATAGGTAGAATGCGGGTCAAGCTCCATCAATATTTGCGGCATGGTTTTTTCTACAATATCGGTCACATTAATGGTGTCCACATACCGTTCGTCAATGTAATGCAATAAGATACTCAACTTGCCGGAATACCCGCCGACAATACCCAATCGAGGACCGGTAGCATTCTTGGCATAGAACGTTCCGATTACAATACCCGCCACTACACTAACAGCTATGATAATAGGAGTAAACCGAAAAGACTGTTTTGTGCTCATACTATATCTTATGGGGTCTCTACGTTTTTAAATTTGTTAGAAAGTTGTATTCAATCGTGAATAATATATTATAGCTTTAAATGTATCATTTTTATACCGGCTCGTTGCAACAATTGCATTCCGTCGTCCAAACGATACTGTTCCGAATAAACCACCCGTTTTATGCCCGCTTGAATAATCAACTTGGCACATTCCATGCACGGGGAAGCCGTAACATACATCGTAGCTCCTTCACTGCTGTTATTGGAACGTGCTATTTTGGTGATAGCATTCGCTTCGGCATGAAGCACATAAGGCAGGGTTACGTTATTTTCATCTTCACACACATTTTCAAAACCGGAAGGCGTGCCGTTGTATCCATCGGAAATAATCATATTGTCTTTTACAACGAGCACACCCACCTTTCGACGCTGACAATACGAGTTTTCCGACCATATCGCCGCCATGCGTATATAACGCTTATCCACCTCCAACTGTTTTTTTTCTTTTTCGTCCGCCTTCATCCTTCTATTCCTTTACAACATGCATAAGAAAGTATTTCTTTACTTGCCCCTCCTTAAAATAGATGTATAAATTGTTATAATCTCCCACATACGATTCGGCATTCGCTATCGCCTTTATAAACGCTTTTCCTAAAACGTCTTTTTCGGTTCCGCCGATATATTGTCGAGAAGTTTTAAAGGTTCTATGTACTCCGTCTGCACTCCAATACCCCGACAGAATGGCATCTGTTGCTTGTCCTTGATATTTTCCGTCCGCCTTTTTGCCGGCTTCCACTCCCTCAAAAGTCAACGTGAAATTATCCTTAATGGCTTTTTGTTGATACGATGTTTTGTAGGCTTCTTGGTTGAATATACCGGAAGAAGTCCAGTAGTCTTTACATAAATCTCCATTGGCATAGCGGATTTCAGTAAGTTTCCATGTCTTGCCCGTAAATATTCCGGTTAAATCGTCCGATTGGTCGCAACCGCTGCCAAACAATAATAACAAGATGAATATTATCGAATAGTTGAATCTCATTTCTTTTTATCTTCTTATCCCGTTTCTAATAAGCAATGCATGGATGCTCGGCTCTTTCCCGCGAAAACGTTTATAAAGTACCATCGGATGTTCCGTCCCTCCTTTTGATAAAACATGTTCACGAAACGATTCCGCCGTTTGGGTATCAAATATTCCGTTTTGTTTAAATAATTCAAAAGCATCGGCATCCAAAACTTCCGACCATTTGTAACCGTAATATCCTGCAGAATACCCTCCCGCAAAGATATGCGAGAACTGTGTACTCATACATGCTTCGGAGACAACGGGCCGAAGTTGTGTTTTTGCCCATGCCTGCCGTTCATACTCTTTTAAATCTCCTTCACACGAAGGATTGCGCGCGTACCAAGACATATCCAAAAAATAAAAAAAGACCTGGCGTAAACAGGCATAAGCCGCTTAGAAGTTTGAAGAATCTATCAGCCGTCGAATCA
>SNRY01000573.1_pt1 | contig 12226 bp, 10 predicted proteins | sample 4693421 | NCBI WGS metagenome assembly SNRY01 (sample SAMN11003215, study PRJNA524138) | termite gut metagenome | isolation source: Bacteroidetes bacterial symbionts from single cell of protist host amplifed... | host: Streblomastix strix ... | reverse complement strand
GTGACAATCCCGTCAAACTCAGAAACTGTAATTCGTTTTGTTGTATTTTCTTGTATTCCAATGTAATTTTTGGGGAAAGATACGATTGTTTTGAACAACAAAAACACTAATCGGTATAATATCTATTATTTATCCAGCAACACGAAAATGAATCTTCCACAAGAACAGAATCATTTAGCAAAAGGCTATGATGAAGTGAAGAATATTGCTTCTGCGCTTGGCTCATTGCTTCCGTTGGATAGTCAGGGCGATTATGACGAAGGGCAAGCGGAATATCTAAGGCTGCACAAAAAGAAGAAAAAGAAAAGAGGGATTAGTAGATAGTTCCTTATCCATCTTGAATGCAAAGATATATTCCAAGAATAAAACAGCAAGGCTAAACTTTGTTTTACCGAAAACCTTCCTTTTCGTACCTCAAAGCGTATTTTCAGTAAAAGAATTGCTTTATTTATTCTTTCCATAGAAAGGGTGCATACAAGATGAAAAAGGGAATAATATTTCTGTAAAAGAATTATTTATATAGCATATTTTTCACTATATTTGCGAACTTATATAGTAGCGATTTTTTTGATATGGAACTGAATAGAATAAAAGAAGTCCTTGATGAAAAAGGGATTAAGCAAACGTGGTTGGCAGAAAAACTGGGTAAGAGTTTCAGCATGGTCAATGCGTATTGCTGTAATCGGAAGCAGCCGACGCTGGAAATGTTGAATCGGATTGCCGATATATTGCAAGTGAGCGTGAAAGAATTAATAATAGATAACAAAGACGAAATATAGCAATGGCAAAAACAACAGACGAAATTAAGGAGTTATTGGCAACAGACCTTTTCCGAAAAGGGATTGCTAAGAAATATATTGTTGTAAATGATGATTATACAACAATTCACTATAATTGTAAAAACAAAACAAAAAGGAGACTGCAAAATCCGGAAGAATTTGTACAAGCGACTTCTTTTTTGAAATTAATCTTTGATTACGACTATTTGCCACAAAATATCTCCGTGAATGAATCGGTGCAGGTAGGTTCCGAAACCAAAGAAGCAGATATTTTGGTTTATAATGAAAAAAATAACAAAGTACTGATTGTTGTTGAGTGTAAAGAAGAAGGAATCAACGAACGGCAGTTTCAAGTTGCCGTTGACCAAGCATACAGTTATGCTCATGCGTTGGCAGCAACTTATACGTGGGTTACTTCAGGTATAAAAAGATGATTTAGTAATAGCAATGACAGGGGCAACTATAGGAAAAGTAGGAATATTCGAAAGTGAAAAAAAAGCGCTATTAAACCAAAGAAATGGTGTTATTCGTTCTGAAAAGATAAATACTTTTTGGTTGATGAACTTATTAAATACAGAATTATACCAATCATTAATTTTACGCAATGCTGTTGGTGGAGCGCAGCCCAATATTAGTGAAACAAATATTACTAAATTGTATATTCCTTTACCGTCTATCGAAAAGCAAAATGAAATAGCGAAACATATTCAAGTCATTCGGTCAAAGGCAAGACAATTGCAGAAAGAAGCAGAGGAAGTGATGGAAAAAGCAAAGGCGGAAGTAGAGAGGATGATAGAAGGAATTGAAAATATAAACAAATGAAATAGCGATATAAAATGTTTAAGACTAAAATTGGAGAATTTGATGGAAATTCATGGGAAAGTTTTTGCCAACAGTGTTTTCATTTAAAATACGAAGACGAAGGCTACCAGTCTATGCCTGCTATTAATGGCGATTACGGCATAGAAGGTTTTACTCGAGATGGCAAAGCCTTTCAGTGCTATTGTCCTGATAATAGCAACATTGATACTGATACTCTGTATGAATATCAACGCAATAAAATAACTAAAGATTTAGGGAAATTGGTTACTTATGAAAAGCAACTTAAAGATTATATTGCTGAAAATACTATCAAACAATGGATTTTTGTCACCCCTATATATAGTAAAAAAGATTTAGTCAAACATTGTATAACTAAAGCCGCGGAATACAAAAAATTAAATTTAAGTATTCTGAATGCTAATTTTGATGTGTTAATTCATGATTTAGATAATTTCGCAAAAGAAATCCCAGTGGTGCTGGATTATTTAAATAGAGGTATAGATTTTGCACCAGACAATATAGATGATAGTCAACAATTACAATGGAAAAACACTTCAATTTCGTTAGTTGATAATGCCAATCGAAAAAATAAGATGTTATTGAGTAATGCCTCAGAACAAAAAATAGATACATTAACAAATTTGACAGTCAAAAGAAAAATGGATGGCGATTCAATAGTTAATTATTGGAGAAATTCGTATGCAGAAGATTATGAGAAATTTTTACGAGTTGTAGGAATTATTGAAAAAGAGGTTATTATCGAATGTATAAATCCAACAACCAATAATATGAAGCGCTATAAAGATTTTGAAACTTTAGTATACACTAAACTAAAAGCAACTTTCTCAAATCTTGCAGAACCAATGCTTTTAAGTGTGAGGGATAAAGTTATAGCTGATTGGATTTTGAATTGCCCTATAAATTTTGAATAATATGGAGAATACAAATATATCACGAATATCTTTTACAAAAAGACCCATTTCATTGCCACCAGACTATCGTCCGATATTCAAGATAGTTCAAATAGTTATGATATTGGGGTATTGCTGTAGAGGAAGTCGTTCAAATTTATTGAAGTTGCATTTGTTTTCATGGGCATTAAAAACAGAAGAAAATGCAAGTAAAGTTACAGATTGGGTACATAATAATTTCCAAACAGAATTTTCTGTTTGGGGAATAGAACCAACATTAAATAGAGGCATTCAATATGCAATTGCAGAAGGAATAATTCAACATATATCAAATAAATTTGAACTTACAAAAAAAGGTATTAGCTTTTTTGATTCGATAAAAGGGGATAGAGATTTATTAAAACCAGAGAAAGATTTTTTGAATGTCATTGGTAAAAAAATTACTGATGACAGAATATCTAATCTTGCTCAAAAATGGACATTATTTTATGTTAAAAATTAACGCAATAAAACTTGAAATAAACACTACGAGAGGTTTATTTGGTGCAGACTTAGAATTGGGAGACGGTCTAAATATTATTCGTGGCAATAATTCAACAGGGAAAAGTACCATGTTTCAAGCCATTTTATATGGTTTGGGATTGGAAGAGTTGTTAGGTAGCAAAAATGCGAACACAATGCAATATGTTCTTCGAGACCACGTGAATTATGAAGAGCAAGAATATGAAGTAACCCAATCATTTGTTTTTTTAGAATTTACAAATGGCGAAAAGACAGTAACAACCAAAAGGAGTGTTGTTTGTCAAGGTAGAGAGCCACAATTAGTGGATGTAATTGAAGGTGCATACCTCACAGAAAAAGAAAATTACAATATACGCCCTATGTGGGTACACGATAAAGGAGGTGCAAGTAATGAATTATATGGATTTCATTTATTTTTACAAGAATTCTTAGGATGGGAGCTTCCCGAAGTAACGAATAGTAGTGGCGATGAATCTCGATTATATATACAACAGATTGCACCTTCTTTTATTTTAGAACAAAAGGCTGGTTGGTCTCATTTCTTAGCAACCATGCCGTATTATAACATAAAAAATGCAGAAGGAAAATCGATAGAATTTCTGTTAGATTTAGATGTTACAGAAAATGAAAAAGCAAAAAGACACTTGAAAATTCAAAAACAAATTTTTAAGCAAAAATGGCAATCCATATTTGAACAAGCAAAAAACTATGCTTATAGGGGTGCTGCAACTTTAAATGGACTTGAACCAACCCCTTCTATAATAAATGATGTCAGAAATATATATTTATCCATAATAGATGAAGACAAAACCTATTCAATTATTGATTATGTTGAATCATTAAAAGTGTCATATAAAGCATTGGAAACTTCAAGACTTCCTAATGTCGGACAAAATAATGATTTAAATGAGGTTAGGTTGAGCGACTTTACAAATTACTACAATCAGCTCTCACTACAATTAGATATGTTATTATCTGAAATAGCATTGGATAAGGGGCAACTTGAAAATTATGAACAACAGTTAGGTAATATATCTGAAGATTTACGAAAGAATAAAGACATATTGAAATTAAATAAATTAGGTGCAAATATAGAAATGTCCGTGGCGAATAGCACTTGTCCTCTTTGTAAAAGTGAAATAAATAATTCTCTTCTCCCTGAAGAAATCAAAGAAACTCCAATGCAATTAGAAGAAAATATTAAATATTTAGAAGCACAAAGAAAAATGATAGGAGTTTATATTGAAGGGCAGCGAAAAAACATTCAAGATAAAGAAAACAAATTCAGATTAATGCAAAATAAATCTTTGGAATTAAAACAAAACATTAGAAGCCTAAAGCGAGAATTGATTTCAGACGAACGCTTACCTTCCGAAGTTGAAATTGAACATCGATTAAGTTTGCGTAATAAGATTATGTTTTATGTGAAACTAATCGAGGATTTTGATAATTTCAAGAATAGTATATTGGATTTATCACAAGAGTGGGCAGCATTGATTGGAAGAGAAAAAAATCTTTCATCAGATTTTTATTCAGTTGAAGATAGGAAAAAAATCGCCGATTTAGAATCTTCTTTTTTAAATTTATTAAATTTTTTTCATTATTCCAGTCAAAGTGGTGAACATATAAGAATATCTATGGAAAAATATTTACCTGTTGTTGAAACAAAAATAGGTGATGATAAAATAAAACAATATGATATTAAATATGATTCATCAGGCAGCGATTTTGTTCGTGCAATTTGGGCATATACGTGTGCATTAAAAAGGGTATCTGATAAACATAACACCAACTATCCACGATTATTAATGTTAGATGAACCGCAGCAACAATCGGCATCAATAGAAGATTTTAGAATATTATTGACAGAATTATCTGAATATAAGGATTGTCAAGTTCTTGTTTTTGCGTCTTTCAATAATTCGGATGATGATTATACAAATTCAACAAAAGGGCTTCAATTTAGTCTTAATAAAATAGAAGAAAAAATTATAAAACCCCAAAAATAAGATAATAATATGTTCATATCCCGAATTGACGATGCCTACAAAACTGACGCAGAAATGGTTGTGTTTGGTAATTTTAGTAATCCAATAAAATGGTTACGATACAGAATTATTGGACAAATAAAAAAGAAGATTATGAGCAATAATAATTTACAACCAATTTACAACAGCTTCATTCTATATAAAGACGATAATGGAGTAACCAATATCAATTCCCATTTCGATGAAACTTTTAGAAAATAGGCATTTCTTTGTTAAAATCAAATGATAATAAAGGCGTAAAATTTAAGTTTATACTAAATATGACAGACATCAACGAATTATTAGAACAACTTAATCTCTCAGACGAATCTGTGAGTATTGAAGCCAAGCGGGCAAGTGTAATAGACAAGTCTGTCATGGAAACCGTAAACGCTTTTTCCAATGAACCCAATTTGGGCGGAGGTTATTTGCTGTTGGGTGTAGAGCGAGTTGAAAATGGCGAAACGTGGCAATACATCGTTACCGGAATAAGCGACCCCGACAAATTGCAATTGGATTTGAGTTCACAATGCGCTGATTCTTTCAATCTAACCATCCGACCTGATATCACAGTAGAAACGATAGACGGCAAAAATGTTGTGCTGGTATATGTGCCGGAACTACCGGCTTCGCAAAAACCGGTTTATTTCAAAAATCAAGGTTTGCCTCGTGGTGCATACAGACGAATCGGTTCTAGCGACCAACGTTGTACCGATGATGATTTGTTTATCTTTTACCATCAAGAAGACGAATTAGATAGCAGCATTATCAAAGATTCCGAATTAGATGACATCAGCGAAGAGGCTGTCGCTCTATATCGTAACCTGCGGGCAAAAGTCAATCCTTATGCAGAAGAATTGCAATATGAAACGATTGAATTGTTGCAGTCTTTGGCCTGCCTGAAAAAAGATGCAGACAAATATTATCTGACGTACGCCGGTTTATTGGTGTTTGGCAAACGGACTTCTCTTCGGCGTTTGCTTCCCATGGTTCGGGTAGATTATATCCGAGTGCCGGGCAATACATGGATTGAAGACCCCGACAACCGATTTACTACCGTAGATATGCGTGGTTCGATGCTCGAAATGGTGCAGAGGGCTTTCAGTCTTGTTTCAGACGATTTGCCCAAAGGTTTTGTATTGCCCGAAGGCGAATTGCAAGCGGGAAGTAACGGTCTTCCGGCTCGTGTCTTGCGCGAAGCCTTGGTCAACTCGATGATTCACAGAACTTTTCGAGTAAATCAGCCGATACAAATTATTCGTTACGGCAATCGTATTGAGATAAGCAACCCTGGCTTTTCACTAAAACCGGAAGAACATCTGGGTATTCCCGGTTCAGTAACTCGAAATCCGATTATCGCAACGATATTTCATGATACCAATTTGGCAGAGACCAAAGGCTCAGGTATTCGTACCATGCGTGCACTGATGGAGAAGGCACAAATGTTACTCCCTACCTTTGAGAGCAGTCACGAACTGAATCAATTTACTATTCGCCTGCTTTTACATCACTTCTTGGGGGAAGAAGATATAAAATGGCTTAGCAAGTTTAAGGCTTTCAATCTGAACGAGCAACAAAAATGTGCACTTATTTTCATCAAGGAAGTTGGCGCCATAGATAATCCTACTTATCGACAACTGAATGGAGTTGAAATGATTAAAGTTCGGACAGATTTGCATGATTTGAAAGACAAAGCAATTTTGACACAAAAGGGCAAAGGTAAAGCAATATATTATGTACCCGGGGAGGAGTTAATAAAATTTTTACCTATTCAAGAAGAAGATGATATCTTAACGAACCAGCTCTCTGCTGAAACGAACCAGCTCTCTGCTGAAACGAACCAGCTCTCTGCTGAAACGAACCAGCTCCCTGATGATTTAAAAGAAAAACTATCCCAATTGAGATACAGAAACAAAAAAGAATATACCAATGATGTGATCCTTGCTTTATGCGAATGGAATTCGCTTACATTAAGTCAATTAGCGGGAATAATGAATAGAACCGGCGAAAAGAACCTATTATATAATTATATTACACCACTACGCAAACAAGGTAAATTGGAATACACCATTCCTGAAATGCCTAATCATCCCAAACAGGCATATCGGACAGTGACTAAACATATTAAATAATATTCCATTTATACCATATTTGCGACATGAGTTTATAACTAATTGACATACAATAGTGAATACTTTTGAAGAAGTGAAATAAGGACTATTATAAACAAGCAATAGTCAACAATAGTTAATGGGCTTTCCCAAAAGTCTATTCTCACCATATTTTATAGTTGATTATCAATCAATTATAATGTTATTTTTGGGACAGCCCCATTAACTTTTTATTTACTGAATATCCCTAAAGATCGCCAAACGTAGGGGATAGAGAAGCGAATAATACATTTTATGAAGAAGTAAATCAGACTACGTTTTTCACTTCTTCACCTTTTAAAGTAGCAGAAGTTGCCTCTGTAATCTTTACATTTACAAAATCCCCTATTCTATGAGTGCCGCGGTTGAATATCACTACACGATTTTGCTCTGTTCGTCCGAATAATTGTTCACATGAACGTTTGGAAACTCCTTCTACAAGCACTTCGTATGTTTTCCCGATACATTTATTATTGGCATCGAAAGACAGACGGTTTTGTAAAGCGATAATCTCATTTAAACGGGTTATTTTTATCTCTTCGGGTATGTCATCTTTTAAATGTTTAGAAGCATATGTCCCCGGACGTTCCGAATATTTAAACATAAAAGCAGAATCGTATCCACATTCTTCCATTAAGGAAAGGGAGAGTTCATGATCTTTGTCCGTTTCGGAATGAAAACCTGAAAACATATCCGTACTCAATCCGCAGTCGGGAATGATACGTTTGATAGCAGCCACACGCTCCAAGTACCACTCACGTGTGTACTTTCGATTCATCAACTCAAGAATACGCGAACTACCACTCTGAACAGGTAAATGAATATGTTTGCAAACATTGGACATTTGGGCAATAACCTCCAATGTTTCATTACTCATGTCTTTGGGATGAGAAGTAGTAAAACGAATTCGGATACCCGGTGCGGATTCAGCTACAATACGAAGAAGCAAAGGAAATGTAATAACCTTTCCATTTACATTTTCAAACCGATAAGAATTTACATTTTGTCCCAACAGAATAATCTCTTTATATCCTCTATTTATCAAATCTCGAACTTCGTTCAAAATACTTTCCACATCCCGGCTTCGCTCACGCCCGCGAGTATAGGGAACAATGCAATATGTGCAAAAGTTATTGCATCCCCTCATTATAGAAACATAACCTGAAATATGATTGCCGCAAATACGCAAAGGCATCACATCTTGATACGTTTCGGTAGTCAAAAGTTCTACATTAATCGCTTTCTCGCCATCTTCAACTGACGCTACCATATCCGGCAAAGAGAGATAGGCATCCGGTCCTACAACTAAATCCACGTGATGATGCTTAATCAAATCATCTTTTACGCGTTCTGCCATACACCCCAATACGCCGACAATCAAATGTTTTTTCTTTCTTTTCAGAGACTGAAAGAAGTCTAAACGGTTTAGAATTTTCTGCTCGGCGTTGTCCCGGATAGAACAAGTGTTTATAAATACAGCATCTGCTTCTTCCACGGTATCCACCGTTAAATAGCCTGCCATTTGCATTATCGAAGCTATTACCTCACTATCCGCCACATTCATTTGACAACCGTAAGTTTCAATAAATAATTTTCTATTGTCATTCGCAGTTACAGATTTAAAGTCTGTTTCCGTCAATCTATTCTTCATTATAATCCCTTATTTACATAGTTAGTTCGGATACAAAGAAACAAATTTTATCGCATGAATTTGATATGTTATCTATAATAGTGAAATATAGCCCATTAAAAAACAGATATAAATTATCATCGGAAAATAAAATTTTACGTTATCTTTGCTCGGTTAATAATAGAAAAAATTAATATGTTAAACGAGCAGATCAGTACTAATAACAACGAAACGTATTCAGCTGACAACATTCAAGTATTGGAAGGTTTGGAAGCAGTTAGGAAACGTCCGGCGATGTATATCGGAGACACCGGGATGAAGGGATTGCACCATTTGGTCTATGAAGTTGTTGATAACTCCATTGACGAAGCGTTGGGCGGTCATTGCAATCATATAGAAGTAACCATTAACAAAAACAATTCGATTACTGTCCAAGATAACGGACGTGGTATTCCGGTCGACCTCCACGAAAAAGAACAGAAATCGGCATTGGAAGTTGTTATGACAAAACTTCATGCAGGAGGTAAATTCGACAAAGATTCTTACAAAGTATCCGGAGGATTGCATGGTGTGGGTGTGTCTTGCGTAAATGCTTTGTCCATACACATGACTACTCAAGTGGAAAGAGACGGTAAGATGTATTGCCAAGAATACGAGTGCGGAAAACCACTATATGACGTTAAAGAAATTGGCCTCTCAGACAAAACGGGTACACGTCAGGAGTTTCTTCCGGATCCTTCTATTTTTTCCGTACAGGAGTTTAAATATGATATATTGGCAACCCGTATGCGGGAACTTGCTTATCTTAATGCAGGAGTGAGCATATCATTGAGTGACCATCGTATACAAGACGAAAACGGCAACTATAAATATGAAAAATTTTATTCGGAACAAGGCTTGAAAGAGTTTGTCCGGTTCATAGACTCCTCGCGTGAACATCTTATCCCTGATGTGATATACATTAATACCGAAAAGCAAAATATTCCGGTGGAGGTAGCTATCATGTACAATACATCTTATGTGGAAAACATTCACTCGTATGTAAACAATATCAATACAATAGAAGGAGGTACGCATCTTGCGGGTTTTCGTCGTGCGCTGACACGTACATTGAAAAAATATGCCGAAGATGCGAAAATGCTTGATAAAGTAAAAATAGAAATTGCAGGCGACGATTTCCGTGAAGGATTAACAGCCGTAATTTCTATCAAAGTGGCGGAACCGCAGTTTGAAGGACAGACCAAAACGAAGCTTGGTAACAATGAAGTAATGGGAGCTGTTGACCAAGCCGTAGGCGAAGCCTTATCTTATTATTTGGAAGAACACCCGAAAGAAGCCAAAGTCATTGTGGACAAAGTAATTCTTGCCGCTGCCGCCCGTCATGCTGCACGTAAAGCACGTGAAATGGTACAACGCAAGTCTCCATTGTCCGGAGGTGGACTACCGGGCAAGTTAGCCGATTGTTCCGACCATGATTCGGAAAAATGTGAGCTGTTCCTTGTCGAAGGAGATTCGGCTGGTGGTACAGCTAAACAGGGACGTAACCGTTCTTTTCAGGCTATTTTGCCGTTGCGCGGTAAAATATTGAATGTAGAAAAAGCAATGTATCACAAAGCGCTTGAAAGTGACGAAATTCGTAATATTTATACTGCCTTAGGTGTAACCATTGGTACGGAAGAGGATAGCAAAGCGGCTAATATAGATAAACTGCGCTATAAGAAAATCATCATTATGACTGATGCCGATGTTGACGGTTCTCACATAGACACTTTGATTATGACGTTTTTCTTTCGCTATATGCCTCAAATTATTCAAAACGGTTATCTGTACATTGCCTCTCCTCCACTTTATCTCTGTAAAAAAGGAAAGATAGAAGAGTATTGCTGGACAGAAGTCCAACGCCAACAATTTATTGATGTTCATGGTAGCGGTTTGGAAAGCAGTATTCACACACAACGATACAAAGGTTTAGGTGAAATGAATGCCACGCAACTCTGGGAAACAACTATGGATCCGGGCAATCGCCTATTAAAACAAGTAAACATAGAAAATGCTGCCGAAGCGGATTATATATTTTCTATGCTAATGGGTGAAGAAGTAGGTCCGCGCCGGGAGTTCATCGAACAAAACTCAACGTATGCAAACATTGATACTTAAACTTTGATATTTAAAAGGCTGTCTATATTTTTCTAGACAGCCTATACCCTCCCTTTATTACAGCGTAACTCCTGTTTTAAATATTGCTATCTCGCGATAACCTTTCTTTTCATTATTCACAAATTCCCCACTAGCTACGCTAATAACATAACTAATAAAGCGTTCACAAGTCTTTTCCATAGATTCATCTTCAACGATCACTCCGGCGTTAAAGTCAATCCATGTAGGTTTTTTTACAAACAGAGCCGTATTAGTAGATATTTTCATTGTCGGCACAAAAGTTCCGAAAGGAGTACCACGTCCGGTAGTAAACAATACGATATGACAACCACAAGAAGCAAGAGCAGTAGCAGCAACCAAATCATTGCCAGGAGCAGACAACAAATTAAGCCCTTTTACTTTCAATCTTTCTCCATAAGGCATTACTCCCAACACATAACTTTTACCGCATTTTTGCGTACAGCCCAATGCTTTTTCTTCTAACGTGGAGATGCCACCGGCTTTGTTTCCCGGAGAAGGATTCTCACCCACCGGCTCGCCGTGTGAAAGAAAATATTCTTTGAAATCATTAATAAGATGCACTGTTTGATTAAACAATTCTCTGCTCTTACAACGATTCATTAAAATAGTTTCAGCACCAAACATTTCGGGAACTTCAGTCAATACACTTGTACCACCTTGTGCAACAAGAAAGTCGGACAACATTCCCAACAGCGGATTAGCAGTAATACCGGAAAAACCATCAGAACCACCACATTTCAACCCCACGCGCAACTCACTTAGCGGAATATCAACACGTGTATCTTTCGTTACTTTAGCGTAAAGTTCGCGTAACAGTTTCATACCTTCTTCATATTCATCATCTACTTTCTGAGACACCATAAAAGTCACACGATCGTCGTCATATTCGCCGACAAACTCCCGAAACACATCCGGCTGATTATTTTCACATCCCAAACCTACCACCAACACGGCACCGGCATTGGGATGAAGCACCATATTCCGTAAGACCTTCTTTGTGTTTTCGTGATCCTCTCCCAACTGAGAACAACCATAATTATGCGGATATGCCACAATTGCATCTACACCTTTCCCCTTTGTTTCGCTGCGTAAACCTTCCGCCAACTGATTGACGATACCGTTTACACAACCTACTGTCGGGATAATCCATATTTCATTACGAATGCCCACATCGCCGTTTTTACGACGATAACCTTTGAAAGTCAAA
>SNRY01000571.1_pt1 | contig 12237 bp, 12 predicted proteins | sample 4693421 | NCBI WGS metagenome assembly SNRY01 (sample SAMN11003215, study PRJNA524138) | termite gut metagenome | isolation source: Bacteroidetes bacterial symbionts from single cell of protist host amplifed... | host: Streblomastix strix ... | reverse complement strand
AAAAGGGGTACGAATTAGGAAATGAACTATGTCCATTTTTGTCTATTTTGTGTCTATCCCCCCAGTCAGAAATAAAAGAAAAAACCCTCCAAAATCATTGAATTTGAAGGGTTTGTCTACCTTTTGTCCGGTTTTGTCCGGGTATATTTGCGGAAGCGGGGGGACATGAACCTTAACCCCTATATTCCTAAATATCAACTATTTATACTTTTTCTGTGAATGATAGCTACGAGTTAGTCCCAAAACTTTAGCACTCAAATGGCGTACTTGGCGTAACTTTTTCTGCATCCATTTCGGGTTCAAATTTATACTTTTTTTCTATGTAAACAAAATTTCTGACTAATAATTATTTATCTTTGGCGCAAGAGGGTATGTCAAAAGTCGTTTTATTCTAAAAACAACCTTGCTACAGAAGCATGTAGAGGAAGTAATCGATTAAAAATCAGAATTTTGAAGAACCCTCTTGCACCAAATTTAGACTTGTCCTACACACTACATAATTAGCAATACCAAATTTCTACCGTAAATATTTAGTAAAGCTAATTCAGGACAAGACAGTGTATAATACATATAAAAGATGTATCTTTGTAATCTATCATTTAATGATAATAAAAATGCAACGGATTTTAATAAAAAATTTCGGTCCCATTTCAAATGCTGAAATAGAAATAAAAAAAATAGTAGTTTTGATAGGCGATAATGCCATTGGAAAAAGTACCATTATAAAGTTAATTTCCACTTTTTTATGGATGGAAAAAGCCTTGTTTCGTGGCACGGAAAATAAATGGTTTGAAAAGGAAAAAAGATTAAAAAATAACTTTCTGCCATATCACAGAATAGAAAATTTCCTTAAATCCGATTCGGTTATAGAATATTATGGACAAGCCTATATAATTAAATATGGTGATGACAAAATTTCCATTGAAAACCAAACAGATAACAGTTATCAACTGCCTCAAATAATGTATGTTCCTGCCGAAAGGAACTTTTTAACCTATTTAAGAACTACCAAAGATTTTAAACTGGAAGGAGCATTACAAGATTTTGAAAGAGAACATTTTAATGCTGCAAATAATCTAAAAGGAACTCTATCTCTGCCTATTAGTGGTTTTGAAATTGAATACAACAAAAGGCACGAGATGTTGTACGTGAAGGATAATAATCATAAAATTAAAATTACAGAAGCGGCAAGCGGAATACAATCGTCTGTACCATTGTATTTAGTGTCTGATTATTTGGCAAAATTAGTCCAAAATAATGGACACGATGACGCAATGACAAGTGGAGATATTAGAAAATTTCAAAATGAAATCAACGACATTCTGAATGATAAAAATTTGTCGGAAAAACAAAAGCATATTGCCATATCCACACTTTCAAATAAATTCAATAAAAAAGCATTTATCAATATTGTTGAAGAACCGGAACAAAATCTATTTCCTGTATCTCAAATGGAAATGACAAAAAGTTTAGTTTCAATATGCAATCAAAACGAGAATAACAAACTCATCATTTCAACTCATAGCCCTTATGTCTTAGCAACAATAAATAATTTGATTTTGGCTAAAAAAACAGGTGAAAAATATTCTAATAAAGTTAATTCGAAAATCGAGAAACACTTATGGCTGAATCCTGATGATGTATTCGCCGGCATCGTTAGAGAAGGTACTGTAGAAGAAATCATCGATAAGGAATTTGATATGATTAAGATGGAACAAATTGATTCTGTTTCAAGATTGATTAACAGTGATTTTGATTTTTTGTACCAATTAGAAACAGACGATGATGGCAAAGTGTAATTGTAAGCCTTTTGACGCTAATTTTGACTTCCAGCACAAACAAGAAAAAAGTGTAACTTGTTTGGATAAAGGTTCTCCAATCAAGTATATTTACGACAATCAAAGTTTAGACTATCTTTCAAAATACAGAGTTGATGGCGGCTTAATTACCGATGGCATAAAATGCGATTATTTGTTGTTGAATTGCAATAAGTTAAAATCATTTTTCATTGAAATTAAAGGTTCGGATTTGATTCACGCAGTTAAGCAAATTGATAGGTCAATAGATGTGCTAAAAAATTCAATTTCAGGTTTTTCTGTTTTTGCAAGGATCGTTTTAACCCGTGTCAATACGATCGATTTGAGAGACACGAGATATCTGAAATTAGATAAGAAAGTTAAATCCTTGAACGGCGATTTGCGGAAACAAAATCGTGAAATGACAGAAGTTAATTCATAATAAAGTCCAAAAGTTTATATTATAAAATTATTGAACAGATGTAAATTAGCTTTTATCGCTGTTTCTTTTGGATATATAATCTGTACGGATGATTGGTAGAGTCTTGTCACGATGTTCAATGAAGATAATTACGTGATTGACAAAGCGTATACGGTAAGAATAAAAGGTAACAATTGTCGTCTTAGGCGTCGTATCAGAAGGGCTTTTAGAGAACCTACTGTTTCTCTAAAAAAATTATTGAATCATTTGAAAGCTTTGAAGTTAGCTTTCTTTTATATCAATTACGGATATGTATGAATAAACAGCATACTTTCTGCATCACTTCTCTTTTATTAAGCCTTCAAGCTTACAATTCTATATGGTGCTTTTAATGGTAAATAATTGCTGCAAGCTAAGTACAATCGAATACTCTGTTAAAAACACAGACTTCGGAAGCGTTTTTTGTCTCCCTGCATGAAGCATGGGGGCAAGTGGTTTTGAGCTGCGGAAAAGGTTTCCAGCAGCGCGAAACACAACTTGCCATTGTCCATTGACAATAAAATCCACCTTCAGACGGATTAGGCGTTAGCCTGATTGATTTGAAGATTATCCGGTATTGATTCGTCCGGTTCATACTACCTACTTTTTAGTCGTGGCAGGATTCATTTTTATGAATGATTTCACAAAGTTGAGGGTAGATTTTGGGATAATTTCTATACTCACCTGTGCCAACCACTATCACCTGCTTGGAAGATGATAAATTCCACAATTTTTATATATTACTTTGTAGGAGAATAATTGGTATAGCCATGCAACCGGATGTAAACTCGGACAGATATAAAATTGATTGTACCATGAAGCCGCTAACTGTAAAATCAACCGGACAAATGAACGAATGTGCCAAGAGCCGGACAGGTATAGGGACAGCCACAGAATTGGTCATTGGGACAGATGACCGGTTGGCTATACATTGGGATGGGCAAACAGAGAAACGATTGTCCGTTTTGGCAAACATACAGGCAATCGTGGGGTATTTGACTTGTACTATAAAAACTTTACGGATTTAATTCATTGTCCTGAAAGGACTTTACAGGTTGTATCGTTCTAAATACACTCAATCCTAAAGAAAAGAGGCATAGAGGAGTAAAATTCGCACTTCTTTTTCTTTTCACCGGGGCAAATGATATTCATGGGGGAGGTAAACAACGGTTCACCGAATAAGATTTTTCGGTAGGAACGGGATGCCTTTAATTAAAATGACGCAATATAAAGCGATTTAAGAGAGATTATAGAGAAAGTGATTTTATATTCATTTGAGATAATAACCTTTCAAAATATGGCTAAAAACGCCTTATTTTCATTTATAGAACGGGGTTTACTTCAAGAGAGTCATTGATTACTCCCTGAAGGAGTTCCTACCCAAAAGAGCCATTTTAGGGGAATAATCCATTTTAAGGGCTTATATGGTTAGTTTATACTCAAAATAATATAACATTACCTACTAAAAAACCCTCTCTAAAAACGGCTTAAAACAGGCGATACCTCAAGGGAGGATAGCCTCAAAAAACAAAACGGACGTTACTTTTTTAGTAACGCCCATTTTTGGGAGTAGCCACAACTAAGAACCACTACAGAAATATGTCATTTTAAAATAAACAATGAATTATTTAAAAATGATTTGTGCGGGTTTGGCACATTCCCCAATGAAGTAACCAACAGATGCCATACAATCACTAATACCTCCATAAAATTTACCCTCTTTTTCCGCATCACGTTCGTTGGAATTTTGTTTGCCGATAATTTCCATTTGTTCGTAGAACTCTTGTTCACACTCACGAAGTTTGACCAGAATACCTATCAATACTTTGTTGGTTGTGTTTTCTTTGCCTGTTGTTGAGGCTTGATTTTGATTTTCCATTGTGTTAAATATAATAAGCATTTAATATAGGCACAAAGAAACGGCGTGCCTTTCCCGTTGCTTATCACCTTTTAACACACAGGCTGTAAGTCCATTATAGACATTACACGGGGGTACACACCGCTAATTAGGAGAGTACAAAACCTCGTAAATGGAAATAAAAAATCTACCATACAAAGTCGGTAGGTTAATTATTTCACCTGTGTATTTCTAAAATGATAAGCGCCACAAAGATACAATACTTTTAATAAATATAAATGCCATATAAAACAAAACAGACCGCCCCTGCAAAGAACGGTCTGTTTTGGATAGAGTTCCGGCGATTATTTCATTATCTGTAAAATGTTACAAAGCGTATCTGTGCGATACGCTTTGTAACATTTTTGTAGATGATGGATTTTATTACAGGAAGTGATAAACAAGTGTATGGCAAGAATACCTTTGATTTATAAAGTTATGGATTAACAGCTAATTTGGTTTCCACTCCTTTCATTTTTCCGGCAAATGCAGCCATATCATGACTGATTTTGGCATCCGTGATTCGGGCATAAATTTGAGTGGTCTTAATGTTGGTATGCCCCAGCATCTTGCTCACACTCTCAATGGATACACCCTTTGATAAGGTCAGGGTAGCGAAAGAATGTCTGGCAAGGTGAAAGGTCAACTCTTTTTCTATACCGCACAAATCGCCAATCTCTTTCAGGTAAGCGTTCATTTTTTGATTGCTCAATACAGGAAGAACAATATTGTTGGGCAATGAGCCTTTGTATTTATCCAAAATCATTTTAGGAACCTCCAACAGAGGGATATTGAAATTAACTCCCGTTTTCTCTCTCTTGCCCATTATCCATAAACCACCATCGAAAGAGGTACGGATATTGTTTTCCCGAAGATTTTTGGCATCAATATAGGCTAAACCCGTAAAGCAGGAGAACACAAAAATATCCCGTACCTGTTCCAACCGCTTGGTGGCAAACTGCTTATTCATTATCACTTCGATTTCCTCTTGAGTTAAATACCCCCTGTCCACTTTTGCAAAATGGATTTTGTAGTTCACAAACGGGTCTGCCACAATCCAGCCGTTGTTTTTGGCAAGGATAATAATGCGCTTGAAAAATTGCATGAATTTGGCGGTGGTATTGGAATTACATCCGCAAGTGGTTCGCAGATACACTTCAAAGTCGGTTAGAAACAGGTGATTGATTTCTTTCAGAGCAATATCCGAAAGATTATACTTCTCTTTAATAAAATCAGTCAGACGGGTACGGGTTACTTCATATTTTTGGTAGGTAGCTTTGGATTTATCAATGCCAATTAATTTCTTGACATCTTCGTTGTGGCGTTGGAACAGTTCCAGCAAGTTATGGCGGGTTTCAGCAACACCTAAAAACTCATTCTTGATTTTTTCAGCGGTAACGTTGCCATCTCGCCGTTGCTGTTCATGGTAAATCTTATGAATGGAAACTTTTATTGCTTCCAGTAAGGTATTTATCTGCTGAATTTCAGCGGTGCGCCCCACAGCTTTGCCGGATTTGGTATTCCAATTGCCCGGATGAATTTCCAACTTGGTACTTATTTGGGCTATTTTCCCATCAACGGTAATTCTTCCGATTATGGGCACGTTGCCATTCTTTCGCGGTGCATTTCTTTTCAGGTAGAAAAGAATCTTAAATGTACTTTTCATAACATTCATTTTTAAATTACACTAATAGATTTAATAATTCAAAATGAAATGTTTGCAGCTGCGTCCAATCCCGCCAACGTAACGCCAAATTCGGAAATTCTGTGACCTTTTTTGGTTTTGTAAAACAGGTCACGATTTGGTCACAAAAGTGTGTCGTTTTGTGGCTTAAAGATGGCGTAGGTCACAGCCAAAATACAAAGAAAAAGTCCTACAATTTGTTGATATTGTAGGACTTGGCTTAGTTTTGGCTGCTATTGGCGTAGCCTGCTGCGGAAGCGGGGGGATTCGAACCCCCGGCACAGTTGCCCGTGCGTCAGTTTAGCAAACTGGTGGTTTCAACCACTCACCCACACTTCCTTTGCGGAAATCTCTTTTCACTAAAGCACGCAGCAAATTTAGGGTAAATATTTTGCCTGGGCAAATCTTTTCTTTTCTTTTTCGGTATTGTCGTTGGATGGTAAAATCTTTACACTGGATACTCTCCATACGTTTCTTCATCTTTTAAAGTCTTGCTCTAGTGGGAAATCCACTCTAAATTGCTCCCTCTTCGCCAATTTAAATTGACCCCCTTTTGCCAATTCAAATTGCTCCCCTAGAAATCAGTGAAAAGGCTTTTTTATTTGCTGTATATTTCTTATTAATTTGTTAAAAATAAATAAAGGGAGCAAAGCAATCAGTAGTATGCTCAGTGTTTCTCGCAACACGATTAAAAAGTATCTTCAGCAGTTTCAAACCTTTGATTTGAGTTATGAGCAAGCATTAGCGTTGGATGATTGCGAACTCTTCAAATTATTTCATGGAAAAGACTCGGGTAAATCTAAGGCTCGTAACGAACGGCTTGAAGAATTGGATGCTTTACTTCCCGATTACTGCAAACGTCTCAAGAAAAAAGGAATCACCCGTCAGATGCTACATACAGAGTATCTGTCGATTCATCCTGATGGTTACGGAAGGAGCCGTTTTAATACATTCATGCAATGCTATATAGATAGCAGTCGCCCTATCATGCATTTGGAGCACAAAGCGGGCGATAAACAAAGCATTGTTGATGTTGAAACCGGGGAGATTCAACAGGTGGAAATCTTTGTAGGCATTCTCCCCCGTAGCCAGCTGACCTATGTGGAAGCCCTCAGAAGCCAAAAAAAAGAAGACCTGATAAAAGCAACAGAAAATGCACTTCTTTACTTTGAGAGTGTTCCACAGGTGATAGTACCGGATAACCTAAAAGCAGCCGTAACCAGAGGTAGTAAATATGAAGCTCTTCTGAATGAAGACTTTGCTTCATTTGCTGAACACTATGGCTGTACTGTGATTCCGGCACGAGCGTATAAACCACGAGACAAAGCCTTGGTTGAAGGTGCCGTTAAATTGATTTATCGAAGTATTTACCCCAAGTTGGAAGGTCGTACATTCCATGATCTCACTTCTATAAATGCCGCGATCCGAGTTGCGCTGGAGAGGCATAACAACACCCCGTTCTCAGGTCGTAATTATAGCCGCAGAGAACAACTTGAGGAAATAGAAAGGGATGCACTTCGGGCATTAAATCCGATTCGATACGAGATAAAAAACAAGCCCTGGTCACTGTGACGAAGAATGGACATATCCGTTTAAGTGAAGATTCCCATTATTACTCGGTTCCATATCAGCATATTGGCAAGCGGGTAAAGATATTGTATACATCCACTTCAGTAGAGGTGTTTTGTGCCTATGAGAAGATCGCAGAACATGTCCGTTCATATACACGCTTCAAATACACCTCTAAGCAGAATCATTTGGCTTCTAACCAACGTTCATTTACAGAATGGAATCCGGATAGGTTTATACAGGAAGCATCCCAAATCCATCAAGATGTGGCCATTTACATAACAAAAGTATTGGAGGAAAAGAAGCATCCCGAACAGGCATATAAATCCTGTTCGGGTATATTAAGCTTTGCCCGTCGTGTAGGTCATAAACACCTGATAAATGCATGTAGATGGGCAGACAGCCATGGATTGTACAATTATCCTGCAATAGAAAGAATCCTAAATAACAGGCAGGATGAAGTCCCTTTAGAGGAAGACCAATCCGAGCAATCAACGGTTTCTCACAGGAATATAAGAGGCAAAGAGTATTATCAATAAGAATTAAACAGGTAACGTTTATTAAAACAACAAAGTGATTATGGAAATGAACAAAGAAACCTTAGAGAAGATGTCTCAAATGAGATTACAAGGGATGTATTACGCCTTTAAAACATCATTGGAGAGGATGCATCAAGAGAGTATGACTCTTGACCAGTTTGTCGCATGGCTGGTATCAAGTGAATGGGATGACAGGCAGAACAGAGCGGTAGAAAGAGCCATAAAAAGTGCATCTTTCAGATATAAGGCCTCTGTTGAAGCAATTGATTTTTCTATAGAAAGAGGTTTGGATAAGAACCTGATTCTCCGGCTGGCAGAACTTGGGTTCATTGGTGAACATAAAGACCTGTTTATCACAGGAAGTACAGGAACCGGAAAAAGTTATTTGGCTACGGCGATAGGATATCAAGCTTGTCATAAAGGGTATAAGGTCTTATATGCAAATACATCAAGATTAATGGGACTGCTTAAAATGGCAAAAGCCAAAGGGACAATCCTGCAAGAATTAAAAAAGATAGAACGAATAGATTTACTCATACTGGATGATTTTGGCATACAACCATTCGACACACCAGCCAGAATGAATCTATTAGATGTGATAGAAGACAGACATGGTAAAAAGTCCACGCTTATCACTTCTCAAATCCCTGTTGAAGATTGGTATGACATTATTGGAGAGAAAACAATCGCGGATGCTGTTCTTGACAGAATTGCTCATCAAGCAGTCAGGGTAGAACTCTTTGGAGATTCTCTCAGAAAAAACAAAAAGTAAAAAAATGTTTATATTTGTAAATAACAAATTTGTATAACCGGCAGTAAAATGACAACCTTTGAAAGTAAAATAGAAAAGTGTTTTTTCTCTGTTTTTAATCACAAAAAATAGGGGGTCAATTTAGTTTGGTGGCTGGGGGTCAATTTAATTGGTATTTCCATAAGTCCTTTATGCTATTTTCTTTTGATTGTTTAATTCCTTTAAAGTAAGCAGCCGTGCATTTTGCTTACGGTTTCATTGTGATAAACAATTCAAATACTGAATTTTATCTTGTTTTTAATTGTTTTCAACACTTAGATAAATCTCACACTTATGTTTGTGTATCTTACATCAATTTGGAATATATCCACTTTCAGTAATTACACTTTTTGCCGCTCCCGATAGGAGCAGTTCATAGAGTTTGTATGCCATTGACGACTTATCCAAATCGGAGCGAATAACCGCGTAAACTTCTGCCACGTATGGATACTTCCTGTTTTTTATCGTGGTTTTATCGGGATAAACTCCATTGACAGAAATACTTTTTACAATTTTATCCCTGACTATTTGTTCTTTGTAATAGTAAACCGTATAACCCAATCCATTGCTATCATATCTCAATGTCGAAAATACTTGAAACATACTTGGTACCATCCATTCCGATTCATAGTCCACTGTCCAATCTCCTATCTCAAGTCCTTGCATTACCAATGTTTCCATCAATTCCTGACTCCCCGAATTTGGATTTCTAATATATGGATTTATTTTGTTGTTGTTTCCGCCAACATCCTTCCAATTGGTTATTTTCCCTGTATAAATATCCTGTATTTGTTTAGTAGTCAATGATTTCAAAGGATTATCATTGTTTGCAATAAAAATAAAAGCATCCAATGCAATAGGCGTTTCGATTAAGTTGACGCCTGTATTGGAAGCATACGCCTTTTCATCTGACGACATTTTACGCGCCGAAAGAATCAAATCTGCCTTTTCATCAATCAGATTGAGAAACGCATTATGCGTCTGTGAAAGCATCAAATGTTCTTTAAAAAATGATTCGGGAATATCTGTTCTGAGAAACCAAATTTCATTCATAGCAATCTCTTGCATCCATTCATAATTAAATCCTAAGAGTTTACAGGCTATTAGTCTGTGTAATGGGTCGGTGGAAGTAGAACCATCCACTTTGGGATAGTTGTCAATTGTAATCCCTTCAATCACAAATGGTGCATCAAAAGTTTCTTTTTCACAACTTACAAGTATCGTGGCTATCAATGCGATAGCTAATAAAATTCTTAATTTCTTCATCACCGAATTATTTTAAAATATACAAATCTATTTCAATGTTCAAAGTTTCTTTATGTTCTCTCGTTGTCGCTGTCAAACCGTAGCGTCCTGTCGCCTATGTACCCCGCGCTTGAGTGCCAACATATTCATTTGTAATGAGTTCAATGCAAGAACTTATAAGTTGTACTTAGCTGTATTTCCACTAAAATCATTTTTGACACCGCAAGATAGGCAAAAAACAATTACAATTGTAAATTATCATTTTTGACCGTATTTGATTTTCCAGAAAAAAAATTGAAAAAATAAGAGAAATCAATATCTTTGCCACTAATCCCGGTCATAAATGGTTTTTACTGTTTCTACTGTGGATTTTAGTGGTGAGCCTCGCCGGAGGGATACCGGCGAGGCTTTTACATACAATCAAAAAACGATTGGAGAATGAGCCATAAGGATGAAATCGTATTGTATCAACCCGATAATTCTATCCGCTTAGAGGTAAGAGTGGAAGATGAAACCGTTTGGCTGACACAGGCGCAATTGGTCGAACTGTATCAATCAAGCAAATCTAATATCAGCGAACATATTAAACATATTTTTCAGGAGGAGGAATTGGACAGAAATTCAGTTGTTCGGAATTTCCGAACAACTGCTTCTGATGGGAAAACGTATGCCATAATCTATTATAACCTTGATATGATTATCTCGCTTGGCTACCGAATAAAATCGCGCATCGCCACTAAGTTTCGCCAATGGGCGACTTGTACTATAAAAGAATATTTGCTAAAAGGTTACGCAATTAACCAGCGATTTGAAAGGATAGAACAGCGTGTAACGGAAACGGAAAAGAAGATAGATTTCTTTGTAAGAACCGCCTTGCCTCCGGTAGAAGGAATCTTTTATGACGGGCAGATTTTCGATGCCTATAAATTTGCCTCCGACTTGATAAAATCCGCAAAGAAAACCATCATTCTGATTGACAATTACATTGATGAGAGTGTATTGACGCTTTTATCCAAACGCGCTAAGGAGGTGGATGCAACCATATATACGGCGCAGATTTCAAGCCGTTTGGAACTTGATTTGAAGAAGTATAACGCACAGTATCCACCTGTTAGTATCCACACATTAAATCGTTCACACGACCGTTTTCTTTTCATAGATACCGATGCCTACCACATCGGCGCATCACTGAAAGATTTGGGAAAGAAAATGTTCGCTTTCTCAAAAATGGAATTGAAAGCGCAAGAATTGTTACAAAACATAGGTATCTAACTCAATTCCCCTAAAAAAAGAAAAACCTTTAGAAACAGGTTTCTCCCCCTCAACGCTACCTCCTGCTTAGGGGGTATTTTTTTAGATATACCCCCCCTTAAAAGACAACCTTTTTCCCCTGTTTTAAGGCAATATTTCGTGTCTTATATGTTAGTATCGACGCCAAATGCTGCCACAGCGACGCCAAATGCTGCCACCCCTGCCCTTAGATGACCAACTAAGGCATTTTTTGCTTATTTTAGTGCTTGTTGGCGTCGCTGTGGCAGCATTTGGCGTCGGTGATTTTCTGCTTTGCTAGAAAAAATGAGTGTTTGAACAGTTGTTAACGTTTTACAGGGTATCCTGTCTTTTGCGGAACTCAGTCATAACCGGTTGAATTTGTCCATTGCGGTAGCTTTTATATCATCTGCAATGTCAATGTAGGGCTTCATGGCTTTATAATCGCTGTGCCCCGTCCATTTCATTACCACTTGCGCCGAGATACCTAAAGATTAGATGATATTCCATTTTACAGTTTCACAGTACGACTGTACATGAACAATTAAAACGGATAATTTACAGTATTTTATGCACTCCTAAATACAAAACGCAGCGTAAAGCGGCACTGATTTTATCCCATTCTCAAACCCAAAATTCTTCTTTGAGATACGGATGCCGTAAGGACACTTGTATTTCTCCATAAAGATACCCAAACTTTTGGAACGTACTCTAACACCACTTTTGACCTCAATAGGAATCACGTCAACACCTTTTTGAATTACAAAGTCAACCTCGGCAGTATTATCATTTTTCCAATAGAGCAACGGTATTAGATTGACAGCAAAAGCTTGTGCTACATAATTTTCTGCAATTGCTCCCATAAATGAGCTGTCTGTTTCAAGAGGCGACAGGATAGCTTGTGCCACCACTCCCGACTGCATAGTAAGCATACCTACATCCGACATATAGAGTTTGAAATCGCTCAAATCAACATAAACTTTAATAG
>SNRY01000570.1_pt1 | contig 12244 bp, 14 predicted proteins | sample 4693421 | NCBI WGS metagenome assembly SNRY01 (sample SAMN11003215, study PRJNA524138) | termite gut metagenome | isolation source: Bacteroidetes bacterial symbionts from single cell of protist host amplifed... | host: Streblomastix strix ... | reverse complement strand
CACTTGTGTAATAAGATTTAGCTACCATACGCGCAAATTCAGGCGTATATACGTTTTGATCTACCATAACTTTACTTTTTAAAGGTTATTATACTCTTTTTTTGTAAAGCTATTTCAGGACAAGACATTAAAAAGATAAAAGAAGAAATACATGAAGAAATAGATAAAGAGATAGATAAAATAATACAAGAAGAAATACAAGCTCATGTGGAAAAACCAGTAAAACAAAGCTAATAGCAGAATATACTGCTGACGATTGGTTCTTTTTAGGGTATAATGCTCATATGAAAGAAAAATATGAAGACGCTTGTTTTTATTATAGAAAAGCCACTGATATTGATTCCAATAATGCTAATACCTATAATAATTGGGGAATTACTTTAAAGCAATTAGCTCAAATTGAAAATAACATAGAAAAGCTATTCTCTCATTTGGAAGAATATTTGAAATACTGTAAAAGCAAGGTAACTAGAAGTGATATTGAGAATGATACCGATTTTGTCGCTCTCAAAGAAAATCCCCGCTTCCAGCAACTCCTTGATAAATATTTCCCTAAGGAAAAATCATAAAAATGATTACTTGTTTGCTATCTCTACGGGCTGAAAGCCCAATATATATCAGCCCCGACTAAACGCAGTGGCAGTCGGGGTAAAAAGAGCAAACTACCCTCCGGCGGGCTGAAAGCCCAACTTAAATTAAGTTGCTTTTTTGGAGTATCAATGATTTATTAAGTTAGGCTTTCAGCTTGTTAATAAGTGGCTCACTTTTTTACCCAGCTGTCGCTTCGCTTAGCTGGGGCTGAATTAACAAAGGCTTTCAGCCTATTGTTAGTAGCACGGTTCGCATGGCGCATTAGAAAATCATTAGTTGTCGTTTTGCTTAGCCGGGCTGATTTAAATCGGACTTTCAGCCTGTTGTTAGTAACGAAGTCCGCATGGCGCGTGAAGGATAGGAGCGAAAATTCTTTTTGTGAGGGTACGAACAAAAAGAATTGTAGCGGATAGCCCGACCTATCGGGGAACGCCCTAAAAATTAAAAATGGAAAGTTCATATAATAATTCGTTAAACTTTTAATTAACAAACCATTCAAAGAATTCATATACTAAATGGATGGTAATCTCACGGTTTCTCTCTATTTTTGTAGCTTGGTGTTGGGTTAATAGAATAACATTGTTGTTTAGAATGAGTATCATTATGGATAAGAGAATAACGGCATGTATCAAAGCGAGTTGTATTATTTTTGCTTTTCTTGCTACATCATGTTCCTCTGGCGGAGATTATCCGTTTTATTCCTACAATGATCCTACCATTTACTCTACCTCCGACAAGGTAATGCCTACTGAGATTATTCTATTTATAAGTCCTTACATAGAACATAATGGGCAAAAGAAATATATTGTAGCCGATAACCTCCGTAATCTTTTGCTGAAAGTGAATAAGAAAAGTTGGCAACTTACGGATTCGTATGTTATGGATACGCTACATCTTAGCGGTAAAGAGACAGTGGGTAGGTATCGCGTTACCAATCAAAAACTGTCATACCCCTTTGCCGTAGATATTAAAGTGGCTACCGGCGAACTGGCTACAGCGGGACAATATGCCGAATTGCTGAACAATTATTTGAGTTTGAGACCGGGTAGTTATATCTGCCGGATTGAATCGTTGGATATAAAAACTGCTGCCGGCGCTCTTGAAAAAATATATACCCCTACGTTCATTTGTCCGCTGGATATAAATGAAAATTGTGCCAGTGTGAATCTGGGTAGTTTTGAAATATTAATTGAATAATAGCAAAGAGGTATAAATAGGATGGATTTTAGGTATATTATATTATCGGCGTTTGCTCTGCTGTTCGTTTCATGTGATAAAAACGCATCAATCAGTGTAACGAACAATGTAGGCAATGTGAGTATAGAAAATGTTTCCTATGGGGATATTTCCATAGGTTATAAATTCCTGCTGCCGGGAGAAACCGTATCAAAAATAATATCAGACGAACGGGACAGGGTTAAGTTTCCCATGTCGGCACAATTGCAGTTTTATATGGTAAGCGGAGAAAACAAGGTGTTTCTTAAAAGCAAGGAGGCATATACTTTAAATGCCGACCAACATCTCAAGATTATTATAGATGATCATACGGAAGTGATTAATCCGATGAAAGCAAGCGAAACGGCTTTAAAAATAATGTACTATGGTAAATAGTAAAGATTTGATTTTCGGTGTCCGATCCGTGATAGAAGCCATACAAGCAGGCAAAGAGATAGACAAGATTCTGATAAAGAGGGACATTCAAAGCGACTTGTCAAAAGAACTTTTTGCAGCGTTGAAAGATACGCTTATCCCCGTGCAGCGTGTCCCGATAGAGCGTATCAACCGGATTACTCAAAAGAATCATCAGGGGGTAATTGCTTTTATTTCTTCCGTAACGTATCAAAAGACGGAAGATTTGGTTCCTTTTCTTTTTGAACAAGGCAAAGACCCATTTTTCATCATGCTCGACGGCGTAACCGATGTGCGTAACTTCGGAGCCATAGCTCGTACTTGCGAGTGCGCGGCGGTTGATGCTGTTATTATTCCCGTCAAAGGAAGTGCGGCGGTTAATGCCGATGCTGTAAAAACCTCTGCCGGAGCTTTGCATACGCTTCCTGTTTGCAGAGAGCAGAGTTTGAAGAATACCATTCGCTTCCTTAAAGACAGCGGATTCAAAATAATAGCAGCCACGGAAAAAGGTGATTATGAATATACAAAAGGCAACTATGCGGGACCGGTGTGCATCCTTATGGGAGCCGAAGATACCGGTGTGTCTTATGAAAACCTTTCTTTGTGTGATGAATGGGTAAAAATACCCGTTAGGGGAAACATCGAATCTCTCAATGTGTCCGTAGCTGCGGGTATCCTTATCTATGAAGCCTTAAAACAACGTAATAATTAAAACTATCATACTATGAAAAAATATACGCTCTTGCTAATCATTTGCAGTTTGTTTGCACTTCGTAGTTCGGCACAAGCCCCTAAATGGATGGATAAAGCCAAACATGCTGTCTTTTCTGTAATCACTTACGATAAAGATGATAAGATATTGAATACCGGTAATGGCTTTTTTGTTACTGAAAACGGAATAGCGTTGTCCGATTATTCTTTGTTCAAAGGGGCGCAACGCGCTGTGATTATTGATGCTGACGGTAAGCAAATGCCGGTGGATGCTATTCTGGGTGCAAACGATATGTACGACGTTATTAAGTTTCGCATCAAAATAGACAAGAAAGTTTCTGCACTGGCAATCGCCGACAATTCTGCACCGGCAGGCTCAGATGTTTATCTGCTTCCGTACTCCACACAAAAAGACCGTTCTTTTACAGCGGGAAAAGTGAAAGACATTAGTAAAATGGGAGATAATCACCAATATTACACGCTTACAATGAGCTTAAAAGACAAAATGGTGAGTTGCCCCGTTGTTACAGTTGATGGAAAGGTAATTGGTTTGGCACAAAAATCTTCCGGACAAGACACTATTACTACTTGTTATGCCGCAGGAGCTTCTTTCGCCATGTCATTAGCAATAACCGCTTTGTCTGCAGGGAACCTTACTTTAAGAAATATCGGAATAAAGAAAGGATTGCCCGATACAGAGGAGCAGGCATTACTCTCTTTATTCATGGCTGTTTCGCAAGTAACGCCGGAAGAGTACACCGCCATGCTTGATGAGTTTGTAGCGCAATATCCGAATAGTATTGACGGCTATATTCGCCGTGCGGCAAATTATGTATATACCGACACGGACAAGGCTGCCCAAGATATGGAACAAGCATTGAAAATAGCCAAAAAGAAAGACGAAGTATATTATAATTTAGCCAAACTTATTTATAGCTATCAATCAAATAAACCGGAAAACACATATAAAGATTGGACGTATGACCGCGCTTTGACGGAAATCCATCGAGCTTTAGCGATTGACTCGCTTCCTGTTTATATTCAAATGGAAGGCGATATTCATTTTGCACGACAGGATTATGCTGCGGCTTTTACTTTTTACGAAAAAGTAACCCGTACGAATCTGGCATCTCCCGAAGTCTTTTTCAATGCAGCCAAAGCCAAAGAATTGGCGCAAGGAGATATGAATGAAATAGTAGCTCTGTTAGACAGTTGTATTGCACGTTGCCCTCAACCGATGGATGAACAAAACGCTCCTTATTTGTTAGAACGTGCGCAAATAAAAATGAATGTCGAACAATACCGCTCAGCCATGTTTGATTATGATGCATACTACAATGCGGTAAAAGGTTCGGTGAACGATGTATTTTATTATTATCGGGAACAAGCCTCTTTAAAAGCAAAGCAGTTTCAACGTGCATTGGATGATATAAACAAAGCCATTGAGCTAAGTCCGAAAGATGTAAATTACCTTGCGGAATCGGGGGTAGTTAATCTCCGTATAGGGCGTTATGAAGAAGCGATTAAATCGTTGAACGAAGCATTAGCCATTGACCCGAAGTATGCCGAGGGTTATCGTTTGATAGGACTTTGCCACATGCAGACCAAACAGAATGATGAAGCTTGTGCAGATTTTGCAAAAGCAAAGGAATTAGGGGATACGGCGGTAGATGATTTGATAGAAAAGCATTGCAAATGAAATTGTAAGTTTCTCCTGTAACTTTTCACTATTAACAGCCTCTTTCCGGAGAAAAATAAATGAATAGTTGGTGATTGATTGAAAAAAAGTTTCTACCTTTGCAATGGATTAGCTCGTAGTATAATAAATAACAACGCAAAAGATTTACTATAATGAAAAGAACATTTCAGCCCTCTAACAGAAAGAGAAAAAATAAACATGGTTTTCGTGAAAGAATGGTAACAGCCAATGGTCGTAGGGTACTAGCTTCCCGCCGTGCAAAAGGGAGAAAGAAGCTGACCGTTTCCGACGAATATAATGGCTGCAAGAGATAAGAAAGCAATACTTTTGTATCGGATAAAATAAAGAAGTAAAGGTTATTATCTAATTGCCTTTACTTCTTTTGTTTTTTTATTATATTTGTTTTATAGACAAAATATTCCGAAGATGGAAAGATCTCGTTTTATCCTGGGGCATTTGTTAGTAATGGGGGTATTGGTGTTTCTACTGATTGCAGGTGTAATGTTCTGGTTGGAGAAATATACCCGTCAGGGAGAAGTAGCAATTGTGCCCGAAATAAAAGGGAAAACTGTTGCCTATGCAGAAAGGCTTTTGCATTGGAAAGGGCTTGAATATCAGGTAGCTGATTCTAATTATATAGCAGATCAACTACCGGGAAGCGTACTTGAATCTACTCCTTCCGAAGGGCAAACTGTGAAAAAAGGAAGAATCATTTATTTGACCATTAATAAGGAGAATGTACCCGAATATCCTATACCCGATGTGGCTGATAATAGTTCGGTACGCCAAGCAGAAGCCAAAATTACGGCTGCCGGTTTTAAGCTAACCGAGCATAAATTAATCGCCGGAGAAAAGGATTGGGTGTATGGCGTAATATATAAAGGGCGACCATTAGCTCCCGGAGAAAAAGTTCCTATGGGAACGACTTTGACATTGATGGTAGGAAGCGGACAGAGTCAAGAACAAATGGATTTGATGGAAGGATATGACCCTGACACGGAGGAGGACGAAGATGCTGAACTTTACAATTAATCAAAAGCTGATAAGTGCGGAGGACGGATGACAGGCGAATATTCGGACGACATAGATGATATGAATGATGATATAGAGTCGGTGGGTGATGCCGCTGAGCTTTATGAACATTTCCGGGTAACAGTTGACAAGGGGCAAGCATTGATCAGAGTTGACAAATACCTGTTTGACCGTATTGTCAATGCTTCTCGAAACCGTATTCAGAAAGCGGCAGAGGCGGGTTGCATAATGGTTAACGATAAGCCGGTGAGAAGTAATTACAGAGTAAAGCCGCTTGATGTAATTACGCTGATGATGAGTCGCCCTCGCTATGAAAATGAGGTTATTCCCGAAGATATTCCCTTAAACATTATATACGAAGACGAAGCTTTGATGGTTGTTGATAAACCGGCAGGCTTGGTTGTGCATCCCGGTCATGGCAATTATCACGGCACATTGGTTAATGCGCTTGCCTGGCACATGAAAGACATTCCTGATTATGATGCTAACGACCCACACGTGGGATTGGTACACCGTATTGACAAAGACACGTCGGGATTGCTGGTAATAGCCAAAACACCTGATGCCAAAACAAATCTGGGTACACAATTTTACAATAAGATGACAAGGCGAAAATACCGTGCATTGGTATGGGGGACAGTAGAAAAGAACGAAGGAACTATCATCGGTAACATTGCACGCAACCCCAGAGATAGGATGCAAATGACTGTCTTCTCCGGTTCTGAAATTGGCAAATACGCAGTAACCCACTACCGTGTATTAGAACGTTTGGGCTACGTTACTTCAATAGAATGTATTCTTGATACCGGTCGTACGCATCAAATCAGAGTGCACATGAAACACATCGGACACATACTATTCAATGATGCTCGTTACGGTGGTCATGAAATCTTGAAAGGCACCCACTTCAGTAAATACAAACAATTCGTAAATAACTGTTTCGATATTTGTCCAAGACAAGCCTTGCATGCCGAAACACTGGGATTTATACATCCGGTTACTGGGAAAGAGATGGATTTTTCTTCTTCTCTTCCGCAAGACATGACACTGCTTATTGATAAATGGAGAAATTACATTAGCAACAGAGAATTAGAATGAAACGTACAATAGCTATCGTTGCCGGAGGAGATTCATCGGAACTCCCCGTATCCTTGCGCAGTGCGCAAGGAATATATTCTTTCATTGATAAAGAAAAGTATAATTTGTACATTGTAGAAATGCAAGGGCTTCGCTGGGAAGTGTGTCTGCCAAATGGAAGCATGACCCCGATAGATCGTAATGACTTTAGTTTTACGAGCGGAACAGAAAAGGTGAAATTCGATTTTGCGTATATAACCATTCACGGAACGCCGGGAGAGAATGGATTGCTGCAAGGTTATTTCAATATGCTGCACATTCCTTACTCTTGTTGTGATGTGCTTTCTGCCGCACTGACTTTTAATAAATTCGCTTGCAATCAATATTTAAAAGGTTTCGGTGTCCGTATAGCCGAATCATTAATGATCCGCAGAAATTCCGATGGAGTTTCGGACGAAGAAGTAATGGAGAAAATCGGGCTTCCTTGTTTTGTTAAACCCAATTTGGGAGGCTCCAGTTTCGGCGTTACCAAAGTAAAAACCAAAGAACAAATCCAACCTGCTATTGAAAAAGCATTTAAAGAAGCTTCGGAAGTAATTCTTGAAGCGTATATGGAAGGCACGGAAGTTACTTGCGGATGTTATAAAACGAAGAAGAATAAAGTAGTGTTTCCTCTTACCGAAGTGGTAAGCAATAATGAATTTTTTGATTACAATGCTAAATACAATGGACAATCACAAGAAATCACCCCGGCACGTTTACCCGATAAGCTGACAGAACGAGTGAAACAGCTTACCTCTGCTATTTATGACATTCTGGACTGTGCGGGTATCGTCCGCATAGACTATATTATTACTGCCGGCGAAAAGATAAATCTTTTGGAAGTAAATACAACCCCCGGTATGACGGCTACCAGTTTCATTCCGCAACAGGTTCGTGCAGCGGGATTGGATATTAAAGATGTAATGACCGAAATTATTGAAAATAAATTTTAACCAAAGCCATGAACACAACAGAATTTGACGAGATTCGACCTTACAATGATGACGAGCTTCCCCAAGCGTTTGAAGAATTAACTGCCGACCCGGGATTCCGAAAGGTTGCTGAAACGATGTACCCTAACATCCCTTTCGATGCGTTGACAGAGAAAATGTACAATTGCAAAACCAAAGATGAATTTCAAAGAGCTTTTAGCTATAATGTGGTATGGCATTTTGGGAAATTTTCGGATGGAGTAACATTAGACCATACCCCACTCCCGCTCAATGAAGATACTGCTTATATATACATATCCAACCATAGGGACATCATACTTGATTCAGGCTTTCTCTCTGTCCTTCTGATGGACATCGGCAGTACCACCGTGGAAATAGCTATCGGGGATAATTTATTGATATACCCATGGATAAAAACGCTGGTTCGGATTAATAAGTCGTTCATTGTGCAGCGTGCGCTTACCATGCGTCAAATGCTGGAAGCTTCGGCACGTATGTCCCGCTACATACATTATACAATTACTGAAAAGAAACAATCTGTCTGGATTGCACAACGCGAAGGACGTGCTAAAGATTCCGATGACCGCACGCAGGAAAGCGTCATTAAAATGTTAGCTATGGGGGGAACAGGAGATATTATTGACCGATTAGTGGAACTAAATATCGCCCCTCTTGCCATTTCGTATGAATATGACCCATGTGACTATTTGAAAGCCTGTGAATATCAATTAAAGAGAGATAACGCAAACTATAAAAAAACCACAGAGGAAGACTTGTTGAATATGAAATCCGGTCTTCTCGGATACAAAGGGAGGGTGCATTTTCAAGTTACCGGCTGTATTAATGATGAATTGAAAGTATTAAATCGCTCTTTACCTAAAACAGAACTGTTTGCCAGCATCACTACATTAATAGACCGCCGTATCCATGCCAATTACCGCTTATATCCGAACAATTACATTGCCTGTGATATGTTGAATGGAACCCAAAACCATACTGACCAATACACTTCGGAAGATTATCAGAAATTTGAATCTTACATAAAGACACAGATTGATAAAATAGAACTCCCCAATAAAGATATTCCTTTCTTACAAGAGAGGATACTAACGATGTATGCTAATCCATTGATTAATTATTTGGCTGCGCATTAGAAACGATAGGGGGCGCATTAAATTAAGTTACAACCTATTAATTACTAGCATGAAAGACTTTTTAATTTCCCAAGCCCAAACCGAAACCACTGTTCTCGTAGCTCTCATAACCCAAATCCAAAACGAAAGGAAAACGAATGAATACCTTGATGAATTGGCTTTTCTTGCTGAAACTGCTGGAGCGGAAGTGGTAAAGAAATTCACTCAAAGAATAGATATTGCTAATGCCATTACTTATGTAGGGAAAGGTAAACTGCAAGAAATCAAAGAATACGTATCCGAGCATGACATAGGGATGGTTATATTCGATGACGAACTTTCTGCTAAACAAATACGGAATATAGAGAAGGAGCTGCAAGTGAAAATCCTCGACCGTACTTCACTCATCCTTGACATTTTTGCTATGCGCGCCCAAACTGCCAATGCCAAAACGCAAGTGGAGCTGGCACAGTACAAATACATGCTTCCCCGATTAACCCGTCTGTGGACACACTTGGAACGACAAGGAGGCGGTTCAGGGAGCGCTCGGGGTGGCTCGGTAGGTTTACGCGGACCGGGAGAAACCCAGCTCGAAATGGATAAGCGCATTATCCTAAGCCGTATGGCTCTGCTCAAAGAGCAATTAGTACAGATAGATAAGCAAAAAGCCACCCAACGCAAGAATCGCGGACGGCTTATCCACGTAGCATTGATTGGTTATACCAACGTGGGAAAATCAACCCTCATGAATCTTCTTGCTAAAAGTGAAGTCTTTGCGGAGGACAAACTTTTTGCTACTTTGGATACTACCGTACGCAGAGTGATTATTGATAACCTTCCTTTCTTGCTTTCGGACACCGTTGGTTTCATACGCAAACTGCCCACTGATTTGATCGAATCTTTCAAGTCCACGCTTGACGAAGTTCGCGAAGCCGATTTATTGTTGCACGTTGTTGATATTTCCCATCCCGGTTTTGAAGAACAAATCGAAATAGTAAATAAAACTCTGGTTGATATAGGTAATACGGACAAGCCAAGCATTTTAATCTTTAATAAGATAGATGCTTATACTTACGTAGAGAAAGATTTAGACGACCTAACTCCCCGGACAAAAGAGAACTTGACACTTGAAGAATTAACAAAGACGTGGCCCGCCAAGTTAAATGAAAACTCCATATTCATTTCTGCCCGCGATAAGACCAACCTGGAGGAGCTGAAGAATTTGATTTATGCCAAGGTGAAAGAACTGCACGTGCAGCGTTTTCCTTACAATGATTTTCTTTATCAGATGTATGAAGAAGAGGAGATACTATAAGTTAAGAGGACTTCACCGACAATCCCACGAAAGTCAACGCACCGTTCAACATTAGCAGTTCATACCCGAATCTGTACCCTGTATAGGTGCTGACCGTCCAATCAAGAGCATAGCATATCAGTGGAGAGGCAATGGCAATGTAAGGCGTGTACTTGTCATTTGCCTTTTTTCGCGTAAAGAGACCGAAAGCAAACATTCCCAATAAAGGTCCATAAGTGTATGAAGCAATGATATACACGGCATCAATCACACTTTGACTATTCAACATTCGGAAGAAACAAATAAAAACAACCAATATGGCGGACAAGGCAATATGCACTTTGCGCCGTTTACGCCGGGCTAGGTCTTCCGTATCTTTTTCCGTGTCCAATATATCCACACAAAAAGCGGTTGTCATGGATGCCAGCGCCGAATCGGAATTGCTAAAGGCGGCAGCTATAATCCCTATCGAAAAGAATATCAGAACCGACTGCCCCAAATAGCCTTGCGTGGCAAACAGAGGGAGAATATCGTCATTCGCACCGGGAAGCGCCATGCCTGTTTGTCCTGCCAATATCAGCAAAAGTATCCCCAAGCAAAGGAACAGGAGATTCAGAGGAATAAAAGAGAACCCATAACAATACATATTTCTTTGCGCTTCCTTCAAGTTACGGCAAGAGAGATTTTTCTGCATCATGTCTTGGTCAAGCCCCGTCATTACGATGACAATAAAGATACCGCTAATAAACTGTTTGAAGAAGTTTTGGCGCGACACCCAATCGCCGAACACAAATATGCCTGAATGTTCATGGGCATGTATAGCATGAGCCATCTCGCCGAAGCCCATATCCAATCGTCCGGTTACCTGATAAATAATACAGATGAGCGCAGCAATCAAGCAAAATGTCTGTAAGGTGTCCGTCCATACAATTGTTTTGATACCGCTTTTATGGGTATAAACCCAGACCAATGAAACTGCCCCGACAGCAATAGCCCAAAAAGGAACCCCCATTTCGGCAAAAACATAGGTGTAAAGGATGAGGCAAACCAAGTACAGTTTTGCCGCCGTACCCAACATTCGGGACAGTAAGAAGAAGAACGAACCGGTGCGATACGCCCTTGTACCGATACGAGTGCCCAAGTAGGTATAAATACTCGTCAGATTGAGTTTGTAGTAAAGGGGTAGAAGTACATGAGCTACAACCATATAGCCAAAAAAGAAACCAAGAACGGTTTGCATATAAGTCATGTCCATACTTCGCACCATGCCCGGAACCGATACAAAAGTAACTCCGGATATAGATGCGCCTATCATCCCGAAAGAGACGACATACCACGGCGAACGATTTTCACCTTTAAAAAAAGCGGCATTTGTGCCGCCTTTCCGTCCCGTAATGTGTGCAATCGCCAACAGTATGGTAAAGTAACAAATGATAGTAACAAGAACCATACGTTTTTCTCTCTTATTTCTTCCACCGCTTCAACTGCGGGAAAGAAGCTGTCATTTGGGCTTTAGCTTCTTCTCTGGTCAATTTGGTTCCCGCATCCTTGTTGGATTCATCCAAAAACTCTAAACACTTCTCTATCATTTCGTCCATTGTACTATCTGATGTGAAATGACCATCATCATAACAATACACGCAATAATCTTCGTTTTTACTCCCGTCGGCATTCGTCCCTATAAGGGCAGCATCGGTCAACGGCATAGCGCAGCTTTGACAAAGTTTCTGTTCCATCTTTCGTTTTTTTATTAAGTTAACTCGTAGTGCATTTGTAAAAAAAGACTGCCCGGCGGAGCGCCGCAAAGATATATATTTAAGGTGAAATATTTTTATTCTCTTTTTGCATTGTGATTTATTAACCCGTAGTGCAGTTAGAAAACCGCAAGAAGAAGTTATTCGGTATCAATAAAATGATCAGTCAAAGACTCTCCGCTTTCCGTTCAATTTGGGCGTGCCCCATGGGTCAGGCTATACGCTACAATTCTTTTTGTGAGGGTACGAACAAAAAGAATTGTAGCGGATATTCTTATGGTTTATGCAAGTATCTGTCGATACTCTTTTTCATAAACTTTGTTATTTCG
>SNRY01000569.1_pt1 | contig 12256 bp, 11 predicted proteins | sample 4693421 | NCBI WGS metagenome assembly SNRY01 (sample SAMN11003215, study PRJNA524138) | termite gut metagenome | isolation source: Bacteroidetes bacterial symbionts from single cell of protist host amplifed... | host: Streblomastix strix ... | reverse complement strand
AGTCAAACAGTTTTCTCCTTCGCTTGTTGTAAACACTACGCTCAATTTTGGCATCAAGATAAGTACCTTTTATAGCTCTAAATAATTGCATTTCAGAATTATATGACATATACTCGGCAGTCAGGTTTAGCGCAACTAACTCCAAATCAGATAATTTAGGTTGCCTGATTTGCTTGAAACTTATGATATGGGAGCAAATCTTTGTCAATTCCCTCAGAATTAATTCGTAATTTTGTATCAGATTGTTCATTATATTTAATCATTTGTAAGACAATTAAATATACGACTCTTTTGTCAAATGAACAATCTTTTTTAGCTTTTTGCTAAATGCACAACAGGTTAAGAGTATCTTTTGTATGGCATCCAACCGCTTTTTTACTATATTTGTTTTATTGAACCTATAAATCCGGTAACGAATCACTTTTGTAAACGGATTTTCATCTCTCTTCTTTTTCACTCTATCGAGATACTGTGCACAGAGAGTAAATAGTATGTGCACACTCTGCTGCAAGGCTGTGCACACTCTCTCTAGAAACAATTAATATATTCCTCGCAAACAATTAATATTCTCTTTGCAAACAATTAATATATTCTTTGCAGTATCTATATGCTTCCTTGTTCAGCGTAGGCTTTGCCTGCATTATGCTATAATTGAGCAGAAAGTGGGAAAATGGAAAGTGAAAAATATCTTTCAATCATTTTGTGCATTAATGAAAAGCATTATACATTTACGGCGAAACTGTAGTCTTTATATGTGAACTGTGATGAAAAGATTGTCAGGCATAATTTTCGTTGTAACGATAGCTCTTTCGGTAAGAGCGCAATATGTATTAGACTTGGATAGTTGTCGTGCATTAGCAGTGGCTAATAACAAGGAATTGTTGACGAATAACGAAAGGATTAATGCGGCGCACTATCAACGAAAAGCTGCTTTTACTAATTACTTGCCAAGCCTATCAGCTATGGGGGCTTATATGCGTAACCAAAAAGAAATTTCTCTGCTGAGCGACGACCAAAAGAGGGATTTACCGTATTTGGGAACTGCTGCGAACGGGAAGATATTACAAGATTTGGCTCCGGTGATGGGCAGTCAATACCCTTCGCTTGCTCCTCTGTTACCTTTGTTAGGCGGATTCATGGAGGCATCTTTAAATGAGATGGGAACTTCTCTTGTTGATGCGCTTCGTACCGATACGAGAAACATGTATGTAGGAACGCTTACCCTTACTCAACCCATTTTTATGGGAGGAAAGATACGCGCCTATAACAAGATTACGAAGTATGCCGAAGAACTTGCCAGACAGCAACGCAACGGCGAATTGCAAGAGGTGATTCTCAATACAGATCAGGTTTACTGGCAGGTAATTTCATTGATTCACCGGAAAAAACTGGCAGAGAAATACTTGCAGTTGCTGCTAAAATTAGATGCGGATTTGGAGAAGATGGTAGCCGAAGGCGTAGCAACAAAAGCCGAAGGGCTGACTGTGAAAGTGAAAGCGAACGAGGCAGAAATAGCTCTTACCAAAGTGGAGGATGGATTAAGTCTGTCAAAAATGCTGCTTTGCCAGTTATGTGGGCTTGACTTGACCTCTGAAATCACCCTAAAAGATGAGAATGTGGAAGATATTCCGGTAATAGCCTCCGATAATCACTTTGTGATGGAAGCGGCTTATGCTAATCGCCCGGAGATAAAGAGCTTGGAGTTGGCAACGGCAATGTATCAGCAAAAAATAGATGTAGAACGTGCGGCATATTTGCCGGCAGTAGCTTTTGTGGGGAATTATATCGTATCCAATCCTTCTACGTTCAATGGCTTTGAAACTAAATTCAGGGGCATGTGGAATCTTGGACTAACAATGCAATTACCCCTTTGGAATTGGGGACAAGGGTTTTATAAGGTGAAAGCAGCCAAGGCTGAAGCACGTATCGCCCACTACCAATTGGAAACAGCCAAAGAGAAGATAGAACTCCAAGTGAACCAATCGGCTTTCAAAGTAACCGAAGCTGCCAAAAGACTATCTATGACAAATAGGAACTTGGAGAAAGCCAATGAGAACCTCCGATATGCAATCCTTGGATTTGAAGAAGGAGTGTTACCGGCAAGTAACGTTCTCGAAGCGCAAACCGCATGGCTGTCTGCACAATCGGAAAAGATTGATGCGCAAATAGACGTAAGGTTAACGGAAGTTTATCTGAAAAAGGCACTGGGAGAACTTGCCCTGGATAAATAAACAAAGTTAGGATGAAGATTTAAAAATCATAAAGAGATGAAATCAAAAAACAGTAACATGCTACTTGCATTTCTCACCTTGTTGGGAGTAATAGCAATGGTGGCATTGGTCGGCTTTTTTATGCTGAGAAAAGAAGCAGAAATCATACAAGGACAAGCAGAAGTTAGCGAATACAGGGTTTCGAGCAAAGTACCGGGAAGAATATCGGCATTTCGCGTCAGAGAAGGGCAGAGAATAAACGCCGGCGATACATTGGCTATTCTGGAAGCTCCCGAAGTATTCGCCAAGATGGAACAAGCGCAAGCTGCACAAGCCGCTGCACAAGCGCAAAGCGAGAAAACTATGAAGGGTGCGCGGTACGAGCAAATACAGGCTGCTTACGAAATGTGGCAAAAGGCGAAAGCCGGTTTGGATATTGCCGAAAAATCATATACGAGAGTTAAGAACCTGTATGAACAAGGGGTAATGCCTGCACAAAAATACGACGAAGCCTTCGCACGGCTTAATGCGGATAAAGCTACAGAGAAAGCGGCGCAAGCCCAATATCTTATGGCAAAGAACGGAGCCGAACGCGAAGACAAATTGGCTGCGGCAGCTATGGTAGAGCGCGCTAAGGGAGCTGTAGCCGAGGTGGAATCTTACATAAGAGAAACGTTTCTGATAGCGCAAACAGCGGGCGAAATCTCCGAGATATTTCCTAAGGTCGGTGAATTAGTTGGAACGGGCGCACCGATAATGAACGTGGCAATCCTCGATGATATGTGGGTAACTTTCAATATTCGCGAAGATTTGTTGAACGACTTTACGGTGGGAACGGAGTTTGAAGCTTTTGTTCCTGCATTGAGCAATAAAACCGTGCAACTGAAAGTAAACTACATGAAAGATTTGGGTACGTATGCTGTTTGGAAGGCTGTGAAGACTACCGGGCAATTTGACCTCAAAACCTTTGAAGTTAGAGCATTTCCTCTTGAAAAGGCAGAAGGATTGCGCCCCGGCATGTCTGTTATTTTTAAGAAGAAATGATGAAGAGAAAGCAAAAGAAATACATCGCCCTGTGGCATGTTATGAAGCGTGAATGCTTTCGCCTTGTTTCATCTCCGCTTTATCTCTTTTGCATGATTGCGGCTCCGGTGTTTTGCTTTCTTTTTTTTACTACATTGATGAGGGCGGGACTTCCAACGAATCTTCCCGTTGCTGTTGTCGATTTAGACGATACTCCCACTTCCCGCAACATTATCCGCAACTTCGATGCCTTCCAGCAAACGGAGGTAACGGCGCATTATTCCGGTGTGCGCGAAGCGCGTAGGGCTATGCAACAAGGAGAAATCTACGGCTTCTTTTATATCCCCCAAGGTCTGACTGCCGACGCACAAAACCAACGCCAGCCCAAAATATCTTTTTATACCAACAGTTCTTACCTGATAGCCGGTTCGCTCTTGTTCAAAGATATGAAAATGATGGGGGAATTGGTGTCGGGTTCTGCCACACGCTCCGTACTCTACGCCAAAGGAGTGACGGAAGAACAGGCGATGGCTTATCTTCAACCAATTGTTATAGACATGCATCCGCTCAATAATCCTTGGCTGAATTATTCGGTTTATTTATGCAACACCCTCTTGCCCGGAATATTGATGTTGATGATATTCATGACTACTGTTTTTTCCATTGGGATAGAGATAAAAGAGCAAACCTCCCGCCAATGGCTGCGCACGGGCAACAACTCCATATACATCTCCTTAGCTGGAAAGTTGCTGCCTCAATCACTTGTGTTTTTCCTTATGGGCATCTTCTACAACGTATATCTCTACGGCTATCTGCATTTTCCTTGCCATAGCGGAATAATGCCGATGATATTTGCTACGTTGTTGTTCATCCTTGCTTCGCAGAGTTGTGGAATAGTAATGATAGGAGTGCTTCCCACGCTTCGGTTCGGATTGAGCTTTGCTTCGTTATGGGGTGTTGTTTCGTTCTCTGCTTCCGGGTTCTCCTATCCGGTGCCGGCAATGCATCCTTCGATACAAGCATTAGCCAGCCTTTTCCCGCTAAGGCACTACTTTCTGATTTACGTTGACCAAGCGCTTAACGGTTACGAAATGATTTATTCTTGGATAAGTTATACGGCATTGTTACTATTTATCATGCTTCCTTTTCTCATTGTTTACCGTTTAAAAAGAGCATTGATCTATTCCATATACATACCCTGATGAAAGAAGATACGCTAAAAGACAAGGTAACACAAGGCTTTTACGATTTGTTTCATATCTGGAAGCAGGAGTTTTACGCCATGTTTCGGGACAGGGGGATATTGATATTCTTTATTTTGGTTCCATTGGCTTACCCGTTGCTTTATGGAATGATATATACCGGTGAAACCATTCATGAAGTTCCCGTCGTTGTGGTGGACAACTCCCATTCTTCGCTCAGCAGGGAATATTTGAGGAAGGTTGATGCCACTCCCGATGTGTGGATAGCGTCCCATTGTTCCGATATGGAAGAAGCGCAGATAACCTTGAAAAAACATCAAGCATACGGAATCATATACATTCCGGCGGAATTTAGCAACAACATTGCGCGTGGCGAGCAGTCAAAAGTTGGTTTATATTGCGATATGAGCGGATTGCTTTATTACAAATCGTTGCTCTCCGCCAACACAGCCGTATCATTGGAAATGAACAAGAACATCAAAATTTCAGCCGCCGGCAACACCACCGACAGGCAAGATGAAATCACCGCTTATCCGATAGAATATGAAAACATAAGTATGTTCAATCCAGCGAATGGGTTTGCCTCTTTCCTTATACCTGCCGTATTGATATTGGTCATACAGCAAACATTGTTATTAGGCATCGGGCTTCTGGCGGGAACAATACGAGAAAAGAAGTTGCTTTATAGCAGTGATAATAGTCGCTATGGCGGCGGTACGATTCGTGTTGTATTCGGCAAAGGGCTGAGCTACTTTATGGTTTACGCTGCAATATCCGTTTATGTGCTGTGCATCGTTCCGAGGATATTTAGTTTAATCCGTATAGGATTGCCTGTTGACTTATTGCTTTTTATATTACCGTACTTGTTAGCTTGTATTTTCTTTGCCATGACAGTTTCCGTATTTGTCCGCAACAGAGAAGCGTGTATGCTGATATTTGTATTCACTTCCTTGCCGTTGCTTTTTATCTCCGGCATATCTTGGCCCGGTGTTGCCATACCGGACTTTTGGAAATACATATCTTACATCTTTCCTTCTACGTTCGGCATTAACGGGTATGTACGGATTAACAGCATGGGGGCTACGCTCGGCGAAGTGGCTTTTGAATATCGGGTGTTGTGGTTACAGGCAGGGATATATTGTTTAACTGCCTGTGCAGTTTTCCGGCATAGAATAGGGAAGGGATTGTAGAGAATGCTTTTGAGCCTCTTGTCGGATTCGAACCAACGACCCCGAGATTACAAATCACGTGCTCTGGCCAACTGAGCTAAAGAGGCGGGTGGGTAAGCTTACTATATCGCGTCGCTACAACCTAACTACCTTTGCTGCCGTCAAGCCCTGGAGGATTCGAAGGGAGCTAACCGTATAGGACTTACCCAGCTGCAAAGATAGGCTTTTTAGTTAACCAACAAAAATTAGTCTATACTTTTTTCTTGACTTTGTCATTTCGAGAACCTAATCCGGAATTCAGCATCTATCTAAGGAATCAAAAAAGCGTCCCTATCTCGAAACAGAAAACGGCGTATAAGGCTGCTAATTTGGGCGTTCCCCCTATTTTTATGGTTTATGCAAATAGATGCTGATAATTTTTTTCATAAATTTTGTTATTTCGTATCACTGCAAACATTCGGTAAACGAGTTTGGCTCTGACGGCATTTAAAACTGACATTTTATTCTTTCCCTGGGCAACTTTGCGTATAAAGTACTCATGCAATTCTCCATCCATTCTTGTAGCTATCAATAGAACAGCCAAATGCAGTAGCACCTTTATACTCTTATCCGCTCGCTGAGAAACTCTGTTCCTGGAGCGCAGGCTATTTCCCGATGAAAAAGAAAAAAGAGCCACTCCGGCATGGCAACAGAACTTACGTTGGTCTTGGAAGTCCTTGAAGGCATCGGTTTCTACAATCATTTTTACAGCTGTACGTTCACCTACCCCATCAATTGAGCACAAGAGTTTAAGTTGCTCTGATAAAGTAGGATCACTCTCTACCTGTAGTGCATTTAGCAAATATTAATTTTAATGGAGTTCATATTTCTATTAAAGAGGACTAGATTCAGGTATTGAATCATCGTTAGTTCGGTTATTTTCAAGAGTATTCTCGTAGCTAAGCCTCCAAAAGTTTTTGCAAAATTGGTATTCATGGAGAATTGTCCTTTGAACTGGGGAAAAAGCGTTTCAATGCGTTTTTGTTTGCGTCGTTTTGGCTTGCTCAATTCAACCTGAACAAGTTGATTCTTGCGAGTGGGCACGCTAAGTTTGATTTGACTTTGATTGAACAAATCAGCCCGATAATCAGCGCTAATATAGCCTTTATCACCTATAAGTTCGCAACTTGAAAGCGCATACTTCACAGCTTTCAAATAATTGACATCATGTACACCCACAGGTGTGAAATAGAAAGAATGCATCACGGCATTTTCATCACAAAGGGCATGAAGTTTAAATCCGAAATAGTGCGTTTTTGTTGCCGCACAATACCCAAATTCAGGTTTGATTTTTTCTGTTGAACCTCTTTTCGAGCATCTGATGACTAAAGACTCATGCAGATTTAATCTAATTGAAAAGCGTGATAGATTTTAGGGTATCTTTATCAAGAGTGTTTATACTTCTACCAGCTTGTCTTCTACCTCTCCCAGGCTGTGAAAAGTAGTATTCTTGAATTTTCCCTTTTCCCCGGATATGATGCCAAAGACTTTCGGATGGGGATTACTAATGAATAGCCCTATACGCCATTTTCAATGAAGGAACTGAAGACGTGGTTTACAACGATTAATCTGAGTGATTGTTATAGAAAAGATTAAAAAGATTTTGTCGAAATGTTTATCTTTACGAACTTTGTGCATCCTTTCAATAGGTTAAAAAGATAACTCAGAGAATAAATAGAGATAAATTTATGACAGAAAAAATGAAGATAAAAGATTTGGAGAAAGTAGTTATTCGCTTTTCCGGCGATTCTGGCGACGGTATGCAGTTGGCAGGTAGTATTTTCTCCAATTTATCAGCCGTGTTGGGGAATGATATTTCTACATTTCCCGATTATCCGGCGGAGATTCGCGCCCCACAAGGCACGCTTAGCGGGGTATCTGGTTTTCAGGTGCATATTGGTGCAAAGAAGGTTTACACTTCGGGAGACAAATGCGATGTGTTGGTGGCGATGAATCCCGCAGCGTTGAAGACTAATGTCAAGTTTCTTACCCCGCAGTCGGTAATCATCATAGACAGGGATTCGTTTACTCAGAAGGACTTGGAAAAGGCTTTATATACGACCGATAACCCTTTTGCAGAACTGGGGTTGCACAATGAGATGATTGACGCTCCAATATCTTCTATGTGTAAGGATAGTTTGGCGGATAGCGGTTTGGATAATAAAACGATTCTGCGCTGCAAGAATATGTTTGCCTTGGGGATTGTATGTTGGTTGTTCAACCGTCCGTTGGATTACGCTATGCACGCCCTTCAGGATAAATTTCTAAAGAAACCGACAATAGCCGAAGCCAATATGAAGGTGTTGACTGACGGATATAATTACGGACACAATACCCATGCGTCGGTGCCCACGTACCGGGTGGAATCCAAAGGAGAAAAGGTGAAAGGTATTTATACCGATGTGAACGGGAATCTTGCCACTGTTTACGGTTTGGTGGCTGCCTCCGAAAAGGCGAATATCCCTATCTTTCTTGGTTCTTACCCCATTACTCCAGCGACGGACATACTGCAATATCTTTCCAAATATAAAGAATTAGGAGTTGTTACCGCTCAGTGTGAGGACGAAATTTCGGGCTGTTGCAGTGCTATCGGTGCTTCTTTTGGCGGAAGTTTAGGCGTAACCTCTACCTCCGGACCGGGGATATGCTTAAAGAGTGAAGCTATTAACTTGGCTGTGATAGCCGAACTTCCATTAGTAGTTATCAATGTTCAGCGAGGAGGTCCTTCTACGGGTATGCCGACCAAAAGCGAACAAACCGATTTGTTGCAGGCGGTTTACGGACGTAATGGCGAAACGCCACTGCCGGTAATTGCTGCAACTTCTCCGACCGATTGCTTTGATGCGGCTTATATGGCTGCAAAGATTGCTTTGGAGCATCTGACTCCGGTTATCTTGTTGACGGACGGATACATAGCCAATGGCTCTGCCGCTTGGCGGATTCCTTCGCTGGATGATTATCCGGCTATCAAACCTCCTTATGTTACTTCGGAAATGAAAGAAGAATGGAAGCCTTACAAACGAAACCCTGAAACAAATGTCCGCTATTGGGCTATTCCCGGAATGGAAGATTTCCAGCACCGGTTGGGCGGATTGGAAAAGGATTACAATACGAGTACCATTTCTACCGACCCTTCCAATCATCAGAAAATGACGATTATCCGTCAGGCTAAGATTGATTACATTGCTAATTGCATTCCCGCGCAGGAAGTGGAAGGAAATGCGGAAGATGCCGATTTGCTGATTGTAGGCTGGGGAGGCACTTACGGGCATCTGTATTCTGCTATGGAAATGATGCAGGAACAGGGGAAAAAAGTGGCGTTGGCTCACTTCAAATATATCAGTCCCTTGCCCAAAAATGCGGCAGAGATTTTGAGGAAATACAAAAAGATAGTGGTGGCGGAACAGAACATGGGGCAGTTTGCTGCGATTCTACGTGCCAGAGTGCCGGGGATAACCCTTTGTCCGTTCAATCGGGTGAAGGGGCAACCGTTTAATGTAGTCCGGTTAGTGGAAGAATTTACTAAAATATTGGAGGAGAAATAAGATGAGTACAACGACATATACAGTTAAAGATTATAAAAGCGACCAATACGTGCGCTGGTGTCCCGGTTGCGGCGACCATGCCCTGTTAAATTCCTTGCATAAGGCAATGACAGAACTGAATGTTGCCCCCCATAACATTGCGGTGATTTCCGGTATCGGGTGCTCGTCCCGCCTGCCTTATTACATGAATACCTATGGGTTTCATACCATTCACGGGCGTGCGGCAGCCATTGCTACGGGCGTGAAGGTGGCTAACCCGAAGTTGAGCGTATGGCAGATTTCAGGCGATGGCGACGGGCTTGCTATCGGCGGCAATCATTTTATTCACACTTTACGCCGCAATGTAGATATAAATATCGTCCTGCTGAACAATCGCATTTACGGACTTACCAAGGGACAATACTCCCCTACTTCGCCGCGCGGGTTTGTTTCCAAAACTTCACCTTACGGTACGGTGGAAGATCCCTTCCGTCCGGCAGAACTTATTTTTGGCGCTCGTGGGCGTTTCTTTGCCCGTTGTGTCGATGTTGACGGGGCGGCTTCGGTAGATGTGCTTGTTGCTTCCGCCAAACATAAGGGTACTTCGGTGGTGGAGGTGTTGCAGAATTGCGTCATCTTCAATGATGGTTCTCAAAGCCATTTAGCCACTAAAGCCGACCGTGCCAAGAATGGCATCTACCTGAAACACGGACAGCCAATGCTCTTTGGCGAAAACAACGAATACGGACTTATGCAGGAAGGTTTCGGATTGAAAGTCGTGAAACTAGGTGAAAATGGCATTACTGAAAAGGACATCCTTGTTCATGATACTCATTGCGAAGACAATACATTGCACACGAAATTGGCTTTGATGGAAGGGCCCGATTATCCGGTTGCCCTCGGTATCATTCGCGATGTAGAGGCTCCAAGCTATGACGAAGCGATCTACGCGCAAATAGAAGAGGTGCGGAAGAAGAAAAAAGACCGTTCGTTTAAAGAATTGTTGATGCTGGGAGATACGTGGGAGATAAAATGAAAGGGTAATTTCTCTCTAATAAAATAAATTTATTATGAAGTTCAGATTTGAAAATCTCGGTGTTGTAGAAAGAATAGACTTTGATTTATCCAAAAAGCTGAGTGTGTTTTGCGGTCCTAACGGGACGGGAAAAACGTATGTATCTTATGCGTTGTATGGGTTGTTGTATGAAATGCTTTCCGCTCCGGTACCATTATTCTCAATGAAAGAACTGAAAGAAAGAAAGACATTGGATATAGAATTAGACCCCGACATCCTCCATTCACAAAGAGAAGCAGCTCTGAAAGAACTCCAAGACGAGGGAATACAGACTGTCTTCGGATTGTCATAGCATTCCTTAGACCAATTTAAGGCATCATTACTCTCCAGCAGGGAAGAAACAGCAAACGAAATAAGGAGCAGCAGCATTGATCAGTCAAACTCTCTTTCTGTTATGTTCTCCAAACTTAGCAACTCGTTAACCTTGAATGCCCGGTATCCAACACAATACTTAACTGATAATATAGAAAAATGGTTGCCGGATTATGTCGCCAGAATATTATCTATGGACAGGATATCAACCGTCCGCTTCCTGCCGGTAGAACGAAATTCCATCTATACTTTTAGCAAAGAGTTATCACTGGGACGACTTCAAAACAATTATGATTTGAAATTGAAACGAGAAATCCGTTACCCTCTGCCGATTGTTAACTCATTGGTAAGCGCTGAAGACTTGGCATTCACCCAAAAAAAGAAATCCCCCTATTTTGCATTGGCAGAAGAGATAGAGCGGAAAATACTACGTGGCAACATTTCCGTATCAGACTCAGGGGAAGTCCTGTTTCAATCTCAAAATATGGATGAAACATTACCTTTTCTGTTGTCAGCCTCCTTGATTAAAACCTTATCCGGATTGATTATTTATTTGAAACACGAAGCTACTACCTCTCACTTATTGATTATTGACGAACCCGAATTAAACCTTCATCCCGATAATCAGATTTTGCTTGCCCGTATCCTTGCAAAAATGGTAAATGCCGGTATTCGTTTGCTAATAAGCACACATAGCGATTACATCGTTCGAGAATTAAACAATATGATTATGCTCTCCTCTAAAGCGATTGATAAGAAAGAGTTTGGATATGAAGATGACGAATATTTGAATCCGGAGGATGTAGGAGCTTACCTCTTCAACTTCAATAAAGAGAATCCGAATAGAGTTGTTGTTGAAAACTTGCCGGTAGAAGAAGACGGCTTTGAGGTTGAAACGATGGATGCAGCTATTGCTTCATTGAACGAAAGAAGCATGAATTTATATTATAAACTGAAGGAGAACAATGGGTGACTTTATAACCGATGTTGATTCGTGCTTAAATCCCATTTATCAAAAAGCGAAGAGCGCAAAGCAATTGACAGAAGATAAAACGGGAATGGTAATTGAAATAAACACCACCGGCAAACATTCGATATATTCTTTTGACTTGCAGTCCGAAGGAGCACCGAATTTATTCCCGTTCTTCTCTAAAAAAGCAAAACTAAGGCAGGTATCGGATTATGTAATCTTTTGTATTAGAGAAAATGACGCAAAACCTTTTGCTTTAATCATTGAATTAAAATCTCAAATGGATCCTACTGCTCAGTTATGGGCTACACAGCAGTTTGTAGAGTTCTTTATCAAGAGAATTAATGCTGCTTGCCACACCGAATATAAACCCGAAACAAGAAAAATAGGGTGTTTAAAACAATGCATCCCAAACTAAGAAATAAATTCAGGAGTGGTGGAACAAAACCAAGTAAAGTAATATACAATGCACAGGGAATAGCTCTTCTTACCGAAGATAAATTTGTGATAGCCGATTATCTATTATAGGAATTATCATAAGAATAAGTGCAGGTTAAAAAGTAAACGGTTTCTAATAAACTGTCATCTTTGCTAAAAATGCACTAAAAGTATCAATGGCTTTGTTTATCTCATTCTTTGCAAGAACGTCGGATGATTCAAACAAAGCCAACGATACAGATTCATTCTTAGCATTCGACTTCTTCCAAAGTCCTACGACTTGTCCGTTTGCAA
>SNRY01000568.1_pt1 | contig 12264 bp, 6 predicted proteins | sample 4693421 | NCBI WGS metagenome assembly SNRY01 (sample SAMN11003215, study PRJNA524138) | termite gut metagenome | isolation source: Bacteroidetes bacterial symbionts from single cell of protist host amplifed... | host: Streblomastix strix ... | reverse complement strand
AACAGTATCCAATAAAGCGTATTGTGCGTATTCTTTTTTCTAGAAGATATTAAATCCGGATAAGTCCGAATGTTATCTATTTGTAAAGCAGATACTGTTTTTATGTTCAAAGAACCGACGCTTCCCGAACCCAAAAGAATCTTATAATCCGTACGAGGTTTTAAACCCAATCTGTTTTCAATGAAAACAAAATCCCCCACAATGATAGAAAGTTGATCGCCTTTCAAGTCAAAGCGAAAATCAAAATGAACCGTTTTTTCAAGAAAAGCGGTTTTTCTTTCTTTTAATGCCCTCTTGGAAAGCCTGTCGCCGGATATAATCAATAGTTCCGCCGGATTTTCTTCTTGCAGGTTTATAACAATGTCGATAGTGTGTCTATTCAAGTTGTAAATACGTATAACGTATTCCAAGTATTGGTCAAACCCCTTTTTCAAGGATAAGTCAAAAGAGATTTCTATTCGGTTGTTGAATCGGAAAAACCGGTCGTTATTCAATGTCAACCCGGATGTAGTATTGTTATCAGGAATCCCAGACACATTGTCTGCTATAATAGGAAAAGCCCATAGAAAAAGCAAAAAAGAAATGGACAACTTATATGGGAATTTGAAAAATATCATTCGTGTTTTATCTGATAATTTACAAATTTAGTAGAAAAAACAAATAACATCCATGCAAAATTGCATTTTTAACGAATGTAGATTCAACACCCAATATAATTGTTTGATGATATTCATTTTTTTGTGTGTTATGCCTTTTGTTCACACATTATTAATAGAGTTGTTTAGCCTTCAACCCTATATTTGCGAATCTATGTTTGATTTCAAATAAATTAATTTAAAGGTCATGAAAAAACACGTAAAACACGTAAAAGCTTATTTCACATTCGTATCGGTAATCGCGATAGGAATGTCGGCATGTACAACAGATGATGTGGAATTTCTTCCTGATGAAAATTCGGAAGATAATAACTATGTGGTAAGTGATGAAGCCTTCGGAGAGTATTTGGTATATCTTGGAACCAAAGGCGCTACAGAGAAAAAAATTACAGAAGAAGGAATTACAAGTTATCAGTATATTGTAGATACTGTATTGTCCAAGAAGCAGACAGGAGAACTCAATTTAGGGAAACAAGCCAATCGGATTACCTTATTGACCAATGCCGGAGTTAGAACTGCTGAAGATAAAATTAAAGATTTAGACGGAATTCAATATTTTACAGGCATAAATCGCTTGACTTTGACTTCCAACGAACTTACTTCTTTAAATACAAGTTCGCTGTCTAAATTGGATACGCTTACTTTGAACAATAATTGGATAGGGAATTTGGATCTAACACACAATGCGGAATTGGCATATCTTAGTTACACGGCAAGTAGCCGGACTCCTGTCGAAAATCAGTTGTCGTCCGTTGATTTATCTCAAAACAAGAAACTTCGTTATGTTGACTTATCCAGCCACTCTCACGCTCCATTCACAATACCTGCCGAAATTTACAATAATCTGACAACGGCTAAAGGGGTTCAAGAAGGAACTATAACTCCGAAAAACAATAATTATGTGATAAATGACAAAGTTTTCGGAGAGTATTTGGTGTATCTTGGAGCCAAAGGCACTATAGAGGAAGAAATTATAGAAGGAGGGACTACAAACTATCACTATGTTGTAGATACTGTACTATCTAAGGCGCAGACGGGAGAACTCAACTTGGGGAAACAAGCCAACCGGATTACTTTATTGACCAATGCCGGAGTTAGAACTGCCGAAGATAAAATTAAAGATTTAGACGGAATTCAATATTTTACAGGCATAAATCGCTTGACTTTGACTTCCAACGAACTTACTTCTTTAAATACAAGTTCGCTGTCTAAATTGGATACGCTTACTTTGAACAATAATTGGATAGGGAATTTGGATTTAACACACAATGCGGAATTGGTATACCTTAGTTACACGGCAAGTACCCGGACTCCTGTCGAAAATCAGTTGCCATCCATTGATTTATCTCAAAACAATAAACTTCGTTACGTTGACTTATCCAGCCACTCTCACGCTCCATTCACAATACCTGCCGATATTTACAACAGTCTGACTACTGCTAAAGGGGTTCAAAAGGAAAATTAAATCTATACTTTATTTAATACCATGACAATAATTGGGATAATACTATCATTGCAATTTATTGCAATTGCAGCCTATTTTTTATTCAAAAAATACCACCCGCAAGCTGTTCTGTTGATTTGCGGATTGGGTATGATGGGCATTGCTATCGCTCTCGGTTTTGAAATACCCGAATTACAGTCAAGCACAGGGCTTGCCTTTTTCGACCTTTTTAGAAAAATTCAGGAATCCATGGCTGGACGGGCATCGGGAGTTGGTTTAATGATAATGGCAATCGGCGGGTTTGTAGCCTATATGAAGAAAATAGGCGCCAGTGAGGCGTTGGTGTGCATTTCCATGCAACCGCTGTCGCTACTCAAAAAACGCCCCTACATTGCTTCCATTCTGGTAATCCCAATCGGTCAATTACTTTTTATATGTACGCCTTCGGCAACCGGATTGGGATTATTGCTGGTCGCTTCCATTTATCCGGTACTGGTTGGTTTGGGGATAAGCCGCTTATCAGCTGTATCGGCAATATCGGCATGTACCGTATTTGATATGGGACCGGCATCTGCCAATACCGCCCGGGCTGCCGAACTTATCGGAAAGAGTAATGTGGCTTATTTTATTGAAAACCAATTGGCTTTAACGATTCCGATGACTCTGCTATTGATGGTCTTATACTACTTTAGCAATCGCTATTTTGATAAAAAGGAACAAATTGAAATAACGGTAATCAAAAAAGAGGAATTAAAAACGAGCGTACCGTTAATTTATGCTCTACTGCCTATTTTGCCGCTTATTTTATTAATTGTCTTTTCCCGGTTTATCCAGTTATTTCCAAATTATCCGGTTATTTTAGATACTACAACAGCCGTCCTTATCTCTTTGTTTATCGCCTTTATTTTTGAATTGATAAGACTAAAAAAGCTGAAAGAAGTTTTTGCCTCATTGAAAACATTTTGGGAAGGCATGGGGAAAGTTTTTGCGAATGTGATTACGTTAATAGTGGCTGCCGAAATATTCTCTTTTGGACTTATCAGTCTTGGATTTATTGACGGCTTGGTTGATTTTTCACAACATTTGGGACTTGGAGCCATTGGTATCGGTATTATTATGACAGTGGTTATTTTCCTTGCATCCATGTTGATGGGTAGCGGTAATGCTTCATTCTTTTCTTTTGGTCCCTTGGTGCCGGATATTGCTCTTCGGTTAAATGTAAGTGCGTCGGATATGATTTTACCCATGCAGTTGTCTGCCAGTATGGGGAGAGCCACATCTCCCATATCAGGGGTGATTGTTGCCATTTCGGAAATTGCAGGAGTTTCCTCATTTGATTTGGCAAAGCGAAATTTCATTCCTTTGGTATCGGCTCTTATTTTTATGTTGGTTTATCATTTCTTTATTTAAAAACCGGAAGTATGAAGATTATTAAAAACGCAATCATATACGCTCCTTATCAATTGGGGAAAAAGGATTTGCTGATAGGTGCGGGGAAAATATTGTCGATTGAAGACTCTATCGACTTGCAGGGAATCCGTGCAGAGATAATAGATGCAAAAGGGAAGATACTTACTCCGGGTTTGATAGACCAGCATGTACATATTACAGGAGCCGGTGGTCAACAGGGTTTTGCATCAATGACACCTGCCATCGAATCGGGAGAATTGGTTAGTTGCGGAACAACGACTGTTGTCGGGATGTTGGGAACGGACGGCTCTACCAAAAGTCTACAAGCTTTGTATGCTAAAGCCAAAGGATTGGAGCAAGAGGGAATTACAGCCTATATATTAACGAGTTATTTTGCCTATCCGCCGCTAACCTTTACAGGGAGTGTCCGGGACGATATGCTGTTTATTGACAACATTATCGGTTGTAAGATAGCCATCAGCGATGAACGTTCATCCTATCCCACGGCTTTGGAATTAAGCCGGCTGATTACAGATGTTCATGTAGCGGGTATGCTGACTCGGAAAAAGGGAATTTTACATGTTCATTTGGGAGGATTGGATAGCTACATGGGCATATTACTGGAGCTTGTTGAGAAAAACAAAGTGCCTGTCCGTAGAATATCTCCTACCCATGTCGGACGAACGAAATCGCTGTTTGAAGAAGCAATCCGCTTTGCCAAACTGGGAGGTATGATTGATATTTCGACCGGAGGAACAAAATTTAATGAGTCGTACAAACAGGTAATTTATGCAATGGACCGGGGAGTTCCCATTTCCCAAATGACCTTTAGCAGCGATGGTAATGCAGGCGTAGTTGTGAAGGATGCCGAAGGAAATATCACCGGATACCGTAAAGCTCCGGTCAATCTTAATCTTCAACAAGTAATAAAACTTATTGTTGATGGAGGAATAGACCCTTCCGAAGCTTTCCAATTGATAACAAGTAATCCTGCAAAAAATCTTTCGTTGCCTCAGAAAGGAAATATTGCCGTAGGTAAAGATGCCGATTGTTGTTTGTTTGATGAACAATTCAATCTATGCGATGTCATGGCAAAAGGAGAAATGGTGATGCAGAATAAAACGTTATTAAAAAAATGAAATCTTGAAAAATAATACAATGATGAAAAAACAAATAAAATTATCACTGAATAAGAAGACGTATTCATTTGGTATACTGTTGCTTTCTACGTTGCTACTCCCATGTAAGTTGTTTTTCCCAAGAAGGAATACGGTTCGATAAATATACTATGGGGGAGGGAATCACGGCAACTTCAACCAATAGCGACTATAGTATTAATCTGCGCGGATTTGTTCAGACACAGACGGATACTCGTTCCTATGAAAGTGAAGAAAATGCCTACTCCCGTTTCCGGATACGGCGTGCCCGTCTTCGATTGAATGGTTATGCCCTGAATGGAAAGATTAGTTACCGTTTTGCCGCTGATTTTTCCGAATCATTAAGCAGTGGAGATGAGGCTAACGGTATTTTGAGAGATGCTTACATCTCTTACAATCCATCCGCTAATTTCAGTATTTCCATCGGACAAACATCCGTCGATACCGACAGCAGAGAAATGACGATTGGTTCCAATACCTTGGCATTTACAGACCGCAGTAAATTGTCTTCGGCTTTCAGTACCATCCGTGAAGTAGGAATCTTTGCCGACGGGACATTCCGCGTAGGGAATAATTCTTTTTTGCGTCCTTCGCTTTCCATAACCGATGGCGATGGCAGTTATACGACAGGAAAAAGATACGGAGGATTAAAATACGGTAGCCGCTTAAATTACTTACCTCTCGGGAAATTTCGGGAATATGGTGAATTCAGGGAAGTGGATATTGTTCGGGAGATGTCTCCAAAAGTTTCCATTGGGACTGCTTTTAGTTATAACGATGGCACGAGCGACCGCAGAGGAGGACGTACAAGCGGAGACATCCTTTATTTCGATTCGAATCAGCAACCGATTTTGCCTTCTTACAGTAAGCTTGTTGTCGATTTTCTATTCAAATACAGGGGATTCTCCCTGTTGGGAGAATATGCCAAAACATGGGCAAGTGTCCCGTCGGACATTGTGTATCGCTCAAGAAATGATGGTTCTCTGGCTAACACGTTCGAGGGAGGAGTTGAGAATTATGTAAAAGGGAGAATGATGCTGGGTTCCGGGTTTAATTTGGATGCCTCTTATCTTTTTCCTCAATTATATTTGATCGGGTTCAGATATACCCATTTGATACCGGACGAAAATTCATACATGAACAATACCTTATATTTCAATCGTAATAACTTTTATGAAATCAGTGCGGCAAAGTTTTTAAGTCGCTCTTATGCAGTGAAGTTGCAAGCCTCTTTTATTTATATTGATGCAGGAAAAGGGTCGCGTAGTATTTTGGATAACACAATGTCGGGTAATGAGACGATGTTGCAATTCATGATGCAAGTTTCATTTTAAATCTCATTTATTATGAAAAAGCTTAGACTGATAGGGATAATCCTTTGTTTTCCGTTACTGATTGCTGCTCAACAACCCGGGAAAATGACACAGAAGTTCTTTCCCGACCCGGACGTAACCATCCAGACGCCTTCTTTTCAAAAGAAAAAGGGGTATGCAGATTATAATGAGATAATATCGTACATCGAAAGAACAATTGAAGGGAAAAATATCGCCACGCTTGAATACATCGGAGAAACACAGAAAGGAAAGAAAATTCCGGCTGTAACCATTAAGAAACCAATTGGAAACGACAAAGTGAAAGTAATGTTTACCGGACGTGTGCATGGTGATGAGCCTGCCGGAACCGAAGCGTTATTGATGTTGATAGACAAATTGTTAAATGATGAAGAGTTATCTTTTCTGACAGAAAAAATAGATATTGCCATACTCCCGATAATTAACATTGATGGAGGTGAGAAATTGAAAAGACAATCCGACAACGGTATTGACCTGAATCGGGATATGAGTAAACTTCAAGCTCCGGAAACCGTTGCACTCCGGCTTTTCTTCAATCGGTTCGACCCGGATGTATTCATTGATTTCCATGAATATCTCCCTTTCAGAGCTGATTATGTAAAATTGGGAAGTTTTGGCGTTACCGGATTTGCCGATGTGATGATGTTGTATTGTGAAAATCCGAATTATCCGAAATCGCTGCATGATATTGTTCAGAATATCTATCTTCCGGCTATTCAACAAATCTTGACCGACAATCAAATGACCCATTGCAAATATTTTTCATCGGACAAAGATGCCGGAGTTAGAACTGCTGAAGATAAAATTAAAGATTTAGACGGAATTCAATATTTTACAGGCATAAATCGCTTGACTTTGACTTCCAACGAACTTACTTCTTTAAATACAAGTTCGCTGTCTAAATTGGATACGCTTACTTTGAACAATAATTGGATAGGGAATTTGGATCTAACACACAATGCGGAATTGGCATATCTTAGTTACACGGCAAGTAGCCGGACTCCTGTCGAAAATCAGTTGTCGTCCGTTGATTTATCTCAAAACAAGAAACTTCGTTATGTTGACTTATCCAGCCACTCTCACGCTCCATTCACAATACCTGCCGAAATTTACAATAATCTGACAACGGCTAAAGGGGTTCAAGAAGGAACTATAACTCCGAAAAACAATAATTATGTGATAAATGACAAAGTTTTCGGAGAGTATTTGGTGTATCTTGGAGCCAAAGGCACTATAGAGGAAGAAATTATAGAAGGAGGGACTACAAACTATCACTATGTTGTAGATACTGTACTATCTAAGGCGCAGACGGGAGAACTCAACTTGGGGAAACAAGCCAACCGGATTACTTTATTGACCAATGCCGGAGTTAGAACTGCCGAAGATAAAATTAAAGATTTAGACGGAATTCAATATTTTACAGGCATAAATCGCTTGACTTTGACTTCCAACGAACTTACTTCTTTAAATACAAGTTCGCTGTCTAAATTGGATACGCTTACTTTGAACAATAATTGGATAGGGAATTTGGATTTAACACACAATGCGGAATTGGTATACCTTAGTTACACGGCAAGTACCCGGACTCCTGTCGAAAATCAGTTGCCATCCATTGATTTATCTCAAAACAATAAACTTCGTTACGTTGACTTATCCAGCCACTCTCACGCTCCATTCACAATACCTGCCGATATTTACAACAGTCTGACTACTGCTAAAGGGGTTCAAAAGGAAAATTAAATCTATACTTTATTTAATACCATGACAATAATTGGGATAATACTATCATTGCAATTTATTGCAATTGCAGCCTATTTTTTATTCAAAAAATACCACCCGCAAGCTGTTCTGTTGATTTGCGGATTGGGTATGATGGGCATTGCTATCGCTCTCGGTTTTGAAATACCCGAATTACAGTCAAGCACAGGGCTTGCCTTTTTCGACCTTTTTAGAAAAATTCAGGAATCCATGGCTGGACGGGCATCGGGAGTTGGTTTAATGATAATGGCAATCGGCGGGTTTGTAGCCTATATGAAGAAAATAGGCGCCAGTGAGGCGTTGGTGTGCATTTCCATGCAACCGCTGTCGCTACTCAAAAAACGCCCCTACATTGCTTCCATTCTGGTAATCCCAATCGGTCAATTACTTTTTATATGTACGCCTTCGGCAACCGGATTGGGATTATTGCTGGTCGCTTCCATTTATCCGGTACTGGTTGGTTTGGGGATAAGCCGCTTATCAGCTGTATCGGCAATATCGGCATGTACCGTATTTGATATGGGACCGGCATCTGCCAATACCGCCCGGGCTGCCGAACTTATCGGAAAGAGTAATGTGGCTTATTTTATTGAAAACCAATTGGCTTTAACGATTCCGATGACTCTGCTATTGATGGTCTTATACTACTTTAGCAATCGCTATTTTGATAAAAAGGAACAAATTGAAATAACGGTAATCAAAAAAGAGGAATTAAAAACGAGCGTACCGTTAATTTATGCTCTACTGCCTATTTTGCCGCTTATTTTATTAATTGTCTTTTCCCGGTTTATCCAGTTATTTCCAAATTATCCGGTTATTTTAGATACTACAACAGCCGTCCTTATCTCTTTGTTTATCGCCTTTATTTTTGAATTGATAAGACTAAAAAAGCTGAAAGAAGTTTTTGCCTCATTGAAAACATTTTGGGAAGGCATGGGGAAAGTTTTTGCGAATGTGATTACGTTAATAGTGGCTGCCGAAATATTCTCTTTTGGACTTATCAGTCTTGGATTTATTGACGGCTTGGTTGATTTTTCACAACATTTGGGACTTGGAGCCATTGGTATCGGTATTATTATGACAGTGGTTATTTTCCTTGCATCCATGTTGATGGGTAGCGGTAATGCTTCATTCTTTTCTTTTGGTCCCTTGGTGCCGGATATTGCTCTTCGGTTAAATGTAAGTGCGTCGGATATGATTTTACCCATGCAGTTGTCTGCCAGTATGGGGAGAGCCACATCTCCCATATCAGGGGTGATTGTTGCCATTTCGGAAATTGCAGGAGTTTCCTCATTTGATTTGGCAAAGCGAAATTTCATTCCTTTGGTATCGGCTCTTATTTTTATGTTGGTTTATCATTTCTTTATTTAAAAACCGGAAGTATGAAGATTATTAAAAACGCAATCATATACGCTCCTTATCAATTGGGGAAAAAGGATTTGCTGATAGGTGCGGGGAAAATATTGTCGATTGAAGACTCTATCGACTTGCAGGGAATCCGTGCAGAGATAATAGATGCAAAAGGGAAGATACTTACTCCGGGTTTGATAGACCAGCATGTACATATTACAGGAGCCGGTGGTCAACAGGGTTTTGCATCAATGACACCTGCCATCGAATCGGGAGAATTGGTTAGTTGCGGAACAACGACTGTTGTCGGGATGTTGGGAACGGACGGCTCTACCAAAAGTCTACAAGCTTTGTATGCTAAAGCCAAAGGATTGGAGCAAGAGGGAATTACAGCCTATATATTAACGAGTTATTTTGCCTATCCGCCGCTAACCTTTACAGGGAGTGTCCGGGACGATATGCTGTTTATTGACAACATTATCGGTTGTAAGATAGCCATCAGCGATGAACGTTCATCCTATCCCACGGCTTTGGAATTAAGCCGGCTGATTACAGATGTTCATGTAGCGGGTATGCTGACTCGGAAAAAGGGAATTTTACATGTTCATTTGGGAGGATTGGATAGCTACATGGGCATATTACTGGAGCTTGTTGAGAAAAACAAAGTGCCTGTCCGTAGAATATCTCCTACCCATGTCGGACGAACGAAATCGCTGTTTGAAGAAGCAATCCGCTTTGCCAAACTGGGAGGTATGATTGATATTTCGACCGGAGGAACAAAATTTAATGAGTCGTACAAACAGGTAATTTATGCAATGGACCGGGGAGTTCCCATTTCCCAAATGACCTTTAGCAGCGATGGTAATGCAGGCGTAGTTGTGAAGGATGCCGAAGGAAATATCACCGGATACCGTAAAGCTCCGGTCAATCTTAATCTTCAACAAGTAATAAAACTTATTGTTGATGGAGGAATAGACCCTTCCGAAGCTTTCCAATTGATAACAAGTAATCCTGCAAAAAATCTTTCGTTGCCTCAGAAAGGAAATATTGCCGTAGGTAAAGATGCCGATTGTTGTTTGTTTGATGAACAATTCAATCTATGCGATGTCATGGCAAAAGGAGAAATGGTGATGCAGAATAAAACGTTATTAAAAAAATGAAATCTTGAAAAATAATACAATGATGAAAAAACAAATAAAATTATCACTGAATAAGAAGACGTATTCATTTGGTATACTGTTGCTTTCTACGTTGCTACTCCCATGTAAGTTGTTTTTCCCAAGAAGGAATACGGTTCGATAAATATACTATGGGGGAGGGAATCACGGCAACTTCAACCAATAGCGACTATAGTATTAATCTGCGCGGATTTGTTCAGACACAGACGGATACTCGTTCCTATGAAAGTGAAGAAAATGCCTACTCCCGTTTCCGGATACGGCGTGCCCGTCTTCGATTGAATGGTTATGCCCTGAATGGAAAGATTAGTTACCGTTTTGCCGCTGATTTTTCCGAATCATTAAGCAGTGGAGATGAGGCTAACGGTATTTTGAGAGATGCTTACATCTCTTACAATCCATCCGCTAATTTCAGTATTTCCATCGGACAAACATCCGTCGATACCGACAGCAGAGAAATGACGATTGGTTCCAATACCTTGGCATTTACAGACCGCAGTAAATTGTCTTCGGCTTTCAGTACCATCCGTGAAGTAGGAATCTTTGCCGACGGGACATTCCGCGTAGGGAATAATTCTTTTTTGCGTCCTTCGCTTTCCATAACCGATGGCGATGGCAGTTATACGACAGGAAAAAGATACGGAGGATTAAAATACGGTAGCCGCTTAAATTACTTACCTCTCGGGAAATTTCGGGAATATGGTGAATTCAGGGAAGTGGATATTGTTCGGGAGATGTCTCCAAAAGTTTCCATTGGGACTGCTTTTAGTTATAACGATGGCACGAGCGACCGCAGAGGAGGACGTACAAGCGGAGACATCCTTTATTTCGATTCGAATCAGCAACCGATTTTGCCTTCTTACAGTAAGCTTGTTGTCGATTTTCTATTCAAATACAGGGGATTCTCCCTGTTGGGAGAATATGCCAAAACATGGGCAAGTGTCCCGTCGGACATTGTGTATCGCTCAAGAAATGATGGTTCTCTGGCTAACACGTTCGAGGGAGGAGTTGAGAATTATGTAAAAGGGAGAATGATGCTGGGTTCCGGGTTTAATTTGGATGCCTCTTATCTTTTTCCTCAATTATATTTGATCGGGTTCAGATATACCCATTTGATACCGGACGAAAATTCATACATGAACAATACCTTATATTTCAATCGTAATAACTTTTATGAAATCAGTGCGGCAAAGTTTTTAAGTCGCTCTTATGCAGTGAAGTTGCAAGCCTCTTTTATTTATATTGATGCAGGAAAAGGGTCGCGTAGTATTTTGGATAACACAATGTCGGGTAATGAGACGATGTTGCAATTCATGATGCAAGTTTCATTTTAAATCTCATTTATTATGAAAAAGCTTAGACTGATAGGGATAATCCTTTGTTTTCCGTTACTGATTGCTGCTCAACAACCCGGGAAAATGACACAGAAGTTCTTTCCCGACCCGGACGTAACCATCCAGACGCCTTCTTTTCAAAAGAAAAAGGGGTATGCAGATTATAATGAGATAATATCGTACATCGAAAGAACAATTGAAGGGAAAAATATCGCCACGCTTGAATACATCGGAGAAACACAGAAAGGAAAGAAAATTCCGGCTGTAACCATTAAGAAACCAATTGGAAACGACAAAGTGAAAGTAATGTTTACCGGACGTGTGCATGGTGATGAGCCTGCCGGAACCGAAGCGTTATTGATGTTGATAGACAAATTGTTAAATGATGAAGAGTTATCTTTTCTGACAGAAAAAATAGATATTGCCATACTCCCGATAATTAACATTGATGGAGGTGAGAAATTGAAAAGACAATCCGACAACGGTATTGACCTGAATCGGGATATGAGTAAACTTCAAGCTCCGGAAACCGTTGCACTCCGGCTTTTCTTCAATCGGTTCGACCCGGATGTATTCATTGATTTCCATGAATATCTCCCTTTCAGAGCTGATTATGTAAAATTGG
>SNRY01000567.1_pt1 | contig 12290 bp, 8 predicted proteins | sample 4693421 | NCBI WGS metagenome assembly SNRY01 (sample SAMN11003215, study PRJNA524138) | termite gut metagenome | isolation source: Bacteroidetes bacterial symbionts from single cell of protist host amplifed... | host: Streblomastix strix ... | reverse complement strand
CTCTATAACGTTAGCATTTCATGTCGGAAAATAAATATATCAGCATCAAAGGAGCCAGAGTCAATAATCTGAAAAACATTGATGTAAATATTCCACGTAATAAATTAGTAGTTATCACCGGACTTTCAGGGTCGGGGAAGTCTTCTTTGGCTTTTGATACGCTTTATGCCGAAGGTCAACGTCGTTATGTGGAAAGTCTTTCATCGTATGCCCGTCAATTTTTGGGAAGGATGAGCAAACCGGAATGCGACTTTATCAAAGGTATTCCTCCCGCCATAGCCATTGAGCAAAAAGTAAACAGTCGTAACCCCCGTTCTACGGTGGGAACAAGTACGGAAATATATGAATATCTGCGGTTGCTTTATGCCCGTGTAGGAAAAACCATTAGTCCCGTGAGCGGACAAGAGGTAAAAAAACACAGCACGGAAGATAGTGTGAATTGTATGCTTGCGTATCCGGAAGGAACACAGTACACGGTGTTAAGCCCTGTGCTACTTCTCTCCAAAAGGAAAGAAGAGAAAGTGCGATTGGAAACGTATCTGAAAATGGGATTTAGCCGAATAGATATAAACGGGGAAATTGTACGCATAAACGATTTAGTATCAACCCCTTCTCAAAAGAAGACGGATAATTGTTTCATTGTCATTGACCGCATGACGGTAAATTCCGCCAAAGATTCTATCAGTCGTCTGATAGATTCCACAGAAACAGCCATGTATGAAGGTAATGGAAGTTGTATGCTTCGTTTTTACTTATCCGATGGAACTACTCAACTTCATACATTCAGCAATAAGTTTGAAGCAGACGGTATTGCCTTTGAAGAGCTTACCGACCGGATGTTTTCATTCAACTCCCCTGTCGGCGCTTGTCCGGAGTGTGAAGGTTTCGGTAAGGTGATAGGTATTGATGAGCATTTGGTAATACCTAATCGTTCTTTATCGGTTTATGACGGAGCGGTTGTCTGCTGGCGCGGCGAAAAGATGGGAGAATGGCTGACGGATTTCATACATAATGCCTCAAAATACGATTTCCCCCTATTCACTCCCTATTACGAATTAACCGATGAGCAGCGTAACCTCCTATGGAAAGGAAATGCCGACCTGCACAGTATCCATGAGTTCTTCCGCATGTTGGAAGAAAATCAATACAAAATACAATACCGGGTTATGCTAGCTCGTTATCGTGGAAAGACTCTCTGTCCCAAATGTAATGGTACCCGTTTGAAACCCGAAGCGAATTATGTTAAAATAGGGAACTACAGTATCAGTCAATTAGTGGATTTATCGATTACGGATTTAAAACGGTTTTTTGATACGTTGGAGCTTGACGAACATGACGGCAAAGTAGCCCGTCGCATACTGACGGAAATAAACAACCGTATCCGTTTCCTGATAGACGTAGGTTTAAGCTATCTTACCTTAAACCGTCTCAGCAATTCCCTTTCGGGGGGTGAAAGCCAACGTATTAATCTGGTTACCTCATTAGGCAGCAGTTTGGTAGGCAGTCTTTATATTCTTGACGAACCGAGTATCGGATTACATAGCCGCGACACGGATAAGCTGATTCATGTGCTTCGCCAGCTGCAATCACTTGGCAATACGGTGGTAGTAGTAGAACATGACGAAGAAATCATTCGCGCTGCCGATTATATTATTGACATTGGTCCTGATGCAGGACGTTTAGGAGGACAAGTAGTGTACGAAGGCGAAATGAAAGACCTTAAAAAAGGAAGCAACAGTCATACGGTACGTTACTTGTCGGGAGAAGAAAAGATACCTGTTCCTCCGCATCGCCGTTCCTGGAATCATTACATCGAAGTAAAAGGAGCCAGAGAAAACAACCTGAAAGGCATTAATGTACGCTTCCCGTTGAACGTAATGACTGTTGTTACCGGTGTCTCCGGATCAGGAAAGAGCACCTTGGTACGAGATATTTTTTATCGTGCCTTGAAACGTGAATTAGACGAATGTGCCGACCGTCCGGGAGAGTTTATCTCTATCAACGGCGATATAAAGCATTTGAATAACATAGAGTTTGTTGATCAAAACCCTATTGGTAAATCCAGCCGCAGTAATCCGGTAACCTATCTCAAAGTGTATGATGAGATACGCAAACTATGGTCGGAACAACCCTTAGCCAGACAAATGGGATATACTGCCGGTTTCTTCAGTTTCAACAACGATGGCGGACGTTGCGAAGAATGTAAAGGAGACGGAACCATTACCGTAGAAATGCAATTCATGGCAGACCTGGTATTAGAATGTGAATCTTGCCACGGCAAACGCTTTAAATCAGACACATTAGAAATAAAATATCAAGACGTAAACATCTACGAAGTACTCGAAATGACTATTGATCAAGCCATTGAGTTTTTCACTCTGCACAAACAAAAGAAAATCATTAAGAAACTTACCTCACTGCAAGAGGTAGGTTTGGGATACATCAAAATGGGACAATCATCTTCCACGTTGTCCGGGGGTGAAAATCAACGTGTGAAACTTGCCTATTACCTCGGTCAAGAACGAAACGACCCTACGATGTTTATTTTTGACGAACCAACTACCGGGCTGCACTTTCACGACATCCGCAAACTTCTTGAAGCTTTTGACGCTTTGATTTGTCGCGGGCACAGCATTGTCATTATCGAGCATAATATTGATGTGATAAAATGTGCTGATTATGTCATAGACCTCGGTACTGAAGGAGGAGATAAGGGGGGGTATTTGGTCGTTTGCGGCACGCCCGAAGCTGTGGCAGCCTGTGAAGAAAGTTATACCGGCCGGTTTTTGAAAGAAAAAATAGAGTAGAAAACCTATCCAAGAACAATGGTCGCCCGAACGATGGAAGTAAAAATATTCAATGCAAAATGAATCGGAAATCCGAAAAAAAAACGTACTTTTGAGGGACTTTTTAGCATGTTCTACAAAATGGTAAATCATCCGGTTGCATGTAATACTTGATTCTACATAATTTTTTAATTCTTAAAAAGATGAGCAAAATTCAATTCATTCGATGTTATTGTACCGTTTTGTTTTTGGCGACGGTAACGGCTTTTCAGGTAAGAGCCGATGTGAAACTCCCTGCTGTTTTCGGGGATAATATGGTATTGCAGCAACAGTCGCAGGTTGCCGTATGGGGCTGGGCTAAAGCCAATGCAAGTGTGAAAGTGACCGGTTCATGGAATAACAGGAGTTATGCTGCCCGGAGCGACAGCAAGGGTTATTGGAACGTGAAAGTTCAGACGCCCGTTGCCGGTTTTACGCCTTACACGCTGACTATCAGCGACGGCAAAGCGGTTACACTGAAAAATGTGCTGATAGGCGAAGTATGGGTATGTTCCGGGCAATCCAACATGGAAATGCCGATGAAAGGTTGGGTAGCGCCGTTAGCGGGTGGACCGGACGACATTGTTCATTCCACGAATCAGGGTATCCGTTGCTTTACGGTACAGAGAGCATCTACTGCTCAGCCTCAGGAGGATTGTAAAGGACAGTGGGAAACAGCTAATCCGCAAACCGTTCCTTTCTTTACGGCAACAGGTTATTATTTCGGCAGGCTTATTAATTCGGCGCTCAACGTTCCTGTCGGACTGATACATACCAGTTGGGGCGGCTCCCGCATCGAAGCATGGATGCCGTCGGCTGCACTGAAAGATATTCCGGAAAAGCCGATACCTGCCACCGATGCAGACATCAAAGTACAGAATGCAAGCCCAACCGTTTTATACAACGGTATGCTCAATCCCATTGCGGGATTCGGTATTCGGGGCGCCATCTGGTATCAGGGAGAATCCAACAAGGATGAACCCGCCCTGTATGTCAAAATGTTCGACCGGATGGTACGCGAATGGCGCAATATATGGGGTGTTGGCGAATTTCCGGTTTACTATTGCCAAATAGCACCTTACAACTATACCGGAGCAAATTCAGCCTATATCCGCGAGGCACAATCCAAAGGGATGCTGACTCCCAACACCGGTATGGCTGTGTTGATGGATGCCGACAGCCCCTACGACATTCACCCTGTCAAGAAAAAGGACGCAGGCGAACGGATGGCGCTCTGGGCGTTGGCAAAGACTTACGGTTTGGAAAGGATGCACTACCGCAGTCCCGAATACAAATCCTTAACACTGGAAGGGCGTGTAGCCATTGTTTCTTTTGACTTGTTCGGAGCAAATACACTCACCGACAACGGCAAAGAATTACGCAACTTCACAATTGCAGGTGAAAACAAATATTTCCATTCGGCAAAAGCCGTATTATCCGGTAATAAAGTCTATCTCTTTTCGCCTAATGTGCCCCAACCGGTAGCTGTCCGCTATTGCTGGAACGACACCTCCGCTACCGAGTTGTTTTCGGTAGAAGGCAACCTGCCGGTGTCATCGTTCCGCACGGACACGTGGTAACCGGAGAAGTAAGGAAAATATATCTTTGTTCGGGGATAGCCCCGAACGAACGTTTTTTATAAACACAGAGGCACAGAGACACAGAGAATCTACAAACTCTGTGTCTCTGAGTCTTTGTGTTAAAATAAATAAATACATTGAACGATTAAAAAGATGAAAGTAGCTATTATTGGCGCAAGTGGAGCCGTAGGACAGGAGTTTCTGCACGTACTAGATGAAAGGAATTTTCCGTTAGATGAATTAGTATTGTTTGGCTCCGAACGCAGTGCAGGAACCAAATACACCTTTTGCGGAAAAGAAATTGCAGTCAAACGTTTGCAACACAATGATGATTTTAAAGAGGTAAACATCGCTTTTGTTTCGGCTGGAGCAGGAACGTCTAAAGAGTTTGAAAAAGACATTACCCGGTATGGAGCTATCATGATTGACAATTCGAGCGCATTTCGCATGGATGCCGATGTGCCTTTGGTGGTGCCCGAAGTCAATGCTGCCGATGCGAGAAACCGTCCCCGCGGTGTAATAGCCAATCCGAATTGTACTACCATACAAATGGTTGTCGCATTGAAAGCCATTGAACGGATTTCACACATCAAGGCTGTTCATGTGTCCACCTATCAAGCGGCGAGCGGAGCAGGAGCAGCAGCCATGAAGGAACTGTACGAACAATACCGCCAAGTGCTAGCGGGTGAGCAGGTAACGGTAGACAAGTTTGCTTATCAGTTGGCATTCAACTTAATACCTCAAGTGGATGTATTTACCGAAAACGGATATACCAAAGAAGAAATGAAAATGTATAACGAAACGCGCAAGATTATGCACTCCGACATAAAAGTGAGTGCTACGTGCGTGCGTGTTCCGTCATTGAGGTCGCACTCGGAAAGTATCTGGGTGGAAACCGAACGCCCCGTTTCGGTGGAAGAAGCTCGCCAAGCATTTGCCAAGGCTGAAGGCGTAGTATTGCAAGACAATCCGGCGGAGAAAGAATATCCGATGCCTCTGTTTCTTGCCGGTAAAGACCCCGTATATGTAGGGCGTATCCGCAAGGATTTGACGAACGAAAACGGGCTTACCTTTTGGTGCGTGAGCGACCAAATCAAAAAAGGTGCCGCACTGAATGCTGTGCAAATAGCCGAATATTTGATGAAGGATTAAATACAACCGCGCAGGAGTTTGTCGAATAGGGGAGTCTAAACCCGGAGATTTCATTGAAAACTTGAAACTACCATGATTTAAATGTATCAAAATATAAAAATACTCAAACGTTTCATTATTTTTGTGCGCAGTTGCAATAAAAAGTGAAAATCTCTAAACAAGTTGGATGATAGAAAAACGTATTGTGCTTGAAGATATTGATCCGGTAATCTTCTACGGTGTAAACGATGTGAATATACAGTTAGTGAAAAATCTATATCCGAAATTGCGCATCGTTGCCCGGGGAAATGCAATCAATGTAATGGGAGATGAAGAAGAAATTGGTGTTTTTGAAGAAAAGATTATCAAAATAGAGGAGCATTGCGCCGAGTACAATTCACTGAAAGAAGAAACCATTATTGACCTTATAAAAGGAAACATACCTCAAACTGAAAAGCAGGAAAACGTTATTCTGTATAGCATAACAGGTAAGCCTGTCATTCCGCGAAGTGAAAATCAGTTAAAACTGGTAGAAGCCTTTTATCAAAACGATATGGTATTTGCTTTCGGTCCGGCAGGTTCGGGAAAGACTTATGTGGCAATAGCATTAGCCGTGCGTGCGTTGAAGAATAAGGAAATAAAGAAAATAATTCTTAGTCGTCCGGCAGTAGAAGCAGGTGAAAAGTTGGGTTTTCTTCCCGGCGATATGAAGGAAAAGATAGACCCCTATTTGCAACCTCTTTACGATGCGTTACAAGAGATGATTCCATATACCAAATTGAGAGAGTATATGGAGCAAAATGTGATTCAGATAGCTCCGCTTGCTTTCATGCGCGGAAGAACGTTGAATGATGCGGTGGTAATTCTTGATGAAGCACAAAACACAACAACCCAGCAAATTAAAATGTTTCTAACCCGTATGGGTATGAATGTTAAAATGATTGTAACGGGAGATATTACCCAAATAGATCTTCCATTCTCGCAAACATCGGGTTTGATACAATCAATGGATATTCTAAAAGATGTAAAAGGTATCGGCTTTGTCGAATTAAACAAAAAAGATATTGTACGCCACAAGTTGGTGGAACGAATAGTAGATGCGTATGAAAGATATGGGAATAGGAGTTAGGGAAGTTAAAGGAGGTAAGAAGATAAGGGGTACAGATAATGGGTAAAGCATTACTAAAAACAGAATTTAACTTTCCGGGACAACTAAGTGTTTATCATGGAAAGGTGCGCGATGTGTATAACATTAACGATGAACTGCTCGTTATGATAGCAACAGACCGTATTTCGGCGTTTGATGTTATTCTTCCCAAAGGAATACCTTTCAAAGGTCAGGTACTGAATCAGATAGCTTGTAAATTCCTTGATAGTACGGCAACTATTGTTCCGAATTGGAAAATTGCCGCTCCCGACCCTATGGTAACTGTTGGGCATAAGTGTGAGGGCTTTCGTGTGGAAATGATTATTCGCGGATACCTTACCGGAAGCGCATGGCGTGAGTATCAAGCCGGAAACCGTTTACTTTGCGGAATCGTTTTGCCCGAAGGGATGAAAGAAAATCAGAAGTTTTCTGCGCCTGTCATTACCCCTACAACGAAAGCCGATGCCGGACATGACGAGAATATTTCCAAAGAAGAAATTATCAGGCAGGGGATTGTTGGCAGGGAAGATTATGAGGTGATGGAGAAATATACATACGCCCTTTTTCAATACGGAACGGAAATCGCCGCTGAAAAAGGACTTATCTTAGTGGATACCAAGTACGAATTTGGAAAGAAAGACGGCAACGTATATCTAATAGATGAGATTCATACTCCGGATTCTTCCCGGTACTTTTATACGGAAAGCTACGAAGATAAATTTGCCAAAGGCGAGCCTCAGAAGCAACTTTCCAAGGAATTTGTACGTCAATGGTTGATGGACAATGGCTTTACCGGAAAAGAAGGAGAGCGGGTTCCTGAAATGACGGATGAATATGTGGATGCTGTGTCTGAACGTTACATAGAATTGTATGAACACATCGTAGGCGAAAAATTCAAAAAAGAAACTGCCGAAGATATTGCCGGGCGTATTGAGAAGAATGTAAGGAGTTTTCTCAATAAATAATTGATTTTTGTGAATAATTCGTTTAACTATTTATCTCGTATGCAGAAATATGGTTTAATCGGCAAACAGTTGAAGCACTCGTTTTCTATCGGTTTCTTCAATGAGAAATTCCGGACGGAAGGGGTTGATGCGGAATATGTTAATTTTGAGATTCCCCAGATAGATGATTTTATGGAAGTGGTAGAAGAAAACCCTAATTTATGTGGGCTAAATGTAACGATTCCTTATAAGGAACAAGTGATACGCTATTTGGATGATTTGGATGAAGATACAAAAGCTATCGGGGCGGTAAATGTGATTAAGATGATCCGCCAAAAAGGAAGAAAGATGAAATTGATAGGGTATAATTCGGATATCATAGGCTTTACACAATCCATAGAACCATTACTGCAACCGCATCACAAGCGAGCATTGGTATTGGGAACGGGTGGTGCGGCAAAAGCCGTGTTTCATGGGCTGAAAAAATTAGGAATAGAAGCCCGGTATGTTTCACGTACTCCTCAAAAAGACATGTTTTCTTATTTCGAGATTCGGTCGAAGGTGATAAGAGAATACACGATTATTGTAAATTGTACGCCTTTAGGCATGTATCCCAATGTGGACGAATGTCCGGACATTCCCTATGATAAACTTACAAACAAGCATTTACTTTACGATTTACTCTATAATCCCAACGACACTCTTTTTATGAAAAAAGGACAGGAAAGAGGAGCTATGACTAAAAACGGATTGGAAATGTTGTTATTACAAGCTTTTGCAGCGTGGGACATTTGGAATAGTTGACACATCCGTTTCTTAAAAAATACGAAATCACATTGACAAATACAATTTAAAATCTTTAACATCTTTGTATGGATTTGTCGCAGTTGGAACTTGAATCTGCCGCTGGGATATTTTTCAACAAAGTTTGATTGTATAAGAATTTACTATAACTTTGCCTCACAATTGAGCGGAATGTAGCGCAGTTGGTAGCGCACTACGTTCGGGACGTAGGGGTCGGGCGTTCGAATCGCCTCATTCCGACAAGGAAAAAGAAGCTGTCTCAAAAATTGAGGCAGTTTCTTTTTTATAAATGTACCATGGGTGATACTAAAATCCGCTTGTAGAAAATGCGGAGGGGAAATGGTGCCTGATAGAAAACTGCTTGTAAATTTGAGCTTTCGTCGAATTCAGATGGGTAAATAATAGTCATGGAATTTATCGAAAAAAGAAAAAGATTCATAGAAATAGTATAACTTTGTGCTTTAATAGGCTTAACATAGCAAAAAAACAGCACGAGGAAAATGGTAAAAAAGATAGTTATAACCCTATGGATTTTATTTTTCGTAGTCATTTTGACAACAGTCGGTATATTTATAGGCATCACAAAAGGATGGATAGGCTATATGCCTGCCATAGAAGAATTGGAAAATCCCAATTATAAATTCGCAACCGAAATATTTACCGAAGATGAACAATTGCTCGGCACATGGGCTATCAGCGACGAAAATCGTGTATATATAAGCTATGATGAATTACCCGAAACGTTGATTAACGCTTTGATAGCTACCGAAGACGTGCGATTCAACCAACATTCCGGAATAGATGCCAAAGCATTGTTTCGTGCCATAATAAAAACAGGTATTTTACGACAGCAGGGAGGGGGAGGAAGTACCATCTCCCAACAAATCTCAAAGATGCTCTACTCCCCAAGTGCGGAAAACAAGATGGAACGTTTTTTTCAAAAGCCCATTGAATGGGTGATAGCGGTAAATCTGGAGCGATACTACACCAAAGAAGAGATACTCACAATGTATCTCAACAAGTTTAGTTTTTTAAACAATGCCGTAGGTATCAAAACGGCTTCCTATACCTATTTCGGTTGTGAACCCAAAGACTTGCGATGCGAAGAAGCCGCCGTGTTGGTAGGAATGTGCAAAAATCCTTCACGCTATAATCCCCTCCGCTTTAACGCAAGAGTTGAAGGGCGTAGAAATATAGTACTCAATCAAATGCGAAAAGCCGGATACCTGTCAAAAAAAAGATGCGACTCCTTACAAACATTGCCTCTTGTTCTTAACTACCACAAGGTTGACCATAAGGAAGGATTGGGCACATACATCCGCGAATACCTGCGAAGTGTAATGACAGCCAAAAAACCTGATATTACCAACTCCAACTATTCTGCTTCATGGCAAAAACAAAAGTTTTATGAAGACTCCATAGACTGGGAAATCAATCCGCTTTTCGGTTGGTGCGAGAAAAACAAAAAGAAAGACGGAACAAATTACAATATTTACATCGACGGTTTAAAAATATATACCACGATAAACTCCCGGATGCAACGATACGCCGAAGAAGCCGTAGAAGAACACATAGGGAAAGACCTCCAGGAACTTTTTTTTGAAGAAAAGAAACATTCCAAAACTGCGCCTTATTCCAATGTATTATCAGCCGAACAAGTGGACGCAATATTAAACAGAAATATCAGACAAACAGGCCGGTATCGCAGTATGAAAGCTGCCGGAGCTACAACTGCCGAAATAAAAAAAGCATTCAATACTCCCCAAGAAATGTCCGTTTTCACATGGAGAGGTGAGAAAGACACCATTATGACCCCGTTGGACTCTATAAAATACTACAAGCACTTTTTACGGACCGGATTTATGTCTATGAATCCATTTAACGGTCATGTGAAAGCATACGTCGGTGGTCCCAACTATCCCTATTTTCAGTATGATATGGCAATGGTCGGTCGCCGGCAAGTCGGTTCCACCATCAAGCCTTACCTCTATGCTTTAGCGATGGAAAACGGTTTTACTCCTTGCGATTTGGCACATAATGTAGAACAAACGCTTGTAGATGAAAACGGAACTCCCTGGTCGCCCAAAAACGATTCGAAAAACCGCTATGGTGAAATGGTAACTTTGAAATGGGGGCTGGCTAACTCCAACAATTGGATTTCAGCCTATTTAATAGGCAAATTAAGTCCTTATGCCTTAGCACGTCTTATTCATAGTTTCGGCGTGCGTAACAAGGACGTTGTGCCCAGCGTTTCTCTCTGCCTGGGTCCTTGTGAAATTTCTGTCGGCGAAATGGTTAGTGCCTATTCCGCTTTTGTTAATAGAGGGATGCGTGTAACCCCCCTGTTTGTAACAAGAATAGAAGACAGTGAAGGAAAGGTTATCTCTACTTTCACTCCCCAAATAGAAGAAGTAATCAGTACAACAAGTTCCTATAAACTACTGACCATGCTGCGCGCCGTAATCAATGAAGGAACGGGTAATCGTGTGCGTCGTCTCTACGGCATCACAGCCGATATAGCAGGAAAAACAGGTACGACCGACCGAAATGCCGACGGCTGGTTTATGGGCATCACCCCCTCCCTCGTATCCGGTTGTTGGGTAGGCGGTGAAGACCGGGATATTCATTTCGACAGAATGAGAGAAGGACAAGGGGCTGCAATGGCACTTCCGATATGGGCAATATATATGAACAAAATATATGCCGACCAAACTTTGGGCTACTATCAAAATGAACTGTTTGAAATGCCTGAAGATTTCAATCCCTGTGACGGTTCTTCCTACCCTGATGAAGGATATTCTACGAATAATACGTCAGGCGGATTAGATGATTTCTTTAACTAACATTGAATAAATGAATTTTATAGCTGTCATTCCTGCCCGTTACGCATCTACCCGCTTCCCTGCCAAGCCTTTAGCCATGCTCGGAGAAAAGCCTGTTATTCAGCATGTGTACGAACAAGCCGCCAAAACATTCAACGATGTTTACGTTGCTACCGACGACGAACGCATAGAACATGCGGTACAAGCTTTCGGTGGAAAAGTCATCATGACTTCCCCCGACCATAGAAGTGGAACCGACCGTTGTTACGAAGCATATATAAAAGTCGGAAAAACCTTCGATGCCATTATCAACATACAAGGAGACGAACCTTTTGTTCAATCGTCTCAGCTTCAAAAACTAACGGCGTGTTTTCTGGAACCCTCCGTACAGATAGCTACTTTGGTAAAACCATTTACTGGAGAGACTCCTTTTGAAGCCTTAATGAATGTCAATTCCCCCAAAGTCGTACTCGACAAGAATATGAATGCGCTGTATTTCAGCCGTTCCATTATTCCCTATCAGAGAAATGCCGATAAAAATGATTGGATGAAGAATCACATCTATTATAAACATATCGGTCTCTACGGCTATCGCCCGGAAGTATTAAAAGAACTCATCAATCTACCCCCTTCTCCATTAGAAGAAGCAGAATCGTTGGAACAACTCCGATGGTTGGAAAACGGCTATAAAATAAAAGCAGGTATCACCGATGTAGAAACCGTTGGCATAGATACTCCCGAAGATTTGGAATATGCCGAACATTTTTTAAAACAACATCGAGGATGGATGTAAACCGTACCCAATCCCCACCCGTTCAAACTCTGGACAACATAGACATTCGCCTCCCTCTCCGCACCATACTGCCTAATGGGGTATCTTTAGACAGTATTAATCAAGGAGAGCAGGAAGTAGTACGCTTTGATATGTTTTTTGAAGGCGGACATTGGCATCAAACCCAAAAGTTGCAAGCCGTTTTTACCAATCGTATGCTTCGTGAAGGTTCACATAAATATAATTCTGCCGAAATAGCCGAAAA
>SNRY01000566.1_pt1 | contig 12290 bp, 13 predicted proteins | sample 4693421 | NCBI WGS metagenome assembly SNRY01 (sample SAMN11003215, study PRJNA524138) | termite gut metagenome | isolation source: Bacteroidetes bacterial symbionts from single cell of protist host amplifed... | host: Streblomastix strix ... | reverse complement strand
AATCAAAAAAAACAATTACTTTTGCAACGTGGATTGTCTATTGAAATTTTGGTTCGGTAGTTCAGATGGTTAGAATACATGCCTGTCACGCATGGGGTCGCGGGTTCGAATCCCGTCCGGACCGCAAAAGCACCTGATAATTAGTTGATTATCAAGTGCTTTTATTTTGTTGTGTTGCGTTTGTGTTGCAAAATGCAAGATTGAGGGTTGCCATCTATACGATAGGAAGTGTTGCCGAATATTGTGAAATAATAAAAATTTCACTAACTTTATCTCTGAAAACACATATTCGTGATGGACAAGTATCGCAAACTATACAACGAGAACCTCTTGGGGACTTCCGATGTTTCCATTCTGAAATTCTATTATGCCAGCTTCAAGATACAACAAAACAAAGGCAAGGTTTCGAATGTTGGCAGTTTCTTGGATGAATGTATCGAAATTGCAGCCGATACAGGAAAGTATTTCAAAGTGTTAGGATACTTGCCTTTCATTAATTCCAAATACGGTACAGAACAGGAACGCATCTCTAAGTTCATTAAATTGAGGCGAAAAGATATTGAAACGCTTTTCCTGAAAGACGAAATCACCGATAAGGAAATAGAAGAATTGCTTTATGGAATATCCCAACCGTCTAACGGAGAGCCTAAAGCCAATGACTATTACCTTGAAAAGACAAAAGAGAAAATTCTAAAGTGTTATTCTGTCAAAGGAAAAAAACAATTAGGCGACCGGATTTTTGGCTATCTATTGAAATCCGAACTACTGCAAGCCCACACCCCCGAAGAGCGATTAAATACTTGGCATCAATTTACCGGTAAGGAAATTGTTCCCTCTGATACCAAACTGCATGCTAATCCACGACTGAACCGAAGTAACATGGATAGCCTTACCCTCATCGAGCATTTGGAATCCATCCTTGATTTTTACAAAGAAATCGGTCTTGAAAAGGCTGTTGACTTTATCCGAAAAGACATAGACAAGTTGTCTGCAAAAAATTAAATTTCCCTTTTTTAGCGTTCTTTCATTATCGGGATTGTCCCGTTTTGTGAGTGTTTGTCCCATGTTGTCCCACAGGGATAATGTGCTTATTTCCAATATTTTTCTTATATATATTTGTCTTTCGAAATTTCTAAATTATTAGTAAAATGAAAAAGACAATCATGAAATTCTGGCAAAAGCCGGAAAAAGAAGAAACTGTTGCGAGCAGTATTTCTGTTGAAAATTCATTGCCTATTGACAAGGCAATGAATAATCTCATCAAGATGAAAGAAGCCACCAAACTTTTGAAAGCTTCTGCCCCTACCGTTCGGAAGTATGCCCGGATGGGATACTACAAAGAATATCGTTTCGGTGAAAAACTTGTCTTCTACAACAAGGAGGAACTCCTGAATTTTATCCTTAACCGGAATATCAATCTTAAAAAATCCTAAACCGATGGAAAAAAAAGAAAGTGATTCCGGTCGGTATGTCCGCATTGGCACAACCCTCTATAAAATTGTCCGCAAGCCTTTGTTGAGTGGTGATTCCATAGAGGTTCGCGTGCCGTGGAATTATGAAACACTCCGGCAAGACCATTCCAAGGATTTCATCTCGCAGATAGAAAAGTTCGATGGCTTTTGTTCCGTCCCCGACCATATCAATTACCAACACTGTATCGGCACGTTTCTGAATCAATATGAGCCAATCAACTATCAACCCTCTGAAGGCAGTTGCCCCGTTATAATGGAGTTTCTTACACATCTTTTCGGCGAGCAGTTGGAAATGGGGTTGGATTATCTGCAATTGTTATACCTCAAACCGTTGATTCGACTTCCTATCCTATTGTTGGTTTCCACAGAGAGGAATACAGGCAAAACAACTTTCCTGAATTTTCTCAAAGCCATCTTCGCCGGAAATATGTCATTCAATACGAATGAGGATTTCCACAGTCAGTTTAATTCCGATTGGGCGAACAAACTGATTGTCGGTGTGGATGAAGCATTGCTTGACCGCAGGGAAGATTCGGAACGCATCAAGAACCTGAGTACAGCCATTTCGTATAAGGCGGAAGCCAAAGGAAAAGACCGTTACGAAATTGATTTCTTTGCCAAGTTCGTACTCTCATCCAATAATGAAGAATGTCCCATCATTATTGAACAGGGTGAAACTCGCTATTGGGTGCGGAAAATCCCGCCGATTGAGAAGAAGAATGTGGGTATGTTGAATGACCTCAAAGCGGAAATACCTCAATTCCTCAATTTCCTGTTAAAAAGAAAATTAAGTACCAGGCATGAATCCCGGATGTGGTTCAGGCATGACCTCCTGATTACAGATGCTTTACGCAAGATTATCATGCACAACCGGGGGAAAGTGGAGATTGAAATGCTTCATATTATCTCCGAGATTATGCAAATCAAAGAGTTGAAAGAATATGAGTTTTCCATTAAGGATATGCTTGATATGCTAAAACGCCTTTCCATCCAAACGGAAGCGCCGCAACTGCGAAAGATATTGCAGGAGAACTGGAAACTTCAGCCGCATCCGCCGACTTATTATACCGCTTACCTATTCGGATACAATGATGAGATTCTTTCTTCTCCCAAAACGGCAAGACTGTATGGTATTACTCAAAAGCAATTGGAAGAAATTATGTCAGAATGTTAGAGCTATTTTCTAATATATTGATTATTACTATTATAAACATATTACAATACTCATACAAAGTTCTTACAAACTAACAAATGAGAGGATTCTAACAAACTAATCTTTTCGTAAGAAAAATGTAAGAATGATAAATGTCTGATTAACAGCAAGAAAAGTATGTTTTCTTACAATATTACAGATTTTAAGGTACTTCTTTCTTAAATACCAATATCCGGTGAAAGAAAAAATATAAAAAATGAAACAGATTGATAATGAATACATTAAATACTATTTCGATACGGGTTTACTTGGCGGAGATGAATATTCATCCTGTCAAGACCTATGGCTATTACGGTATGTATCATTCCCCACTCAGGAAAGATTGTAATGCAAGTTTTAAAGTGGATTATACTAAAAACCTCTGGAGAGATTTTGGAACCGATGAGAGTGGCACATTGATAGACCTGATCATGCGCATGGAGCATTGTTCTTTCCATGAAGCAGCCAGCAAGTTGGAAGAGAAATATACAGGCATGGACTTTGATTCTTTTTCCTTTCAGGGGAACCATCAAGACAGACAACAGGAACAGACAACGACTATCCTGAAAGTGCAACCGATTACTCATCCGGCATTAATAGACTTTGTCAGGGAACGGAAGATTGATTTGGAATTGGTAAACCTGTATTGCAGAGAAATCCATTACCGGATAAATGAGAGCAACTATTTCTCGATAGGGTTCAGAAACGACAGAGGCGGATACGGGTTGAGCAGTCCGTCAGGTTTCAAAGGATGCATTTCACCCAAAGAGGTTACAACGGTTCGGAACGAGCGGAATGCCTGTTTAGTCTTTGAAGGTTTTTGGGATTTTCTTTCATATCTCACATTACAAAACATAAGGCAAACCAACTATGATACTGTTATACTAAATTCGGTGGTAAACATATCCAAAGCGATAGATTTTATCAAACCGCACAAGGATATTTATGCCTATTTGGATAATGACGAGGCAGGGGAAAAGGCAACACAGTTTATACACTCGACCTGCTCTACTATGTATAACAGGTCAACTAAATACACAGAGTATAAAGATTTGAATGACTATTTACGTCAAAAACCGAAGATGAAACCGGAAGTAAAAAAGAAGAGCTTAGGATTCAAACGGTGAATGATGAGAAAGGCGGATTACTTTATTTTTTCATAGGGAGCATAGGGAGCAAGTTTGTGTTTTGGTCAGACTGTAACATTACGAAACATCTATTTATAATACAGCGTTTTATCAAGAAGCAAAGCCCAAATAGGTAATGGGATAGAAACGAGCGAATTGCTTTGCTCTGCTTCGTTTTTACCATTGTTTCAAATAACTCTGATACAAAGGTAGTATCTTTTTAGCATTATACAAAATCCGTTATTTAAATATTTGTGAGCACATATTATTTAGTTGATATACAGCCAAATAAATTATTCTTGCAACCTAATAGTTTCAACCGTTCTTTCCAGACCTTCTCGCAGTTGAATTTTTGGTTGCCATTGTAAAAGCACTTTTGCCAACGCAATATCCGGCTTACGGTGTTTAGGGTCGTCATTGGGTAGAGGTTTGAAAATAATTTTTGATTGGGAGTGGGTAAGTTCTATTATTTGTCGAGCTAATTCCAAAATGGTAAATTCTTCGGGATTACCGATATTGATAGGCATACAAACATCATCGGAAGTTGCCATTACTTTGAGCATTGCATCAATCAAATCATCGACATATTGAAAACTTCGAGTTTGTTGTCCATTACCATAAATAGTAATATCTTTATTTTTAATCGCTTGTCCGATAAAGTTGGAAATTACCCTGCCGTCATCGGATTTCATTCTTGAGCCATAAGTATTGAAAATACGAATGATTTTTGTTTGGATATTTTCCTCTCTATGGTAATCCATACACAACGTTTCGGCACAACGCTTGCCTTCATCATAACAGGAACGGATACCTACGGGATTAACATTTCCCCAATAACTCTCCTTTTGGGGGTGTTGCAGTGGATCGCCATATACTTCACTCGTTGAGGCTAAAAGTATTTTTGCCTTCATTCTTTTTGCTAACTCTAATGCATTGATAGTGCCAACAACCGCCGTTTTTGTGGTTTGAATAGGATTGGATTGATACGCCACAGGAGAAGCAGGACAAGCCAAATGGTAAATTTCATCCGCTTCCACAGAAAACGGAATAATTACATCATGGCGGATGAAATTAAAATCAGTGCTGCTGAGTAAATGTGCGATATTTTCCTCCGAACCTGTGGAATAATTATCCAAACAAATCACTTTATTGTCTTCTTTGAGGAGTCTTTCGCACAAGTGAGAGCCAATAAAACCAACACCTCCGGTAATTAAAATTTGTTTTTTCATATTTCCAAGGCTTTATGACCTCCCTCGCCAATGATAATTTTCTGCTCATCAAATAGCGTAACCAAAGCAAACCCATTGTAAAACGGTTCAATGGCTAAAAAACGGTGGGCGTAAATGGCTTTGCCGGTTTTATCAATATGAAACCAACCGTCTTTATCTTTTGCCGTTGCGAAATTTTTGTGAAAAACACCAAGGTCAAGAAACTCTTTATCATTGATAAACTTTCCTTTCGCATCAATGTGTCGAAAAAGTCCGGTTGAATGTTTAACGCAAGCAATACCGCATTTGAAATCACCACAATAAAGATAGTTTTCGGAATAAACTTTGTTGCCGTTCAGATCAATATGAAAATAATGCTTGTTTAAATCGCGTACAGTACAAAGGTTTTCTTGATAATTTCCTGCCCATGCGTAGTTTTGCGAATAGGCTCTTTCACCTTGCTCAGTAATGTGAAGCCATTTGTTGCCTTGAACAACGGCAGCACGATTACAATAAAAACCAAAAGTCCGTACATATCTTTTCTGACTGAGCGGATTTCCGTCACTGTCAATGTGATATGCTCCTGTTTCATCTTTTACCGGTGCAAGTCCGGGTACATGGAATTTCAGTACTTCAATAAAATGTTTGTTGAAGACAGGTTTTCCCTCAAACAGGAAATGGGTATTGTCATTTGATACGGTTATTTGCTTCCAATTCATTGTTTTACAAATATTAAAGTGGTTTGTAATTCGTTGAGTTTTATCTCTGGCTTTATTTCAAACCCTACTTTTTGAGCAAGATCAATATATTCCTGTGATGTTCTTTCGTAACTTTCGCACATTGCAATCATATTCAAAGATAGTAACGACAAGTCCATGTCAATTTTATCTGCACAATTTTCAATAACATAAAGCGTTCCGTTAAAAGGTAACGTATTATAGCAATTTTGCAAAATTGCAGTTGCTTTTTCATCGTCCCAATCATGCAGAACTCTTGATAAAATAATTGCATCAGCAAGTTGTGGAATGTTTTCAAAGAAATTTCCCGCTATTGTGTTTATGTTTTCAATCTGTGCATTTTCAATTACTTTCGGCAAGTCAAAAAGATAACATGCTATTACCGGATATTTAGTTTTTATGGCATGGATCGCTGCACCATATCCACCGCCAACGTCCATAATGGATTTGTGTATGCTGAAATCGACTAAACCAGGTAAATTTTGATAATCATCTCTTGCGTATTCAAACATGGCTTTGTGATAATCATCTAATTTTGCGGGGAATTTATTGAGATAGCTGAAAAAATCGTCTTGATAGAGATATTCAAAAGTGCTTTTCCCTGTTTTGATTGAATAGTCGAGATTTTGCCAAGCGGTCAGATGTTCGCTTGACCAATTCATGCAAGCATATTTGAGAATATCGGGATGTTTTTCTGTAAGCAAATTTGATTTCTCATTCAAACTGAATACGTTATCATCATATTTCAAGAAATCAATACTGCATAAGGCTTTCAGCAATGTTGTGAGATTTCTTTCATTCAAATATAACTTTTCACTTAATTCTTTGGCTGTCATCGGAATTTCCAAAGCATCGAACAAATCCAACTTGCACGCGGCATTTATGGTTAGATATTTCCAATGTTCCGTAAATATATTTTTTAATTCATCCTTCATTTTTACCGTTTTTCAAGATTAGCCCTGAAAGATATTTTACCCAATTTTCTCTTGTATGAACCGTTTTGTTGATGCTATAATGGTAAAAAGCAATTAATAAATCGTGGGTAACAAAGAGAGTTATACCGTTTTTGTTTGTGTTTTCAATCAAAAAATCCGTCATTAATTGATTAAATTGCTTTGCGGTTGGTATTCCCGGAATAGGAATATCGTTAATAATGCGCCGATATAGTTCTTCAAATCCTTGTTCCATAAAAAATTTCCCTGCAATTTCTTCGTCTGTAATATGCAAGCCCGGTGCGCCTAATGCTTTTGTTTCGATAATATCAAGTGCTTTTCCGTAACCTTTTGCTATCAATTCGGCAGTTTGCACACATCTACCAATTGGACTTGTCATTATTTTATTGATTTTTAAATCTGATAACGCCTCGCCAAATTTTAGAGCATTTACTTTTCCTACTTCATTTAACATGATTTCATTGCCAAACGAACCGACAGGAATTTTATCTCTGTCGGCGTGGCGGATTAACAGGGAAAGTCTATCGCTTTCGGAATATTGTTTTTGGATTTGAGAGGGCATTATATAATTTTTAATTGTCGTGCAATATCCTGTATGAGTTTCGCTAATGGACGTTTATGAACATCTTTTGGATTATCATAATTCCCTAAAATAAAACGATTAAAGTTTATTTTGTCAAATTTATTGGAAAACGCATCTATTAAACTTTCTCTATAATTTTTGTTATATATTCTTGATTTCCAAATAATTTCTTCAACTACATCTTTCTGTGTTTCATATAGTGCCGAAATATGAAATAGGTTTTCGTGATTTGTTTTTAGTGTTGCATCTTGACAATTAAAAATAATTTCTAAATCATTACTATCATGCGAAAGCATATATTTGACCAATGATTTTTTGGTTATAGAAAAATCAAAAGGATTGATTTCGCTATAGTTCATTGTATATAATCCAAAATCGGAAGAACGTGTTAATTTTGATTTGTTGCAATGAGAACAGCAGGGTTGTAAATTAAAAAATGAAGTACATAAAAATGGATATTTTGATTTTGGGTAAAAATGGTCTAACTCGTATTTACCACTTATCTTACCATTATTATCTTCTGTAGTTATTGCTAATTGTGCATTACAATAAACACATACTTTTATTCCAAGCTTATGAACATAAGAGAGAAATTCTTCATCGCGGACAGCATCATATCTCATTGCGTTTACTATAAACTTATAGATTTCTGTTCCTTTTTTTGTATTTGACTTTTGAAGAACAAATTTCCCTGCTTTATTTATAATAAATTTATCTTTTAATTCTACTTCTGTTAAACAATTAAATTCGTTGTTCGTTATAGCGTCAAATTCTTGAGGTATGATAGCATTCAATATAGGATATTTTACAATAATCTTATTAATATAATTAGCATATTTTACATCTAGTAGCTTGTTTTTACGTAAACCATCTTCTAATTTTTGAAGATTGTCCAATGGCTTTTCGAAATTTATCTGTCGTTTTAAGAAAAGATTTTTAGCATATTCTTGTGCCAAATCAACAATATATTTATTTATATATATACGTTTCATTGTTTTGTTTTTAGTCGTTCAATTTCAATTTTGAGTACCTCTATTTCTTTATCTTTTGCATCTTTAATGCCAAATACTTCATTAAATAGAGTTTGTAATTGTTCCTTAATAATTGGTTCTCCAATAAGGCTAATACATTCTTGTGCTGTTATTTCATTCCATTTGGAGTCCTTCTCTTTTACTTCTGTAAGAAAGTTAAGTAAGGAGTTTATTTTATTTTTGGCATATTCTCCAATAAATCCATTTTCCAAAAAAAAACTTTGTTTTAAAATATCATTAATATTTGCACTAAAAGTTTCTGGCATTTCTTTGTTGGGCTCTATATTGCCTTTTTTTAAATACATAACATTGCAATTAGGAATATCCGACAAAATAAAAGGAGAATGAGTGGAAAGAATAATATTGAAATTGTATTCTTTAGAATTATTAAGTCGTTCTAAATATCCAATTAAACTATTTACAAATTCACGCTGATATTCAGGGTGAAAACAAAGTTCAATTTCATCTAATATAATGTTAAAATTATTGTACTTAACCCGTCCATCCTCATTTTGCGGAACTGACATTAAATTTTTAATATGATACAAAACCGTACTCATTGAAAAAAGGAATTGGCGTTCTCCAGAACTCATTCTACTCATAGTTATTTTATTATTGAATTGAATTTCAGATTTATAAAATGGAGGAGGTCAAATGGCTATTATTTGGTCTAAATTTGAAAGTCGAGTATCTCTTAGAAATGTTTTATCATTTAATAGATAGTCATATTTTATTTGACCAACACCATTATTTTGAATATATTTAATGAAATTCAATACTTGCTTGATTTTAAGAGTAATATGCGATGTATCGCTTTGAATTTTCTCTACTAAATTTTTAATCTTGTCATTGTATGTTGAAGCATTTTTATTTAAAATGTCATCGACACTTTTGTCAAATCGGTTTTTAATATTTAATTCATTGTTCTTGAAATTTTGGTATTTAGTTGAAATTGAAACTGATTTCAAAATTAAATATTGATATGCAATCTCAATAAGCTTTATTGTTAACGAAGGTGGAGTTGAATCAAAACTACTGTTTAATGGATTATTGTCGGTATTATGTGCTACGAAAATCCCATAATATTCTATGAATTTATCTTTAATTGTTGGTAGATTATATGGATTGGTTGAAATTGAATTATCATCATTAGTTGGCAACTTAGTGAACATTTCATTTATTTTTGAAAAGTTATTTTTTAACGAAATATTCTTAAATGAATATCCATCTATGAAATTATTATTATCAATCAACAATGCAGACAATCTTTGTATCGTTAAATCATATTCCGTGTTTAAATTTATTGTACCATGACTACGAAATGGATTTAAAACCAAAGGCAATTTATAACCATCATTTTTATGAAACAAATAGTCAATCCAAGAATATTTAGTTTTATTATCATTATAATCATTAGAGATATATGCTTGAATTGAATAATTCACGACAATAGAATAAAAAAAACTTTCTAAATAAGATTGGTTGTTCTTTGTGACTTCGTTTCCCCAACTTATATTAGAGGTATCTAATTCAAAATTATTTGTAATTTTTTGTCGAAAAAGATAAACGGATTCGTTGTCATTTTTTAATCCATAAAAAATATTATTTGAAAAAAAATATACTTCAGCATTAAGTTTACAATAAGTTGGCTTATCTCGTGTGTCTAATGAGGTTAATAAATTCATTTTTACGGATAAGTTATATATCATCCGAAAAAACAATTCCAATAAACTACTCTTTCCGCTTCCGTTTTTGCCAACTATAGCACTAATAGAAATATTCTTGCCCAAAAAGTCATAATCCTTTAAAGGATATGCATCGTTTAATACCAATTTGTTATCGTTCTTTTCATCAACTTTGTACAATTGATTAAAAAAATACCAACCCTTTTTCAAAACTTTGGTAATATTTTTGTTTTCTTCGTCTAAAACACGTAATGCTATAATTGAAAAATTTGCCATAAATATATCATTTTTTAATTCATTATCATTCATATTAGTTCTATCAGCCTTTCCCTCACAACTACCCACGCCTCCTGCGGATTAAAATCCAAAGATGGACGAAGCAACGCCTGCGTATCGTTCAAAAAGATTTCTTCCTTTATTTTTTCTTCCATATTTGCCAAATAAATCACTTTAGATGGCGACTCTCCATCGGAAAAAGAAATATAGTTACGATAGCATTTTATTACATTGTCCGGATTCAGATTCTGATTTTCCAATGCCCTTTGTAAGTCAAACAAGTCACGCCCCTTTTTTCGTTGATACAATGCGCGTAATTTTGTGCCTATCAGTTCGTCTAATTGATAGGTTGTTATCCTGCAATCACCGGAAAACCATTGATTATTGACCGAAAATGGAATTGCGACCAACCCCAAGACATTAAAATGTTCTTTGCAATTTATTTCTACCTTTAATCGAATGGGCGTAATCGGAGGGAAAGTTGAATCCACACGAAAAACCATCGTGTTATTATTTTTCTTCTGTTTGATTATCGGTTTCCCAAGAAATGATAACACTTCACGCAACTTGTCGAGTATTGAGCCGACATTGTCGGACATAATTTGCACCAAATCAATATCTTCACTATAACGAGGTTGTGGCTGCAAATACAGCTTGTGCAAAGCTGTTCCGCCACGAAATGCTAAATGAGATGCTAGAAAATCATTACTGTAAATGGCAACTAACACCCGACAAATAATCAAATCTTGTTCTACCTGCTTTTTGCTAATCCAAGGAACGATTTCACTCCATTCAATAATTGCATTTTCGTGTATCATAAATCCGTTTCAATTTCTTCGTTAATAATAATCTTCCATTTTTTATCTGTCGGAAATTCGCTTAGTATTTCTGATTTTTTTCTAATGCTAAACGGATAATACCGAAATTTAAGGTTTGCTTTTTGCGCTTTGTCGTACAAAATATCGGCTTGTTCAGTATATCCCAATTCGTCCATCAAATAACCTACCCGTTGAATAATGGCTGTGTCTGAAAGTTCAAAAAAATCATTTCCAATATTTTCAAAGTCAACGACTTCCGCCAATTCATTTAGGATAGTTGCCGATCTGTTTAAACCGCCTATTTGTGTTGCATATACAAGCAAATCCGTTGCTGTCAATTCCGGCGAAGATACTTGAATACAGCCGCTTCGGGTTGTAATTTGCTTCAAATAGGCGTAAGGAATCTCCTTTTTTGTAACAAAACTGATTTTCACGTCTTTATTTGTTTTGTCACGCAGACTTCTTGCATTGCTCACAAGCATCAATTCCATCGGTTGTTGGTGTGCTGCTCCATATAGAGCTGCTGCGCTCAAAAGTCCTATATAATACTGCTTGTTAAGGTATTTCATCAACTGGTCGATATACTCAATCGGGTCAACAACTCCGCCTAAAGCATATTCGACAGGCACAATTACCCAAAAGCCTTTCCATACCGATTGAATCTTTTTCTTAATAACCAAACGATTCAAAGCATTGCTGATATTTTGCCGAGTCATGTCAGCAAATTGATTTTCAACTTCTTGCCGATTGAATGTTGTTTTGCCACGTTTAGGCAAATCTTCAACCCAATACCTTATTTTTTTGTATTTATCCATTTTTAGTAATTACCCTAAATCTGCAAAAATACTCATTTTTTGATTATAAACGCAGTTCTGCGGTAATATCTTTATTAGGGCTTTCTCATATTACAAGTTTTACATAAATTCTGTTTTTTGTAGTTCTTAACAAGATTCTGATATTTTTCACTTGATAAAACGTCTTGTATTCTCATTGTTTCTACATTTCCCAAATCGCCCAACGATTGACGAAGATTATCAGGGGCACAACAAGGCGAAACTTTTCCAGTTGCTGAAATCCAAAGTTCTTGTTCTAAAAACGGACACTCGTAATTTTCGGGCACTTCCATTTCTTCGTTTTCAGTAAGTGGTATGATGTTTTCTAACAAGACTTTGTCGCCATTGGGTTTGCGAAATTGTTCTTGTGCAACG
>SNRY01000565.1_pt1 | contig 12305 bp, 13 predicted proteins | sample 4693421 | NCBI WGS metagenome assembly SNRY01 (sample SAMN11003215, study PRJNA524138) | termite gut metagenome | isolation source: Bacteroidetes bacterial symbionts from single cell of protist host amplifed... | host: Streblomastix strix ... | reverse complement strand
ATTTGGAGAGAGTAATGATGTACTGGAAATTAGGCGAACGAATTATAGTTGAAGAACAGCAGGGACAAGAACGAGCTGAATATGGTACTTATCTTATCCGCAATCTGGCAACGAAGATTGAACCCGAATTTGGAAGTGGCTTTTCTATTCGTCAATTAGAACGTGCAAGGCAATTTTATCGGACATATCCAATTGCGTCCGCAGTGCGGACGCAATTCAATTGGTCTCAGTATAAATTACTTATCCACATTGACGACAACGACAAGCGAGAACATTATGAATATGAAACTCTCAATAATAATTGGAATGGAAGGGAGTTAGAACGGCAAATACATTCAGGTCTTTATGAGCGTTTGCTGGTGAGCAATGATAAAAAAACCGTTTTGGAAGTGGCTCGCAAAGAACGTATCCCTGAAAATCCATCCGAGATCATCAAAGACCCAATGGTATTAGAATTTCTTGGCTTGAAGCTGGAGGCATCTTATTATGAGAAAGATTTGGAAAGCGCCTTGATTACTCATTTGCAATCATTCTTGTTAGAATTGGGTAATGGCTTTTCGTTTGTAGCCCGGCAAAAAAGGATATTGCTCGAAGATGATGAGTTCTTTGCTGATTTGGTATTCTATAATAGGTTATTACGTTGTTTTGTCGTGATAGACATCAAAACACATAAAATTACCCATGAAGATATTGGGCAACTGCAGATGTATGTAAATTATTATGACAGAAAAGAAAAGTTGTCGGACGAAAATCAAACGATTGGCATTTTGTTATGTGCTGATAAGAACAATACTTTAGTAAAATATTCCCTTCCTGAAGACAATAAAACAATCATGGCAAGTAAATACCAACTCTATTTACCAACTGAAAAACAATTGTTAGTAGAATTGAAGCGGGAATTAGGAAATATTGAATAAATCCTATGGGACAAGAGGAATACGATAATTTCAAGCAATGGTTAAAGGACTGGATGGATACTCACCCGGATGAGTACGACCTTTTCGAGGAAGAAATGAACCGCAAAGATGCCGCCGGTTACCAAAAGATTATGAATTTAGCAGTTGTACTTGTTCCGTCCTATCAAAAAATAATCAGACAAAAAGTCAATCAGGGAACGTTTGATGATATTTCGGACATTGAAAATCTGTTTACTGAAAACAAGTTAGCCCAATCTTTACTTAACAAATTGGAGAATCCGAATAACGATTCCACCGTTCCAGCGGTATTAGCTTGGCTCTATTTCGGACAAAGCTTTGAACGCATGGTGGAAAAAGGCGAAGAACTGCGAAAAAGTCTTGACATTAGTTATTTACAGAAATTTATGATTGCCGCAACAAATAAAATACTCGTATTCAGGTCTATAAAATTAGATTTCCGAACCAAAGCCGATTGGGAGAAGCATCGGAGGCTGATGCAATTGGTTGATGGCGATAGCGTGATGGATTGGGCGATTGAAAATTTCCCCGGTGAAAAGAAAAAAACAGGCAGGAAGAAAACCGGTATGTCGTTGGCAGAAATGTTTTCCCATAGGGTAGAAGATAAAGAATTGTTGCAAAACCGGATTGAAGAATACGTAAAGACCAAACACACCAATCAGGATTTAGCCCGCTTGAAAATAGCGTTGGATGAGTTGGAGTATATTAAACCTGTTGAAATCAAACCATTGCGGGATGCTTTGGCTGGGCAATACGCGGATAAAGTCCAAATTGTGGGAGAAAGGGGCATCCAAAGCGCATACAGGGAATTAAACGCCTATATCCAAGGGAAAGGCATGTTTGTAAAAGATTATGGAAAAGACCGTGAAGCAATTAATGGAATCAAAGAGTTTCTATCCGGTTAAATTCGTTTAATTCGTTTTCGGAATCAGCGAATAAAACGAAGCGTAAATCATTGATAATCAAATTTATTTTGATATATTTTTGTAGCTGTTACTCCAGTAGTGGGGTAGCAGCTTTCTTTTTTATACGCCTGCCGGAAAAAGAAAGTTTCATGCCGGTAGGCATATAAAGAAGAATGAAGAATTTATTATCAATTATTCAAGACGAAAAAGCCAGCATCAAGTTGGAGGTGAGCGGCGAGGATTTATTGGAGTTCTCCAACGAGTTGATTAACCGGGCAAAATCGGAATTCTCAAAGGAAGTAGCCGAAGCCCGGAAAGAGAAGTATCTTACCAAAGAGGAAGTAAAAGAGATTTGTGGAGTGTGTGATGCCACCCTTTGGCATTGGAACAAAAAAAACTATCTGAAAACCATTAAGATAGGTAATAAGGTACGCTATCGGATGTCGGATGTCCGCAGAATTTTAGAAGGTCATAACCAAAAAGAAAAAATGCTATGAAAGAAAAAAATTCCGGCAAGTACATCCGTATCGGCACCACCCTCTACAAGATTGTCCGCTGTCCGTTGATGAGTGGTGATTTTATCGAGGAACGCCGAGTATGGAACTGCGAAACATTTCGGAAAGACCACTTCAAGGACTTCTTATCGCAAATTGAAAAGTTCGACGGTTTTTGTTCCGTGCCCGACCATCTCAATTATCAGCGTTGCATCGGTACGTTCTTGAATCAGTACGAACCCATTCCCTGCCAACTTGCAGAAGGCGATTGGCCGATTATTTTGGAATTTCTCGAACACATTTTCGGCAAACAGTTGGAGATGGGTTTGGATTATCTGCAATTGCTTTATCTAAAACCCTTGCAGTGGTTGCCAATTATTTTATTGCTTTCCAAAGACTGAGGTACCGGTAAAACAACTTTCTTGAATTTTCTGAAAGCCGTCTTTAGTGAAAAATATGACTTTCAATACCAATGAGGATTTTCACAGTCGGTTCAATTCCGATTGGGCGCACAAACGGATCTTACAAACTAACAAAATTTTAAGAGTGTTGCCAATCCGATAATAATTCGGTGAAAGAAAAATTATCAAAAAAACAATTTAAAACGTAAAACAATGAATGAAATAAAAGACATCAGTATCCGACAATACCTTGAAAACAAAGGTATTCGTCCATCCAAGAATTATGGATATTACGGTATGTATTATTCTCCGTTTCGGAAAGACCGGAACGCAAGCATGAAAGTAGATTACAATCAGAATGTTTGGAATGATTTCGGAACAAACGAAGGCGGTACCATTATCGACCTCGTGATGAAAATGGAAAACCTCAGTTTCCATGAGGCAACCATCAAACTTGAAGACAGATTGCTAAGCAGCCAACTGTTCCAACAGCCATACATTCCAATGTACAGCCAGCTCAACGTTGCAACATCACAACATTCTGATAGCAGCCCTTTTTCTTTTCATTGGGATAAAGTTATTCCAATTACGCATCCAAAATTAATCGCTTGGGTGCAGGAACGAAAAATTAATCTGGAATTGGCAAACAAGTACTGCCGGGAAATTCATTATCACAATCAAAGCGGCAATCATTTTTCCGTTGGTTTCAAGAATGACCACGACGGCTATGAATTGAGTAGTCCGCCATACTTCAAAAGTTGTATCTCACCGAAAGACATTACAACGATTCGGAACAACCGGGATACTTGTTTAGTTTTCGAGGGATTTTGGGATTTTCTTTCTTACCTCATGTTTAAGAAAATCGAAAAAACACGGTACGATGTTGCCATTCTAAATTCGACAGTCAATACGGAAAAGGCAATGATTTTTTTGAAATCGCATAGAGAAATTTACACTTATCTCGACAATGACGATGGCGGACGAACGGCAACTGAGTTAATTAAGTCAGCTAACTCGACCATGTATAATCGTTCCTCACAGTTTACCGAGTATAAAGACTTGAATGACTTTCTGCGAGAGATTCCGAAAGCAAAATTGCCTGTGAAAAAGAAAAAATCAGGGCTTAAACTTTGAGTGATGCATGAAAAGAAAAATTTGCTAAGATTAGCGTAGCAAGTTTATGTTTCGGGTGTCCCGAAACCTTGCTCTGCGAGGCAAATTATCCCGTTGGTCTCCATTCAACATTCAAAATGTGTAAGAAATGATGAAAGATAAAAAGGGCGGACGACCCAAATTAAGTCCCGCAGAAAAATTGAAATATTGGATTCCGGTCAGGCTTTGCACGGATGATTTTTACAACCTGCAAGTGAAAGCCAAGGCGGTCGGAATGACAAAAACTGAATTGGCGAGAAAGGCAATCATCGGTTGCCAGATTCATCAAAGGCTTACGCCGGAACATGGATTGCATCCGAAAACTGTCCGGTATGGGAAACAATCTGAATCAGATTACACGACGAGCAAACGCCGAAGGATACGCCAATGTCCGAAGTGAATATTTGTGTTTGGCAGATGAAATTGATAAAACAATTAATCTTTTGGCAGATGATAGCAAAGATAGTTAAAGGAAAAGGTTTCAAGGGCGTGGTAAATTACGTGCTTGACAAAGACAAAAAGACAGAATTGTTGGCAGCGGAAGGTGTCCGATACAAAAGCAAGGAATCCATTATCCGCAGCTTTGTCGCCCAAGCGGGATTGAATCCGAAACTATCCAAACCGGTTGGACATATCTCACTCAATTTCTCGGCACAGGATAAAGATAAATTGTCAAGTACGAAAATGGCACAGATTGCACGAGAGTATATGACGAAAATGAGCATTGTCAATACGCAGTACATTATCGGAAGGCATTACGACAAAGAACATCCGCATATCCACATCGTTTTCAATCGGGTCAATAACGATGGTAAGACCATCACAGACAAAAACGACCGTTACCGTAGCGAGAAGATTTGCAAAGAGATAACCGAAAAATATGGTTTGTATTTTGCACAAGGCAAGGAAAACGTAAAAGTCCACCGCTTGAAAAAGCCAGATAAAACCAAATACGAGATTTACGATGCCCTTCAATCGGCGGTTGCCCGAAGTAAGAATTGGGTTGATTTGATGAAAGAACTGAAAAAATCAGGTATCACAACCGATTTCAAATACAATGGAAATACATATGAGATTCAGGGGATAAAGTTCGGAAAAAACGGCTATGAATTTAGCGGCTCTAAGATTGACAGGCAATTCAGTTATTCCAAGATTGACTATCAATTACAACAGAACAGCCGAGCAGAAGTGAATAATCATCAGGAACATTCACAGCATCAGTCTTCGACTTTGGAGGCAGCCGGTTCTCTTTTGGGTGGATTATTCGAGATTCCAGCATCGGATTCGGATTTTGACCCCGCACAGGCGGAATGGTTGCGCCAACACAAGAAGAAGAAAAAGAAACCCGGAATGAGGTTATAAACTATTAAAAATTAAATGATTATGAGTACAGACAAGATGGATAGTTCAAACGTTTATGAAATGTTTGAGGAGATTAAAGAAATAGGAACATACATCAAGGACAAATTGATGAAAACTCCATCGGCGCCGACACAGGAGCCGATAGATGTTACAGCCGTCAATGCTTTGACAGAACAACTTGAAACCGTGATTGAAGAAGTCCGAAAACCTACCAAACACGAGCATCGGCATATTATCGAGATTGGTTCGAGCAAGGCTTTTCTTTCAATGATTGTCATGGTCATAGCAATATTTGGTTTGTCGTTTGCCATTGGTAACCAAAGGGAAACGATTAGCCAATATCAGAATAACGACCTGAAATATCGGTATATCAAAATGCAAGGAAAAACGAGCAAGGAAAATCTTTATCGGTTGGAAAGGCAGTTTTGGTATCGGGATAGCGTAACAATTGTTCGAAAGCAGGTGGAGAAATACGAATTGTTGGTTAAGGAACAGGCGGAACGAATTGAGCGAGCAAGGCTGAATGCCGATGCTGCTGGTAAATTACAGAGAGAAGTAGATGAATTGAAAGGGAAATAGGGAATCATTTTATATTTAGTAGAAAACATACTTAGAAATATTTATTTATTTAGAAACCATTAATACCTTTGTAGCAAAAACACAAAGTTTTGACTGTAAAAATACACATAAAGGAAATAGCAGACATTCAAACGGGAGTGTATCTTAAAGAAACACCTGACGGAGGAGTTAATTATTTGCAAGTTAAAGATTTTGGCAAAGATGCATTTCCTATTTTGTCTCCACCCTCTATAGACTTAGATGACAAAGTTAAGAAATATCTATTATCTGATGGTAATCTTTTGTTTGCCGCCAAAGGTTTTTTTAATTTTTGTGTGGTTTATCGAGAAGAATGGGGAAGAGCGGTAGCATCTTCTTCATTCTTAGTCTTAAATATTAAAAATACAACAGCAATTTTGCCTGAATATTTAAATTGGATATTAAACAGGGATGATGTTCGTGCCTGTTTTCAACGGGAAACTGCCGGTAGCGTGATGCCATCAGTTACCAAAGTAATGTTGGGAGAATTTGAGATAAATATTCCAACAATGGATGTTCAACAAAAGATTATTGCTATTTCCGGGCTTCAAAAGCGGGAACAAGTCCTTAATAAAGAAATAGCGGAATTACGCAATCAACTTATAAACAAACAAATAATAGAAATACTAACAAACAAATAAGATATGGAAACGAAGATTACACAGAATGACATTAACAAAATAGTTTGGAAAGCCTGCGATACGTTTAGGGGTGTCATAGACCCCAGTCAATACAAGGATTATATCCTGACCATGCTTTTCGTAAAATATGTGAGCGATGTTTACAAATCGAAATACAATGAGTATCTTGTTCGTTACGAAGGCGATGAAGAACGGGCGGTGAGGGCTATGAAGCGCGAACGATTCAATATCCCGAAAGAAAGTTCGTTCGATTATCTGTTTGAACATCGGAACGATAGCAATATAGGAGAATTAATCAATATTGCATTAGCTAATTTGGAAGATGCCAATCGTGAAAAAATGAGTAGCGATGACGGTAGTGGCATTTTCAGAAATATTGATTTCAACAGCAGTAATCTGGGCGATGCCAAAGACAAAAACACGCGACTGAAAAACCTACTGATAGATTTTTCGGACGAAAAACTGTGTTTCGATGCCTCTCATCTTGAAAACAACGATGTAATCGGTGATGCGTATATGTATTTGGTATCCACCTTTGCGAGCGATGCAGGCAAAAAAGCCGGAGACTTTTTTACGCCAGCCGAAGTATCATCTTTGCTTGCCAAACTCACGAAAAGTAATCCCGGCGCACGTATCTGCGACCCGGCTTGTGGTTCGGGTTCCTTGCTGATTAAGGCAGGGCAGGAAGTTGGAAATGATAATTTTTCCCTTTACGGGCAAGAGTTGAATGGCAGTACGTGGGCATTAGCCATGATGAATATGTTTCTGCATGGTTTCGACAATGCCACCATCCGCTGGGGCGACACGCTCAGAACTCCGAAACTGCGGGAAGGTGACAAGCTGATGAAATTCGATACCGTTGTAGCAAATCCGCCCTTTTCGCTTGATAAATGGGGTGTCGATGAAGCTGAACATGACCCCAACAATCGTTTTTGGCGCGGCATTCCACCTAAAAGCAAGGGAGATTGGGCATTTATTAGCCACATGATAGAAGTAGCTTACGAAGGACATGGAAAAGTGGGCGTTGTCGTACCTCATGGCGTCTTGTTTCGTGGTTCGAGCGAAGGGAAAATACGCCAACAGACCATTGAAGAAAATATTTTGGAAGCGGTTATAGGACTTCCTTCCAACCTCTTTTTCGGTACAGGTATTCCGGCGGCTATTATCATTTTCAACAAAGGCAAAAAAACGGACAACGTGCTTTTTATTGATGCGAGCAAGGAATACGAAGCGGGGAAAAATCAAAACAAGTTACGCCCAGAAGATATTAATCATGCAGTGACCACCTACCGAAATTTCGTGAACGGCAAGTTATCATATGGCGTTGTTGAAAACAAATACGCCTACGTTGCCACGCCTACCAAAATCGCAGAAAACGATTACAATCTGAATATTCCGCGCTATGTGGATACCTTTGAAGAGGAAGAAGAGATTGATATACAAGCCACCCAAGAGGAAATTGATGCTTTGGAAAAAGAATTGAAAGAGGTGCAAGGGAAAATGAACGAGTATTTAAAGGAATTAGGATATTAATCAATTATGAGGATGAGCGAAGAAGTAGTACATAATAAAGGATACAAGGAATTAGTACAACAAATTTCCGAAACGTTCCAACAAGGGCAACGACAAGCTGTTATTGCGGTAAATAGCCATTTGGTTGATACCTACTGGAAAGTGGGACAGTATATTGTTGACTTTGAACAAAAAGGCAAAGAGAGAGCAGTTTATGGGAAAAGTTTGCTCGAAAGCTTGGCACGAGATTTGACTTTGCTTCATGGAAAAGGATTTGGAGTAAGTAACATATACAGAATGAGGCAATTCTACATAGCCTTTCCAATTCTTGCGGAGCTTCCGCAAGAATTGAGTTGGACACATTGGGTGGAATTATTAAAAATAGAAGACCCTTTAGAACGGTCTTTTTATTTGAAACAAACGATATATGAAAAATGGAGTACTACTCAGTTAATCAGGCAAAAGAAATCATCCTTGTTTCTTCGTTTGGCAGCTTCCAAAGACAAAGAAGGGATTTTGCAGTTAGCTCAACAAGGTCAAAAAGTAGAAAAACCGGATGATTTAATACGAGAACCTTATATATTGGATTTTTTGCAAATCCCGGAACCCTATCAGGTCTCTGAATCGGAGATTGAAGAACGCATCATCAGTCAACTCCAACATTTCCTTCTTGAATTAGGCAAAGGCTTTGCCTTCATTGGAAGGCAATACCGCATCATGCTTGGTAACCGACCTCACCGCATTGACTTGGTGTTCTACCATCGTATTTTAAAATGTTTTGTGATTATTGATTTAAAAAGGGAAGATGCTGGTTATGATGACATCGGGCAAATGAATATGTATCTTGGCTATTTTGAAAAAGAAGAAAATATCGAAGGCGACAATCCACCCATCGGAATTGTATTGGCACGCGAAAAAGATGAAATTTTGGTAGAATACTCAATGCACAATATTAGCTCGCGCCTGTTTGTCTCTAAATATCAGCTATATCTACCCGATAAAGAGGAGTTAAAAGCAATAGTTGAACAACAATTAAATCAAACGAATGAAACAAAATAACGACATACCGCAAGGATATAAATTAAAAACATATAATTATGCTTACAGTTGAACAAAAACAACAATTGAATGATGTCTTGGAAGAATTAGGGAATTCCCTTGACATTACAAAAACTGAATACGAAACTGCGATTCAGAGTTATGGTGCAGTTAGTAAATGGCTTGCAAAACCAGATAGCCTTTTGTATCCGTATAATCCTGAAATATTACCGCAGGGGTCGTTTATGCTTGGCACAATGGTTCGCCCTATTTCAGACGAAGATGATATTGACATAGATTTGGTTTGCCAATTAAAGAAGAAACCTATAAGTTGGAATCAATACAATCTAAAACAGGCTGTTGGAAATCAGATTAAGGCAAATGATACATACAAACGAATGCTTGATGAAGAAGGTAGGCGTTGCTGGACATTAAAATATGCTCAAGAAAAATATCACATGGATGTTCTTCCTTGTTTTGTAAGCGATGGTTATTCTGTAATATTAGAAAAAGCATTTTCGAATATTGACCAAAAGGTTGTTGATGATTTAGCAATCAGAATAACTGACAATACAATGCTGAATTATACGAATGAGATCAATTTAGATAATTGGCAAAAAAGTAATCCATTTGGATACGCAAGATGGTTTTTTGATATTGCAACCAGACCAATAGAACTAAGAAAATCATTTTCATTGAATGAGTCTATAAAGCCGGTTCCACCGTATAGGGACAAAAAATTGCCTTTACAACGAATTGTTCAACTTCTCAAAAGACATAGAGACATTATGTTTGATGGAGATGAAGACAAACCAATATCCATAATTATTACAACCTTAGCAAGTCGCGCATACAATGATATTGGAGGAACAGATATTGTAGACACGCTCAAGAATATTGCTTTTTCATTGGAGAAATATATTGAAAAAAGAAATGGCATAAAATGGGTTATAAATCCGGTAAATGATGAAGAAAACTTTGCGGATAAATGGGTTGAACATCCTGAAAGGCAAGCGAACTTTTACAAGTGGATAAAACAACTTCAAACCGATGTAAATTCTTTATTCAATGTTCAGGGTGGCGTAAATGTAATTGCTGAATCTCTAAAAAAACCATTTGGAGACTCCTCTGTTACAAAGGCATTCTCTAATTACGGGGAAAAGGCGAGGAAATTACGAGATAGTGGAGGTTTAAAAATGGCAGCGACAACAGGCACGTTAGGGTTAAGTGGACGGACTGCTGTTGCAGGACATAATTTTTTTGGAAAAAACACTGATGAGTAAAATAAGCATTGCAAATCAGGCAGGTGCTATTAGGTCTTACTTCCCTGATGGTTGCCTTTATTCATCAAAGGATAAGTTGGTTTGGATTGGAGATATAACACCATCTCCAATCAGCCTAACTTATACGATAAAAATAACCTATTCTTATAAGGATGGAGTTAAAGCTTATGTTGCAAATCCTAAACCGCTCCCATTAGCGACAGTCAAGAGCAGATTGCCGCATGTCTATTCACATGAAGAGCAACGATTGTGTTTATATTATCCGAGTGGTAAAGAATGGGATTCTTCAAAATATTTAGTGCATACTATTTTTCCGTGGGCATCCGAATGGTTATTTTATTATGAATTATGGGTAGTTACCGGTAATTGGTTAGGAGGAGGCAAGTACATAGAGCTTGGTGAAATTGGAAAAGTTAAAGAAGAGCAAAATGAAGCAAAATAACAACATACTGCAAGGATATAAAGACAGCCCGCTGGGAATTATTCCGGCGGAGTGGGAAGTGAAACAATTTATTGATATCTGCAAAGTAAATCAAGGATTACAGATTCCAATATCAGAACGATTAAAAAAGCAGGAGTCAAATAGTTATAAGTATATAACCATTCAATATTTGAATAATGCAAAAGAAGAGGAATACATTAAAAATCCAAATAGTTCTGTGATGTGTACTTATGAGGACATATTGATGACAAGAACAGGGAATACCGGGATTATTATTTCTGATGTTGAAGGCGTTTTTCATAATAATTTTTTCAAAATTGCTTATGACAAAAAAATTGTGCATAAATCATTTTTGATTGAGTTTTTGAATACAAAAAAAACACAGCATTTAATTTTAGTTAAGGCAGGAACAAGTACGATTCCGGATTTAAACCATAAAGATTTTTATAGTATTTATATATCCCTTCCACCCTTCCCCGAACAGCAAAAAATAGTCGAAATCCTATCTACATGGGATAATGCCATTGAAAAACAAACTCTACTGATTGATAAATTCGAAAACCGTAAACGAAGTTTGATGCAACAATTGCTGACAGGGAAGAAAAGGTTGAAAGGATTTGATGAGGAATGGAGAGAGGTGAAATTGGGAAGTTTGGGAGATACCTATACTGGATTAACAGGGAAAAGCAAAGATGATTTTGGAGAAGGGAAACCTTATATACCTTACCTTAATATTTTTAACAACTCTAAAATTGATGTTTCATATTTTGATTATGTGAAAATAAAAGACGATGATAATCAGAATATAGTTCAGTATGGAGATATACTTTTTACTGTTTCGTCAGAAACGCCAGATGAGGTAGGTATGGCTTCTGTATTACTTGATAATATTGAGGAATTATATTTGAACAGTTTTTGTTTTGGATTTCGTCTTTATAATTTCAATACACTATTGCCAGAGTTTGGTTGCTATTTCTTACGGGCAGATGCTTTTCGAGAAGAGATTTACAAATTATCACAGGGCGCGACAAGATTTAATTTGTCAAAAAATAGTTTGATGAAATTAAACATCATACTTCCTCCGATTGAAGAACAAACCGCTATAGCCGAAATCCTATCTGCTGCCGATAAGGAAATCGACCTTGCCAAAAAGAGATTGGCAGGATTGAGAGAACAGAAGAAGGGATTGATGCAGGTATTATTAACAGGGGAAAAAAGAGTGAGAATATGACAGGCCAGAAATATTTTAAAATCTTATCAATAGACGGAGGAGGAATTAAAGGTATTTTTCCAGCTATGTTTTTGGCAAAAATAGAAGCTCAGTTAAAAGCAAATAATGTTGCAAAATGGCAGATTTACCAGAACTTCGACTTAATATGTGGAACTTCGACTGGTGGAATATTAGCAATTGCATTATCGTTAGGCATTCCTGCGATAGAACTTCATAAATTATATATGGATAATGCAGATGTTATTTTTGGTAAAAAACGAAATGGGATACAGAGAATTGTCAACTCTTCTTATGATAGAAAGAATTTAGAAA
>SNRY01000564.1_pt1 | contig 12307 bp, 7 predicted proteins | sample 4693421 | NCBI WGS metagenome assembly SNRY01 (sample SAMN11003215, study PRJNA524138) | termite gut metagenome | isolation source: Bacteroidetes bacterial symbionts from single cell of protist host amplifed... | host: Streblomastix strix ... | reverse complement strand
CGGGATTTTTCATTGGTCCGATGGTTGAACTTACAGTACCTATTATTGGTATTGGTGTTGACGGTGCATTGCTATATTCTCAAAAGGGAAGCAAAATTGATGGTGAGAATGCAACGCAACAAGGGGTGGAAGTACCTATCAATTTAAAATATTCCGTTGGCTTGGGGAGTATTGCAAGTGTATTTGTTGCTGCCGGACCGGATTTTTATTTTAATTTGAAGTCCAAAACCGACTTAAAAGATTTAAGAAAAATCGACTATAAAGCTGCAGAATTAGGTATCAATATTGGAGCAGGTGTAAAGGCACTCGGACATCTACAGGTTGGTATCAACTATAATATTCCTGTTTCTTCAGCCAAATTAATTGAGAAAGTTGCTGGAATTGAATTACCATCATCTTCATCTTATAAAAACAAAGTTTGGCAAGTTTCTATTGCCTATTTGTTTTAAGGTGGAATCATTTTTCAATACTCTTTACAGAGGCTTCTTTATATAAGAAGTCTCTTTTTTTATACCTTTGTCGGCATAATGAAAAACTATGTTGACGTTATATTACAGTTGCCTATTCCCTGCTGTTTCACCTATTCACTCCCCGACAAACAAATAGAGGATATTCAAACCGGTTGCAGGGTAGTAGTTCCTTTTGGGAACAGAAAGTTCTATACGGCAATCGTCTGTCGTCTGCATCAGTGTACTCCGACCGAATATGAAGTAAAAGAAATATCAACCGTTCTGGATGCCTCTCCTGTATTATTTCCCGTACAATTTAAGTTCTGGCAATGGTTGGCAGACTATTATCTTTGTACGCAAGGAGATATTTATAAGGCTGCTCTTCCTGCCGGTTTAAGGTTGGAGAGTGAAACCGTTATCGTTTATAATCCCGATTTTGAGACGGAAAAACAATTGTCTGCCAACGAACAAAAAGTGCTTGATTCGTTGCAAAGAGAACCGGAGCGAAATATTACTAAGTTGCAGAAAGATACCGATATTAAGAATATCCTGCCTGTGGTTAAATCTCTATTGGATAAAGAAGCACTCTATCTAAAGGAAGAATTGCGCCGGACATACAAACCGAAAACAGAAGTCCGCATACGATTGGCAAAAAAGATTGACGGTGAAGAATCGTTGAAACAGCTTTTCAATGAGCTTTCATGCGCTCCGAAACAGTTGTCGGTATTAATGAAATACGTGGAACTCTCCGGCTACCTGAGAGGGGGTATATTGAAAGAAGTTTCCAAGAAAGAACTTTTACAACAAACAGCAGTATCCCCCGGTGTTCTCAACGGATTGACGGAAAAACGTATTTTCGAGACTTATCATCAAGAGATAGGGCGTTTGGATAAACAATCCTTACATACTGTTTCTTTAAATTCACTGAATGAATTTCAACAAAAGGCAACCAACGAAATTCTTGCCGTTTTTGTCGAAAAACAAGTCTGTCTGCTTCATGGCGTTACTTCCGGCGGGAAAACGGAAATATACATCCATCTCATAGAAGAAACCATTCGGCAAGGAAAACAGGTACTTTATCTATTACCCGAAATCGCTTTGACTACCCAAATCACCGATCGACTGAGGCGTATATTTGGTATCCGTTTGGGGGTTTATCATTCTAAATTCCCCGACTCGGAACGGGTGGAAATATGGCAAAAACAATTAAGTGATGAAGATTATGATATTATTCTGGGAGTTCGTTCCTCCGTTTTTCTTCCTTTCAAGAACTTAGGATTAGTGATTGTTGACGAAGAGCATGAAAACACATACAAGCAACAAGACCCTGCTCCACGTTACCATGCGCGAGATTCGGCTATCGTTCTGGCTTCCATGTACGGGGCAAAAACATTGCTGGGTACGGCTACTCCTTCTGTCGAAACTTTCTACAATGCTACGACAGGCAAATACGGTTTGGTAGAGTTGAAAGAACGATACAAGGAGATTCAGTTGCCCGAAATATTACCGGTAGATATAAAAGAGTTGGCACACAAGAAACGAATGGTTGGACAGTTTTCCCCTCTTTTGTTAGAACACATTCGTGAAGCGTTGGAGAAAAAAGAGCAAGTCATTCTTTTTCAAAACCGTCGCGGCTTTGCTCCCATGATTGAATGTAAGGTTTGCGGATGGGTGCCCAAATGCAAGAACTGCGATGTAAGCCTCACCTATCACAAAGGCATTGATCAACTTACCTGTCATTACTGCGGACATACTTACCAACCTTCCCGTTCTTGTCCCGCTTGCGAAAGTACGGAGTTGAGAAATCGAGGTTTTGGAACCGAAAAAGTAGAAGACGACATCAAACAAATATTTCCCCAGTCATCCGTAGCTCGTATGGATTTGGACACTACCCGTACCCGCACGGCTTACGAAAAGATTATCGCAGATTTTGAACAGGGGCGAACGGATATACTTATCGGTACACAAATGGTATCCAAAGGATTGGACTTCGACCACGTAAGTGTAGTGGGTATTCTCAATGCGGATACCATGCTGAACTATCCCGACTTTCGATCGTATGAACATGCTTTCCAATTAATGGTGCAGGTGGCAGGACGTGCCGGAAGGAAGAATAAACGCGGAACGGTAATCTTGCAAACCAAAAGTATCGATCACCCTATCATTAACCAAGTCATTACGAATGATTACCTGCAAATGATCACCGAACAGTTGGCAGAAAGGCAACAGTTTCATTATCCGCCTTATTATCGTTTGGTGTATGTCTATTTGAAAAATCGTCGTGAAGACTTGCTTGATGTGATGGCTAAAGCCATGGCAGAAAAGTTGAGAGCCGTTTTCGGCGACCGGATACTTGGACCCGACAAACCACCGGTAGCCCGTATTCAAACATTATTTATCAGAAAAATCATTGTCAAGATAGAACATAAAGTTTCCATGAGCCATGTAAAGGAGTTGCTCCTTCGGATACAACGTGAGATGCTGGAAGATGAACGGTTCAAATCGCTTATCGTCTATTATGACGTAGATCCGGTGTAATTTCGTTATTTCTGTTTCCGAAAAAAAGAAAAATTGACACTCCCATACGTGCGCTTTTCCATGAAATACGGTCGTTCTTCGAAATCATTTCCTTTTCCATGTTCCAAGACAAACAACCCTTCTTCCTTCAATAGATTGTTCTTAAAAATCAATTCGGGAATCGTGTCCAATTCAGGCAATTCATAAGGTGGATCGGCAAATATGAAATCAAACATCTCTCGCGTATTATTTATAAACTTGAATACATCTCCTCTTATCGGCAGGCATTTACCGGTTTTAACCTCATCCATAATCTTACAGATAAAAGCGTGGTGCATCTTGTCTTTCTCCACACAAACGACCTTTGCACATCCACGTGAAAGAAGTTCCATACCGATACTTCCCGTACCGGAAAAAAGGTCAAGCGCCGACAGGCTGTTGAAATCCATATAATTTGAAAGCACATTAAACAGATTCTCTTTGGCAAAATCAGTAGTCGGACGCGCCTTAAACGAATGTGGAATTTCAAATCTCCTCCTCTTATATATACCGCCTATAACTCGCATAATTGAACTAAAAAGGAAATAATAGCGGCAACACAAATATCATTACAATTCCCATTAATATCTGTAATGGAAATCCCACTTTCACGTAATCCATAAATGTATATCTTCCTGCCGACATCACCAATGCATTAGGCGGCGTAGCAAAAGGTGAAGCAAAACACATGCTTGCCCCAACCGCCACGGCAAACAAAAACGCATACGGACTGTACCCGAGTTGGGTAGCAGAATGTAAGGCAATCGGAGCCAACAGTACGGCAGTAGCCGTATTGCTGATAAACATTGTCATTAATGAAGTGGTAAAATAAATACCCGCTAATAACATATACGGTCCGTATTCTCCCAATGTACTTACCAATGTTCGTGATACAAAAGAGGATGCACCCGTCTTTTCCAATGCCAACGACATAGGAAGCATGGCGGCAATCAGAACGATACTTTCCCAGTTAATCGTCTTATAGGCTTCTTCCACATTGCGCAGGCAACCGGTAAGCACCATTAACAAGGCGGCAATGATAACTGCTGTTACCGGAGCAACCGGAATGAAATCGAACATCATGGTAAATACCATTCCCAGCATGATAAAAGCGGCAACCGGCGCTTTGTGGGTTAACGTAACTTTGGATGCTTCCGCCAGCGGTTGTCCCAATACCACCCATTCCGATTGCTCTTCATTCAAACGGGCAATATTTTCCCATGTACCTTGTACAAGCAACATATCGCTTGCTTGCATCTTTTCATCTTTCAGATTTTGCAAAATATATTTTTGCTTGCGCTGAATACCCAGAATGTTTATACTAAACTTTTCCCTAAAGCCTGAATCTTTTACCGGTTTGTTAATCAGTTGGGAGGTAGGCATTAAAAGGATTTCAGCAATGCCAATGTCTTTAAATTCCAGAGAAATACCGGAAGAATCCAGCCTTTCTTCGGACTTTGTTTCTAACAACCGGAGATTGCAATCGTCCGTAAACAACCGTATATTCATAAATTCACCCAATACATACAAAATGTCTCCTTCCATGATTCTGGTTCCGGCTTGGGCAATCTTTTGATTTGTTGCGGTAGTTTTAAAGAAACGATGCGAAGACAGGGGCTTACGCCGTACTTCCAAGATGTTGACATTGTATTTTTGCGAAACACCAAGTTCCACTATTGTTTTTCCCTTGATTGTAGAAGACTTCTCCACTTGCATCCGGCAGAGGTTTTGTGAAAGTTGATATTCACCCGCCAACTCCCTCATGGATTTATTCTTAACCTGTTTACTTCCGTTATCTGTACCCTTGGAAAGGAATAAGCGGCTCAAAGGAATCAACACGACAATGCCTACTGCGATGCAAACAATACCTACGGGGGTAAAACTAAAGAAAGAAAGCCCTTTGTTTCCAGCCTCCACCAATGTGTTTTGAATAACAAGGTTCGGCGGTGTACCTATTAACGTCATCATTCCGCCCATACTGCTTGCATACGCAAGTGGTATTAGCAAGCGACGGACATTTATGTTTGTACCCGCCGCCATGCTGATTATAATGGGAAGCATTAACGCTACCGTACCCGTATTGCTGACAAATGCCCCGATAAATGCTGTTACCAACATGATAAGAACAAAGAGTTTCAACTCACTGTTTCCCGCCAGTTTTAATATCTTGCTACTAATCATTTTTGCAAGTCCCGTCTGAAAGATTGCCCCACCGACCACAAACAATCCTATCATCATAACGACAACAGAATTAGAGAAGCCGGAAAGCCCTTCCTCAGTGGTAAGAATACCCAACACTGACAGTAAAACCAATGCACAGAGAGCTACCACGTCCGAACGTATCTTACCACTCATGAAGCATACTGCCGAAACAATGAGAATAGCAACGGTTATTATCATGTTTATCTCCATAAGATAACTATCCTTAATACAACATATTACATATCAAATACTAATTGTAGGCAAGCCTCTTCCGCTATCCGAACACAGTTCTCCCTGCTGCTTTCCATTTCGTAGGGTCCAGAGACGGTACTGCGTTTTAAAACATCCAATCGGATGTCTCTTCCCAAAACAAATCCTCTTTTTCTCAATCCTTTTCCTACCGTTTCGTATGCCAATTCGGGAGTATTGTTGTTTTTACTGAGATGACAAAGCCAAACGTGGCGAAGAATACCGGTTGTATTTTCCGCTAAAAAGTCAGCAATGGCAATATTGCTCAAATGCCCTGTCTTGCCTTCAATTCTTGCTTTCAGCTTTGAACTGTAGCTTCCTGTACAAAGCATCTCTTCGTCATAATTGGCTTCCACAATCAGATAATTGGCTTTTCGGATATACCGGGCTGCGATAGGAGTAATTTCACCCATATCAATTAAAAAGGAGAAAACAATCTCTCCAATTTCAATACAGTATCCCACATTATCAATGCTGTCATGAGGAACTTCAAAAGGGGTAATACAAAAGTCTTCCAGACGGACGGATGTTTCTTTTTCCAAATACCGAACGGAAGAACAAAGTTTCTGTCTTATGCGGTAATTTTCATGTATCCCTTTATGGACTAAAGTTGTAGCGTAAACCGGAATATTCAGTTTTTCTCCCAAATATCCCACCCCTTTAACATGGTCGCTATGGTCGTGAGTAATAAAAACGGCGCGTATAACGTCTAAAGAGATGCCCGCTTCCTTTAGTCTTTTCTTGATTGTCCGCACGCCGATACCGGCATCAATCAATATGCCATATTCTTTCGTCCCCAGATAATAACAGTTTCCGCTACTGCCGCTGGCAAGACTTATAAATGTAATTTTCATCCGGTATCTTTGTGGTTATAAAATTCCCCTACTACGTGGTAATAGAAATATATTTATAGGAGAAAGGCACGAAGATACTATTTACGTATCAAACACACGTATAATTATTTGAAAATTCTCTTTTTATTCAATGCTTGTTGGTATTTTCTAGCATTTGCATTGTGTGCCGCAAGGCTTGCGGCAAAGTTGTGAGTACCCGAAAAATCCTCTTTGGCACACATATAGATATAGTTGTGCTTCGTATAATTCAATACACTCTCAATATCCTTTATCGAAGGGTTGCGGATAGGACCGGGAGGAAGTCCCGGATGTTTATAGGTATTATACGGAGATTTAATACTTAAATGACGGTTGGTGATACGTCGTAATTCAAAATCCCGTAACCCGAACTTTACGGTAGGGTCGGCTTGCAACAACATTTTCCTTTTGATCCGGTTAAGGTATAAACCCGCTACTATCGGTTTTTCATCATTATTATTGGTTTCTTCTCCTACAATAGAAGCAAGAACGGACACTTCTTCCGAGGTCAATCCAATTTCTTTTGCTTTGGCTAAACGCTCTTCATTCCAAAACTTATTATACTCCCTCTTCATTCGTTTAAAAAGCTCACCCGGATTCATTGTCCAATACACTTGATACGTATTGGGAATAAAAAGGCACATAACGGTTTCTACTTTAAATCCGGTTTCCGCACAAAAGAGAGGATCAAACAATTTTGTTGCTATTTCGATGGAGTCTATCATTAATTGCCTTCCGAGATTGCGGGCTAACATTTCAGCGGTTCTAACGCTTCCGACCATTAAATTCTTCGGAGTTTGGTATCCCCTTGCCAAACGAAAGAACAAATCACGGGCATTATCACGAGGTTCTATAGCATATCGTCCTTGCCGGATATTTCCGGCATAATTGTGTTTTTTCGCCAAACGACGAAAGCCTTTCATTGTGCAGGGTAGTCCTTTTTGTTCTATTTTCCGATAAACGGAATCTATATTGTCATCGCGGTCAATATAAATATATACGGTTTGAGAGGGGTGAAACTGCGGAGACAGATAATAGTAGTAATATCTCCCCCCTTTTATCAGCCCCAACACGAGTAATATGTCCACTACAACCGCTGATGATAGTAGTATGTATTTTTTCTTATTCCTTTTCACAAGGGACAGAAAAGGGTCTATTCTTTTTCTTATTCTTAAATCGTTCATTGCATAACGTATGTATTAAGGTAAAAGCCCCCAATACGCAGCATCAACTTGAGATTCTACCGTAGTCTCCATTTCATCGGGAAGTTGTGAAAAAAAATCCATAGCGGTTATTGCTTCCACGCTATCTACCGTTACAACAAAGGTTTGTAAAGGCTTTAAGTCAGGTTCGTTTTTGAAGATAAACCCAATGGCTTGCGGTGGTGATACATAAGGAGAAAGTATTACTTTGAAAAAGCCTTGAGGCACGACTACTCTGTTATCCCCGACAGTCTTTGTGCCTTTCTCGGCTACCAAGGGACCGCATACTATCACAATGGCACTATCGACATTCGCCCAGTCGCGTACCTTGTCTTCCAACTCTTTCCACCGGTGGCGGTTTAGTTGAGGATGTTGCGGACAGATATTGGTAAAGTAAAAAGATTCTTTCATAGCGACCCTGCTCCATTTCATATCGGCAGCCGGAGCTAAATGTCCCTTGTCGTATCCGGAGTGAAGATAATCTTTGTTTGCGGCAGATGCTCCTTTTATCTGCGGGTCGACGACGAAACGATTGCTTCGTTTTTCTGCTCCCCGTGTTTCCGAACGGGTCAGTTCGTATGCCACCCAGTTGGGCAACCGCCACAGTCCGTTGTATGAAACCGTATAACCGGTATGGAAAATAATTTGTTCTCGACGGTTTGGTAAGGGTTGAGGGATTTCTAACTTCGGATAAGCCGCAATACCAACATTCTTTTGCTCCGGCTGCTGCCGGACACAAAAACATTGGTACGCAAAGAACAGAACAGTACCAAGTAGAAAGAGAAAAATGAAGTACTTCAAAACAAGCCGAAGGGACTTTTCTTTTTTCTTTTCTCTTTTCTTCCGAACGGGTCTTTTTTTCTTTGTCTGAACCATAAGTACATAAGTAAGTTGTGATCTTATCAACTCTTTGCCGTTACAATACGTCCTGCATAAAAACCATACTTGTAATTAATTCGTTCGTACCACAAAAGTAGTTAATTAAACCCGTAGTGCATTTAGATACACTCAAAAACTTTCAATTCTCCACTTTCAACTCAATTGGAGCGTTCCCCCGACCTTAGATTTACAAGTAGATTAGATAAGAGAAAACACTTACTTCTTTGGAAACTTACGGTAAGGAAATATGAAGTTGTTTGGCAGAAAAATAAAAGAGACACTATAAAGCGGCTTTAGGTATGGAATATAGGAACAAAATCCTTAATTTTTGATGCGTTGCCCTGGGTGTCTAAATCCATACAGATATGGAGCTGGCGCCATGTCCTGCGTTTTGAACTACCGTGCTTGCATACTTTCCATTCGCCTTCTCCATAAGAATCATTACAAACTCGTTGCAGGAGTGATTTTTTAGATCCTGATATTAACAAGTCAACACTTTTGAGTATTTCATTTCAACCCTTTACCAAAAGTTGACAATAGGGTATGATACTGTTCCAAGTCATTCAAAATTGTTATGGCTTTTTGTAGTTCGGCATCATCTTTCAGTTGTTGGATGATGCTTCCACGCTGATAGTAGTAGCGTTTGATTATTTCAACAGAAATTATATTTCTGATGTCTTTGGAAAAATAGTCCAAATCATGGTCTAAATTATGCTTTAGCTTATTTTCCAATGCTTCAAATTCGATAGAGGCATCTTTCATATATCCTTCAAATTCGGCAGCTTCTTTAAGAGATATCAGTATTTTCTCACTTTGCTGATCGTATTTGAATTCGGCTTTCTTTATCATCGTTTTAAATTCATCATAGTCGGCATCGGAGAAAATAAAGTCTTCTGCCGGTGCGATGGTAGCATGTTTCAAACAATAATCGGTAGCGTAACTGAAGATATAGTTGCCATTAACGAGATAATAAAGGATGTTAGGCAACTTGTTTTGCTCTACTGTGAGGTCGGGGGTAATACCACCTCCGTCACGCACTTCACGTCCAACTTCGGTATAAAATACGGTAGTCAAGCTATCCGGTAAACGTCCTATGCTGCCGTCTTCATTTCGATGTGCGTAATCAATAGCTTGTACACAACGTCCGCTTGGTATGTAATATTTAGATGTTGTTATTTTTAAATTTCCTCCATAAGGTAATGAACGTGGCATTTGTACCAAACCTTTGCCAAAAGTGCGGCTACCAATAATTACAGCACGGTCGAGATCTTGTAGTGCTCCTGCCAGTATCTCCGACGAGGAAGCTGTACCACTGTTTACTAACACTGTAATCGGAATTTCCGTATCAAGTGGTTCTCGGGTGGTTTTGTAATTGCTTTCGGATTGCTTGGTTTTTCCTTTTGTTGATACAATAAGTTTACCACGAGGTACAAAAAAGTTTACGATTTCTACCGCTTCGCTAAGTAGTCCGCCACCATTTCCACGTAAATCTATAATAAGCGATGTTATCCCTTGATTCTTTTTCAAATTGAGAAAAGCCTGTTTAAATTCTTTGGAAGGGTTTCCGGAGAAGCTGTTTAGATTGATATATCCTGTTTGATTTTTTACAACTCCATAGTATAGAACGGTAGGTAGTTGGATAGACTTACGGACAATAGTAAAATTCAGAGGTTTGTCCGTACCCGGACGTTCTACTTTTAGATTGAAGCTTGTACCTATTTGTCCCCGAAGCATTTCGCTGACTTCGCTGTTGCTTTTACCCGCCAAGTCGTTTCCATCTATCTCCAACAACACATCTCCTGCTTTTAATCCTACTGTAGCAGAGGGCATTCCTTCGTAAGGTTCGGCAATGACGGAACGTTTGTGCTTATTGTCATACGTGATAAGAGCACCGATACCACCATAAGACCCTTTTATCATTTGTTCCAATTCTCCCTGTTCTTCTTCCGAAAAGTAGTTTGTATAGGGGTCGAGCGACAATAACATCGCATCGATACCTTCGCGGATAGTCTTATTCGGGTCAATCGTATCCACATAAAACATATCCAATTCTTTGACAATGACATTGAAAATATCCAAGTTTTTGGCTAATTGGAAATTGCGGTCATCAATACTTTTGAAACTCAAAAAGACTCCTACAAACAATAGAATGACTACTATAGTAATGTTTCGTTTATTATTTAGAAACTTTTGCATATTTCTTTATGATATTAATTTTTACAAAAGTATTGTATATTTCAAAATATCCTATTACTTTTGCATCACAATTAAAAAAACATTCTTCCTTAGCTCAGTTGGTTAGAGCATCTGACTGTTAATCAGAGGGTCCTTGGTTCAAGTCCAAGAGGGAGAGCTTGAGAATTAGAGAGTTACAAGAAATTGTAACTCTTTTTTGTTTTTACGTGCACACAATTTGCACACAAGTATGAGGAAGTTACGTACAAAGCACCCACCTTTCTTAGCTGTAAGAGCGAGTATTTAATATTGTTCCTATCGTTCGTTTTTAGGTAATCTTTTCATTGTTTTTAATCATTATCATAAGCTGTCAAAGAAAGGACAAGAGAATTAATTCACGGTTTATGTCAACAATAACTCTTTCATTTCTTTTCCGTGAGACTCAATTTCTGAAACATTCCAATTGCTAAATTCCATCATTAAACTTTGTTTTATACTGTCTATGCCTATGGTTGCACTATTTTGATAGAAGTCTTTTTTTGCTTGAGGCATAAAATTACTTAATCTTGAGTTTTTTCTGCTACTTATCAAGCATAGGTTACCAAAATTATCTAAATGTTTCTGATCAATTTTTGGATTGCCTTCTATCGGATTTTGAGGATAATAATGCTCTACTGAACTTCTAAATGTATATTCAAAGCTTTCAAATTTAGGTTTATCTTCTTGCCTATCCTTTTGCCAAAGTAAATAATCAAGGTAATTGAAAACAAAATTTTCTACACCTGTTCCTTGATCAAGTTTTGAAATGTCAATATCTGTATTTTTATAAATTCCATTATTAGTGTATATAATTTCAAAATAATCTAACTGTTCTTCCGCAATAAACCTGTCAAAAATGGACTTAGCAAGATTTTTAAGGTAGCTCTTGTAGTCATTTGATTGAATCTCTTCGTGTTCAAAAACGTATTTCAATGCAGCATTGAGCCAATGCTTATATACTAATGTTGGGGCTGAAACATGGAACATGGAAAGAAGCATTAATATTTCTCTATTTTCTCCTTCATGCCCATTTTCATTCTCATCACCAAAAGTATTGATATAACTAACTTTATTCTTTTCATACCATTTTAGTCGCTTCAAACTCCAACGGTCTTCACCTTTCAAAAGTTCTCTCTTAATAATATATTTATCGAACAAAAACTTGCCTTTTAGAAGATTATAACCAAATTCTTTAACGAATGCAATAACATTTTTAGAATTTTTTAAGTGAGGTTCAAATAATTCAATTAATCGTTTATCATCCAATGGTATATTTTGCTTTGTTTGTAGTCTAAGAATATGCAATAAGAAATTGGAAAAGTTTATTACAGTATTAAATCTATCGGGTGTTTCTTCATTCTCTGTTGTTTGTACTTCAATTAATTTGGAAGCTAACAAATCCTTGATGGTTTCAGCCAATGAATCTTCATTAGAGTTTGTAGGTGTTTCTTTTTTTAACGATTCTGAAATTTCATCAAGTGTTTTATATTCTAAAGAGTTCCAATCATTTGGCTTGAATATTTTATCTCTTTGAGAAACATTAAAACCATATTGCACATATTTTTCCATATTTGAGCAAGCTTCCCAAATGAGATTGAAAGCATAACTTAAATCTTTACCCTCTTTATTGAGAATATCTAAACATTTCGCTTTAAGGATTTCATGCTTTTCTAATTGTTCCCCT
>SNRY01000563.1_pt1 | contig 12318 bp, 8 predicted proteins | sample 4693421 | NCBI WGS metagenome assembly SNRY01 (sample SAMN11003215, study PRJNA524138) | termite gut metagenome | isolation source: Bacteroidetes bacterial symbionts from single cell of protist host amplifed... | host: Streblomastix strix ... | reverse complement strand
GTAAGTTTATCCAGGGTAAGCATAGGATTTGAGTGTTTGTTATAGTATTGATTGTCAACTATAAAAATAACATACTCAAACTATATTTACCCTCTTTTTATTCCCTTTTTTTCGTCGAACTCAGGTTAAAAGAGTGAGTATATACATTTTATCCCCCTATAAACCACAAAAGAGGACTGCCTCACGGCACCCCTCTCGCAAACTTAAACAACCAACAAAAGAAGATAAGAAGAGTTTCGCCACCTTCTCACCCCATTCGTTTATCATCTTATTCGTCTTCGCTATAAGCAATTTCTCCATGTTGAGAAATATCAAGTCCCACAGACTCTTCAATTTGTGTAACTCTTAATCCTACTGTCCAATCGACTAACTTGAATAAAATAAATGTACTTATGAAACTATATGCTATGGCGGCAATATTTACAATAAATTGTACTCCAAGTTGATGCCAATCCCCATAGAGAGCTCCTTGCTGTCCTTCGGCGCCAGTGATGAATTGAGTTGCAAATACCCCTGTAAGGATAGCACCGACAAAACCTCCAACTCCGTGAACCCCAAACGCATCGAGCGAATCGTCATACTTTAATTTCGGTTTCACATAAGCTACCATTAGAAAACAAATCAATCCGGAGGCAAGTCCGATAAAAGCAGCTCCCTTAGCATCAACCGTACCTGCTGCCGGAGTTATTGCAACCAATCCGGCAACTGCACCTGTACAAAAGCCTATCACATTGGGTTTCTTGTTGATTATCCAATCGAGTACCGTCCACGACACAGCAGCAACAGCTGTCGCGAGATGTGTTACAAGGAATGCATTGGCAGCCAAACCGTCGGCAGCTAAACCGCTTCCGGCATTGAATCCGAACCAACCTAACCACAACAGAGCGGTTCCCATTACCACAAACGATACATTATGAGGAATAATTGGACGATCCGATTTACGCTTTCCTAATAAAATTGCCATAACAAGGGCAGATATTCCGGCATTGATATGTACTACTGTTCCTCCTGCAAAATCAATAACGCCTAACGTTTGCATCCATCCTCCACCCCATACCCAATGAGCCATCGGGTTATATACTAAAATAGCCCATAAAACGGTAAACAACAAAAAACCCGAAAACTTAATTCTTTCGGCAAATGCACCGATGATTAATGCAGGAGTAATTACGGCAAACATACATTGAAACATAACAAAAATAATCTCTGGGATATTACCCGACGTTAAAGTGTTCAATGTCAAGCCGTTTAAGAAAACCTTATCAAATCCTCCAATAAATCCTCCTAAAGAGCATTCACCATCCATAAAACCAGTCCCGAAAACCCAGCTATAACCTAAAACAATCCATTCTATGCTTATCACAGCCGTAATAATTAAGCATTGCATCATAATACTGAGAACATTTTTGCGACGTACCAATCCTCCGTAAAAAAATGCCAATCCCGGAATAGTCATCAACATTACCAACATCGTGGCAACAATAATCCACGCCGTATTTCCCGTATCCACAGTTGCAACGGCAACCGATTCTATCACTTCTTCAGAAACTCCCTCTTGAGCCGATACCATACTTGGTATGGACAAAAACAAGCCGAGAATTATTATGTATTTAAATAATTTAATTTTCATGTTTTTATACCTATTGCGTTTGTTTAAATACCTATTGAAAATCTTATCCTATTTTTCTTCCTCCTTATTGTAAAGCGATTCATCTCCACTGTCGCCTGTACGAATACGAATAGACTGCTCGATGCTCGAAACAAATATTCTTCCATCGCCACTTTCTCCTGTATAAGCTGCTTTCAAAATAGCATCAATTGATTTCTCCACATTGATGTTTCTGACAACAAACGATATATGAATTCTGTCTATGATATTTACATCGTATGCAATTCCTCTGAAAATAAGTCCCTGCTTGGCGTCACCCTGTCCTTTTACATCCCACCACGACAAGAAGTCTATATCGGCTTCATGCAGTGCTTTACGAACTTCCGTAAATTTCGATTTACGAATAATTGCTTCAATCTTTTTCATACCTCTTACATTTTAGTTAATACTTAATCTAATGATTCTCTCGAATACAGAAATACACATAGAATAATCCTTTCGTTTAATCTATTTAAAGATATTAAATTTTTAAAAATGAAAGCAAAATGCTAATAATAAAGCCATAATAGTATTATAATGTTTTATTTCTTTGCAAATATATGACATAATGTTTTTATCTTCCAAAGGAAAAAAGATTTTTTTTAAGAATAAAAAAATTATTACACTTATAGTCCGATAAAAAAGGGGAGTTTACCAACTATACGGATGAGTAAATATTAGATATTCAGACATAAACTGAATCGAAGACCAAGAAAATTGCTTAATTTTGATTCTTTGAAAAATAAGCGATTTAAGACCATGAATCAAACAGTTGCATTGGGTAGTTGAATCTACGATAATATAAATTTTCCACTCAATAGGAGAATTACCCATTAAATTTTAAACAGTTTTTAATCTAAAATAAAGATGGAACATAGGCATCATTACATTGGTCTAACTGAGATCCAAGTCCTCGAAAGCCGCAAACAACATGGGGAAAACATCCTGACAGCCCCTGAAAAGGAATCGATTTGGTTACAATTCCTCAAAAAATTTACCGACCCAATTATTATCATCTTGTTAGTTGCACTTGCTCTGTCCGTCGGCGTTTCCTGCTATCAGTTCTTTACGGGAGATGAACCGCTCAGCGTCTTTCTTGAACCGGTTGGTATCTTGATTGCCGTCCTCTTGGCGACCGTTGTTGGATTTTGCTTTGAATTGAGCGCTAATAAAAAATTTGAACTCTTAAACAAGGTTAATGATGATACGCTGATCAAGGTAATTCGCAATGGTAATATTTGCCAAATTGTTAAAAAAGAAGTGGTTGTCGGCGATATAGTGATTCTTGAAGCCGGTGAAGAAGTGCCTGCAGACGGCGAATTGCTCGAAGCCATATCTCTGCAAATCAATGAATCGACTTTGACGGGAGAACCCGTCATCAAAAAAACAACTAACCCTGGCGATTTTGATAAAGACGCAACCTATCCCTCTAACCAAGCGTTGAAAGGTACCACTATTGCAGATGGGCATGGCATCATGCAAGTCCGGAAAGTGGGTGACGCTACCGAATACGGCAAGGTATATGAAGGTTCTCAAATCGACAGCAGCGTGGAAACGCCTTTGAACAAGCAGTTGGACAGATTAGCGGATTTAATAACAAAGGCAAGTTATGCCATTGCCATTCTGATTGTTGTCGGCCGGTTGATTGTGTACCTCTATGGTTTGGAAGCCTTCGATTGGATTAACTTTGGCGGTTATTTATTGAAAACCGTCATGATAGCTGTTACGGTGATTGTTGTTGCTGTGCCGGAAGGATTACCAATGAGCGTTACATTAAGCTTGGCATTGAGTATGAAACGGATGCTTTCAACCAACAATCTGGTGCGCAAAATGCATGCTTGCGAAACAATGGGAGCTACCACAGTTATATGTACGGACAAAACGGGAACGCTTACCCAAAATCAGATGAAAGTTTATCAGACAAACTTCTATGAACTGAAAAATCAGGAGTTAAAGGATGATGAAATCAGCAAACTGATTAAAGAAAGTATTTCGATTAATTCTACAGCTTATTTGGATTATTCCGATGCCTCCAGAATCAAAGCTTTGGGTAATCCGACCGAAGGTGCTTTATTGCTTTGGTTACACGAAAATAAAATCAATTATTTATCCTTACGGGAAAATGCTGAAATCGTAGAGCAACTTACCTTTTCGACCGAGCGTAAATATATGGCAACTATTGTCCATTCGCCTTTATTTAATAAAAAAGTACTGTATATAAAAGGTGCGCCAGAAATTGTACTTGGATTATGCACTTCGGCGCCGGTTGCAAAAGCGGAAATAGAGACGCAACTCATTCAGTACCAAAATCAGGCAATGCGAACCTTGGGGTTTGCCTACCAAATGATAAATGATGATAAAGATTACATCAAAGATGATAAATGGCAAAATACAGATTTAAAATTTTTGGGTATTGTCGCCATTTCCGACCCTGTCAGAGAAGAAGTTCCCGATGCTGTAAAAAGTTGTTTAAGTGCAGGAATCAATGTGAAAATTGTTACCGGAGATACCCCTGGAACAGCTAAGGAAATCGGTCGTCAAATCGGTTTATGGCAGAAAGGTGAGCCTGAAAGTCGTCATCTCACAGGAACTGATTTCGCCGCAATGAGCGATAGCGAATTGTTGGAACGGATAGTCGATTTAAAAATCCTCTCCCGCGCCCGTCCAATGGATAAACAACGCTTAGTGCAATTGTTGCAGGAAAAAGATCAAGTAGTTGCCGTTACGGGCGATGGCACGAATGATGCGCCGGCACTGAATGTCGCGCAAGTCGGTCTTTCGATGGGCGATGGAACGTCCGTAGCCAAAGAAGCGAGCGATATTACCATTTTGGATAATTCGTTCAGCAGTATTTCCCGTGCAGTGATGTGGGGGCGGTCGTTGTATCAAAACATTCAGCGTTTCATTTTGTTCCAGATGACAGTCAACGTAGCAGCTTGTTTGATAGTATTGATTGGTGCATTTCTCGGCACGAAATCACCCTTGACCGTTACGCAAATGTTGTGGGTCAATTTGATTATGGATACGTTTGCAGCATTAGCATTGGCTTCTCTGCCACCGAGTGAAAAAGTAATGAAAGACAAGCCACGCAAAACATCCGACCATATCATTAGTAAACCCATGACAAAACGCATTTTAGGCGTAGGACTTCTCTTTGTATTCTTGTTGTATGGTTTGCTACAGTATTTCAAACATGCCGATATTACCACTTTAACCAAATTTAGTTTATCGGATTTCGGACGGAGTTTTTTTGATTTCAGCACAGGAAATGGATTATCATCTTACGAACTATCTTTGTTCTTCACTATTTTTGTCTTGTTGCAGTTTTGGAACATGTTCAATGCCAAAGCGTTTATGACAGGAAAATCGACTTTTGCATCACTTCTACAATGCAGTGGATTTCTCTCAATCGGTTTGGTAATTTTAATGGGTCAGATACTGATCGTTACCGTTGGCGGAAAAATGTTTAATGTTACGCCAATACATACGCATGACTGGGTAATTATCGTGGGAGCGACTTCTGTGATCTTGTGGTTTGGAGAAATTGCGCGTATCATAAAAAATAAGATTATCCGTAACAATTCCTAAATTGATTTTTGTATGGCAGGGGCGATCCTTGCGGTCGCCCAAAATACGGTTGCCCTCCAACAAGGCGACCGCAAGAGTCACCCTTACCACATCGGCATGTTTTCTGTAAATTTTGATAAATTCATATCAATACCAATTACCATTTTTTCCCTAATTTTGTCTTTTGAAAAAATTCAAGAAGAAAAGAAGGGAGCTCGAAATAGTTCTAACAACCTTAATAACAGTAGGTTAAATTCTTATACAGGTCTATATTTCAAGAAAACCAAGGCAGAACTAAAGAAATAGATAAGTCGTGCTTTTCGACATAAATAGTTTACTGCTTGGTTTCCCTTCTTTTTGAATTTATTGCTACTATTCTTTCATAAAATTAATCTCCTTTTTTGTCGCTGCAAATCTAAGGTTAGAATAAGATAAACTGATAAAAATTATGTCAAGAATGATAAAGGACGGACGAGTAGTATTCCTCATCCATAAATATCTGAAATCAGGCGTACAACAATAACCACTATAAATCCAATAGTTCCCTTTCCATACCAAAATATTACTTTATTGCTATTGTAATGGCAAGAGTGCGTAACATGAGTTAATTAAAAGTTTAACGAACTATTATATGGAAAAGAATTGATTTTTAACGTCCTGAGATTGTCTTTGGTATTCACTGGGGGTTACGTTGAATTCATTTTTAAAACAAGTGGCGAAATAGTGGGGATCGGAGAATCCTAAAGAATATGCTACTTCCGATATGGAAATTGACGAATCTTTCAACATCCGGCAGGCATGTTTCAATCGAATATTCCGTATAAATTCGATAGGTGACAAACCGGTCATTGTTTTTATCTTTCTGTATAAGGATGATTTTGACATGCGCAGGTTCTCTGCAAATAAATTGATGTCGAACTTTGTTTCAGGCAAGTATTCTTCTATTATTCTAATTGCATTGTCCAGAAACTGCTCATCAAGAGTAGGGTACTCCAATGTGGAGATATTAATTTCCACATCTTCTTTAAATTCTTTCTGCCTGTTTCTTTTATTGGTGATAAAGTTATTTATGCGGGCTTCCAATACTTTCAAATCAAAAGGCTTGGAGATATACCCGTCCGCACCCGCATTATAACATTCTATCCGGTCGTCGGTACTACTGCGGGCAGTCAGCAGAATGATGGGGATATGACTTGTTTCCAAATCTCTTTTCAGGATTCGGCACAATTCCAGTCCGTCTATTTCGGGCATCATTACATCGCTGATGATTATATCAATCTTATTTTCTTTTATGCAAGAAAGGGCTTTAATTCCATTCTGTGCGGTTAACACCTGGTAGTGTTTGGATAAAACACGTTGAACAACAGTTTTCAAATCTTCATTGTCTTCCACAAGAAGGAGGGTGATATTATCTTTTTCAGGGTCATCGTCTGTAGTTTCATCCTCGCTTTGTTCCTGAGAGGTAACGCCGATACTCCGTTCAAATAGAATGAACGGTTCGGAATCTCCTGTTTTAGAATCACTGTAACTCTCCTTATCAATAGGGAGGTCAATGGTAAAAACAGTTCCTTTGTTTATTTCGCTTTCCACGCGGATAATACCGTGATGCAGATCTAACAATTCTTTAACAAGTGAAAGTCCGATACCGTTCGTCTCAACAGCTCTACTCATCCGGTTGGTATAGAAACGGGTAAAGATATGTTCCAAATCATCCTTTGCTATACCAATACCGGTATCGCTTATCCGAATGGATAAGCAGGTATGTTGTTTTTGGACATACTGCAACAACTCAATCTTTATCTCTCCGCCAGAGGATGTATATTTGAATGCATTAGACAGCAGGTTAAATACAATCTTATCAATCTTGTCTGCATCAAAATGCGCCGGTATCTGATTCGGGTCAGAAGTAAATGAGAAGCAGATACCTTTTTTGTTCATTAGTGGAAGAAAGTTTGTATAGCACACATCCTTAATAAACAGAGCAATGTCTCCGCCGGACAACTTCAGGTGCATACTGCCGCTTTCAATCTTTCTGAAGTCCAACACTTGTTGTAGCAATCTCCTAAGCCGGTTTATATTTGAGCGTATTGTCTCAAACTGTTTAATGGTACCTTTAAATGTATTTTCCGCGTCGTCTATCAAGCAAGCTATAATGGTAAGGGGAGTTAAGAAATCGTGTGATATATTAGTGAAATAACGCAATTTGATATGGGTAAGTTCTTCCGATTTGTCTTTCTCTATCTGAGCAATTTGCAAGGCTTGCTTTAATTTTATCCGATTTCTTATAATTCGGAAAGTCAGATAAACGAATAATATAGCAAGAGTAGAATAGAACATATATGCCCAGTTTGTTTCATAAAATGCCGGACGTTTATATATTTTCAGTTGGGTAACCTCGTTACTCCATAAATTATTCTCATCCGTTGCCTTTATATAAAAGGTATAGGTTCCTTTTTTCAGTTGATTATAAACAGCAAATTGCCTGTTGTTTTCCGCATATACCCAGTCATTATCAATGCCTTGCATTTTGTATGCATAGCAGATTTTCGAGGAGAAGGTATAATCAAGCGATGAGAAATCAATCTCAATATTTTTATCCTCCGGTTCAAGATGAACCACCTGTTCTGCAATATCAAACCAGTGGTTATTGTTTCCCTCAAACACAGAGCGGTAGTTTATTTTTATATCCGAAATAATTGGTTTTATGTTTTTAGGGAATCCCGAAAGAACGTTCGAGGATGTGAAAACGGAAATCCCTTTATTCCCTCCAAAAAACAATTTACCCGATTTATCTTTATAATAAGAATTAGATGAAAAAGAGGTAACTTCTACTCCATCCATTACGGTATAATCGCGAGAAGATTTATTATCCGGATTGTATTCCGTTATTCTTTTATTGGTAGAGACCCATATATGCCCGTAATCATCTGCCACGATATTCAAGATACCTTCGCCGATCATTCTAAAAGATTTGGATACATCTTGAAATGTTTGTTCCATGGCATCATATACAATCAGGTTCCCCTCCTCTGTACCTATCCATACTTTTCCATTCAGGTCGGCACATACAGATGTGATATTATTACTGGGTAATACCGAGGTTTCTTTATTGTAATTTTTTACTGATAAATTGCCCACAGGAAAAATTCGATAAATACCGGAATTCCTACTGCTAATCCATAAAGGCCCCCCGCGTATCTTCCGTCATCCCCGTAATAGTGCCGAATGAAAAACCGACCGATTCAATCTCGTCTTTATCGAATCGTTTTACCAGCAACCTTGTTGTAGTAGCAATCCAGATGTTGTTTTTCCTGTCTTCGTAGAATAAACGCGGATTACCGGAATTTTCAGAACATTTCATCAGGTCTATACGCTCGGATAGCGCAATTTTGCCCTTTTCTTTTTTTAGGCAATAAATAGCCGATTCGTTTTCAGGAGCTACCCATATTCTATCCGGTATCGAACGAAAATCGGAGATACAACAAACAGTACCCATGTCGGAGAAATGTCGCAATTCCGGTAATTCGTTATAAAATTGTATCGTGTTGTTGCGGGGATCATGCCAACCCAATCCCCACCGGTTTTGATTGAGCCAGATAACCCCGTCTTTATCCTTAAAAATGGCTGTTATATTGGGTGTTATCCTTGTAATCTTTTTAATGGAAGGGATTGGGTAGTTCTCTATGACCGGTTTGTCAAAATTAATGGTAAAAGCTCCCTCGCTAAAGGCAGCTATCCATAAATTACCTGATTTCTCTTTTATTATTTCACTGAATATATTATTCGATTCTTCAAAAAGATAAGATACATCAACCTCTTTTAAGTTTCCTTCAAGATATTTCAAGACAACAGGAAACAGTATTGGATTGGCACATGGGGAGATGGCATATATTTGTTTAATCCCGAAAAGAACGGAGATGAAATGTACATCCACCAAGAAATAATCGGTAAAGAAAGAGGTTCGCCAGAGAATACGTTTTATAGTATCGTACAAGACGATGTGAACAATTATATCTGGCTTATGTCTATTTCGGGACTCTATGCTTTGCAATATACAGAAGAAGGAAACTTAAAAGAGGTTGATGTATCTTATCTTTTTGAAGAATCGAATAATATATTCAGTGAAATAATAAAAGAGAAATCAGGTAATTTATGGATAGCTGCCTTTAGCGAGGGAGCTTTTACCATTAATTTTGACAAACCGGTCATAGAGAACTACCCAATCCCTTCCATTAAAAAGATTACAAGGATAACACCCAATATAACAGCCATTTTTAAGGATAAAGACGGGGTTATCTGGCTCAATCAAAACCGGTGGGGATTGGGTTGGCATGATCCCCGCAACAACACGATACAATTTTATAACGAATTACCGGAATTGCGACATTTCTCCGACATGGGTACTGTTTGTTGTATCTCCGATTTTCGTTCGATACCGGATAGAATATGGGTAGCTCCTGAAAACGAATCGGCTATTTATTGCCTAAAAAAAGAAAAGGGCAAAATTGCGCTATCCGAGCGTATAGACCTGATGAAATGTTCTGAAAATTCCGGTAATCCGCGTTTATTCTACGAAGACAGGAAAAACAACATCTGGATTGCTACTACAACAAGGTTGCTGGTAAAACGATTCGATAAAGACGAGATTGAATCGGTCGGTTTTTCATTCGGCACTATTACGGGGATGACGGAAGATACGCGGGGGGCCTTTATGGATTAGCAGTAGGAATTCCGGTATTTATCGAATTTTTCCTGTGGGCAATTTATCAGTAAAAAATTACAATAAAGAAACCTCGGTATTACCCAGTAATAATATCACATCTGTATGTGCCGACCTGAATGGAAAAGTATGGATAGGTACAGAGGAGGGGAACCTGATTGTATATGATGCCATGGAACAAACATTTCAAGATGTATCCAAATCTTTTAGAATGATCGGCGAAGGTATCTTGAATATCGTGGCAGATGATTACGGGCATATATGGGTCTCTACCAATAAAAGAATAACGGAATACAATCCGGATAATAAATCTTCTCGCGATTATACCGTAATGGATGGAGTAGAAGTTACCTCTTTTTCATCTAATTCTTATTATAAAGATAAATCGGGTAAATTGTTTTTTGGAGGGAATAAAGGGATTTCCGTTTTCACATCCTCGAACGTTCTTTCGGGATTCCCTAAAAACATAAAACCAATTATTTCGGATATAAAAATAAACTACCGCTCTGTGTTTGAGGGAAACAATAACCACTGGTTTGATATTGCAGAACAGGTGGTTCATCTTGAACCGGAGGATAAAATGGGCTACTTCTGTACGCGGTTGTCTTTTACTGGCTTCCGTCAAAGCCGTCATGTCATCCGGCAGTATTTCCGTAACAATAGGAAAATCGCCTAACTTCTGCAATTTCTTGAAATATTCATACGCCCGCAGAAAATATACTTCTCCGACTAGGTGGTTTATATTGGCAACGCTTCCGGTTATTATTTTGGCTTCATATTTGGGCAAAACAAAATTGAAGAAATAATTACACTTGTAAATGTACGTGAACGACCAATCACCTCCACCTTGAGTCACTTTATAATTTGCAGGAATCCAGATATTATCTGCGGAAACCGTTGCCATATTGTCGGTATTCCCATCTATGCCGAAAGTACCGTAACTCCACGTGCCATGCGCATCAAAAATCTGGTCGAAAGTATTATTCCCTGTGCGCGGGGCATAGAGGTTGTCAACGTATGTTTGAAGTTGAGTTTCATTCTCAAAATATACCTCTCCGGGAAGGCTTGTCATTGGAGTTTGATCAAGGTCAACGCACGAAGCTAATCCCAGATAAACCGCGATGATCGCACATAATTTGAATTTATATTTTTGTATCATTGTTTTATCGTATTAAAAGTTAACATTTAAACCGAAAGCGAGTACTTTCGACAGGGGATAAACGCTACCGTTCCAACCGCCATCAATCGTCTCCGGATCGAATATACTAATCATATTACTGGCAGTCCACAGGTTTTCGCCCGAGAAGAATATTCTCAACTTTTCGATTTTTACTTTCTTCGTCAAGGTCTGCGGCAATGTATATCCTATTTGCAGGTTTTTGAGCCTGATATAGGAAGCATCTTGGAGATAACGGGTTTGTACTTTGCGGTTCTTACCGTTGTCGCCATCAAAATAGATTTTGGGATAATAGGAATCAAGATTTTCAGACTGGTAGCCGTTTTTTACTGACCAGGTATCTGCATCCCTGAAGTAGTCTATGTGTGGGACTAAAGCTGTTGAGAGCCACATGCCGCCGTCTTCAATATTGTTGCCGGACTGACCGCTTTCGTCACCGTTACTGTTCCAGTTGCCCGAAGTGGCGCCCCAGAAAAAGTAATTGCCCTGCCAGAAATCACGTTTACCCACGCCTTGGAAGAAAGCCCTTACGTCGAAGCCTTTCCAGTCTGCTGTCAAGTCGATGCCAAACTGGTAACGCGGCGTATTGTTACCGATTACTTTAAGGTCGCCGTGATCGGTAAGCGTTCTTCCGCCCGGACTTATGCCATCTACTCCATCCACATTTTTATACATAATATCTCCTGCTCCCCACGAAGAATAAATAGCGCTTTGTCCGCCTACAGAAGCTAAGTGTTCATCCATCTCTGCCTGCGTCTTAGCTATGCCGACAGTTTCGTATCCCCAGATTTCTCCTACCACTTTCCCATCATAATAACCCAGTATATCGCCTGTTTTATTGCTTGGATATTTGAGTACTTTGGTTTGGTAGTCGGAAAGGAGTAAACGAACGCCGTAATTCAGACCGTTTGTCAGCCGGTCGCGCCATCCAACCTGGATCTCATAACCATAGTCCTGCAATTCGGTATTGTTTGCTCTTTTAGGATTAACGCCCAAAATAGTTGGTAACTGTGGAGCCGGACCGAGCATATCGGTAGTAGTGCGTACATAGTAATCAAACGAACCTGTCAGGCGGTGGTCAAACAATCCAAAATCAAGACCGCCATTTACTGATTTGATTTTCTCCCAAGTCATAAACGGATTCTCAATTGTACCGGGGGAAACGGCTATGTTTGTCTTCTTATTATCTTGCAACCAATTACTGTA
>SNRY01000562.1_pt1 | contig 12324 bp, 9 predicted proteins | sample 4693421 | NCBI WGS metagenome assembly SNRY01 (sample SAMN11003215, study PRJNA524138) | termite gut metagenome | isolation source: Bacteroidetes bacterial symbionts from single cell of protist host amplifed... | host: Streblomastix strix ... | reverse complement strand
ACATCTTTTGTGTGGCGCAATAGCCCTTATCAGGGAAAGTGTGGAGGTCTTCCTTGCAGATACGGCAACGAGAACTGCGGCTTAACCGGCAAACTTCCAATGGCATACTATCCACGAGGTAATAATCACTAGCAGAGGTGATTTTCTCTGACATCACTTTGCGAATCCGTTCTCTATGAGAAAACAGCCTACGTCTCCTGCGATTATACACACTGCGTTCTATCCTCCCTGACAAAGACTCAGGTAACATCCTGAATAACTGATATTCAGAATCAATACCCATATATTCAGCCGTTAAGTCTATCCCTATTAGTTCCAGATCACTCAGTTTGGGTTGACGGATTTGGTCTAAGAAGTTCTTTTCAGATTCTATGCTTCGTAATGTTTCCATTATTTTTCTGTAATGGGCACTGAAGTTGTTCATAGTATTTAATCGTTTGTTAGACAATTAAATATAACCATTTTATTGATTATGAACAACTTCTCCTTTCTGTTTTTCTAAATGCACTACGGGTTAATAGTTATCTTTACCTATTGTGCATTTAGCAAATATTAATTTTAATGGAGTTCATATTTCTGTTCAAGACGAACAGATTCAAGTATTGCATCATAGTTAGTGCGGTTATTTTCGAGAGTATTCTCGTAGCTATGCCTCCAAAAGTTTTAGCAAAATTGGTATTCATGGAGAATTGTCCTTTGAATTGGGAGAAAAGTGTTTCTATGTGTTTTCGTTTTCGGCGTTTTGATTTGCTCAATTCAACCGGCACAAGTTGATTTTTGCGAGTAGGCACGCTAAGTTTGATTTGACCTTGATTAAACAAATCCGCCTGATAATGAGCGCTAATATATCCTTTGTCGCCAATAAGTTCGCAACATGCAAGCGCATACTTCACCTCTTTCAAATAATTGACATCGTGTACATTGGCAGGTGTGAAATTGAAAGAATGAACCACGGCATTTTCATCACAAACGGCGTGGAGTTTAAATCCGAAATAGTGCGTTTTTGTTGCCGCACAATAACCAAATTCAGGGCTGATTTTGTCGGTAGCGCAAATGGAAGAACGCTTAGCACGACTCATTTTGCAAATCTCAACGGGAGTTGAATCAATAAGGAAGAGCTTGCTTAAATGAGAAAACTTGCTGCTAAGTCGTTGGCGAATTTTTTCCGTGTAGTCAAAAAGTTTTCTTCTACGCCTGTTGTAAACCCTACGTTCAATTTTGGTCTCAAGATAAGTACCTTTTATGAATCTAAATTATTGAATTTCAGAGTTATATGAAATATATCCGGCGGTCAGGTTTAGTGCAACCAAATCCAAATCAGATAATTTTGGTTGTCTGATTTGCTTGATACTTGGGATAGGGGAGCAAATCTTTGTCAATTCCGTCAGAATTAATTCGTAATTTTGTATCAGATTGTTCATTATATTTAATCGTTTGTTAGACAATTAAATATACGACTTTTTAGTCAATTGAACAATCTTTTTTCTTTTTTTCTAAATGCACAACAGGTATTAATTCAATAATATCCTAAAACATATCCAAAAGATTCAATTCAAAATTAATCAAAGACCTAGGAAAAAACTTAATTTTGGGGAACCGTTTAGCGTGTTTCACAAAATGCTAAATAATAAAGTTGCATTTAATACTTGAATCTACGTTCTCTTAGCAGTCCACAACCCACCGGCAACGTATTCCACAGATTTCTTGGGATATTTTTCCCCGCTTGGCAAGCGGGCATGGATGGGGGAAGTATCGGAGAGAAATCGGACAGAATAGGGACAGGACCGTTTAGCATACACACACAGAAAGGGATTCACATGTTGTTGGAGGGTGTGTCAAAAGTCGGAATTTATGCCAAAATAATGCACTTACAGGTTTAGAATTTTTTTGCTGTTAGTTTCCAATTCTTCGTTTTCCTTTATACCTTTACCACTCCAATTTAATAACACATATTCAAATGAATCGATCCGCATTTCTTAAAAGATTATTATTACTCGGAATATCGGGAACTTCTGCCTCGAGTTTATTGGCATCCTCTGAAAAAACAAAGGAGAATAAGTCTGTTGAAAAAGTAGAAGAAATAGGTCCTTTTGCTTTTCTAACAAAACCATATCTGCAATTTCCTCTTCCGGACGCAATGACGGTAATGTGGATCACAACCCGAAATTGTTATAGTTGGGTGGAATTTGGAGAGAACAATGTTTGTTCACAACGTGTAACAAATGCTATCAACGGATTGAATCAGGCGTATAACCGAGTGCACAAAATCCGTTTGAATGAATTAAAACCGGGTACTCAATACGCATACAAGGTCTATTCGAAAGAGATCACCCAATTTCACGCATATGATGTATCGTATGGAGAAACGCTGGAAAGTCCGGTATATCATTTTACGACTCCATCCACAGATGCTGATGAAGTTTCACTGTTGATATTAAACGATATACACGATCGCCCGGAATCAATTCCTTATTTACTCGGATTGAATAAAAATGAACCTTATGATTTCGTTTGTCTCAATGGCGATATGGTAAATCACCTGGATAGTGAATCCCAACTAATCACCAGTGTAATACAACCTTGTACAGAATTGTTTGCTTCGGAAAAACCGTTTATTTATGCCCGTGGAAATCATGACACCCGCGGATCGTTTGCCCGTCACTTATACGAATACATAGATACAGGAGAAAATCCGTATTGCTCTTTCTCCATTGGACCGGCATTTTTCATTGTCCCAGATATAGGTGAAGATAAAGCGGACAATGACAAAGAATATTTCGGTTTGGCATCTTTTGATGCTTACCGTGAAAAACAAACGATATGGTTGGAACAACAACTCAAATCCAAAGCTGCGAGAAAAGCCAAATTTCGTATCGTGTTAATACACATACCTCCCTATCATTCAGACGATTTTTACGGAACGGTGCAATGCCGGAAACTATTTGTTCCCCTATTCAATAAATATAAAATAGATATTGTCATTACTGCACATACGCACGAATATGGTATCTTCGACCCTTCTACGGAACATCATTTTCCGATGATTATCGGAGGTGGACCAAAAAACGGTACACGTACTTTGATCAAACTGCATGTTACACAGAAGAACATGGATGTGACCCTGATCAACGATTCGGGAGAAATTTTTTCTAAACACATTTAACATAAAAGATAAGTTTGCGCATGTAAATCGTTAGCAAAATGGAAAAAACGTTTACGCGAGTAGTTGTAAAAATAGGTAGCCAGGTGTTGACACGGTATGATGGCACGTTGGACATAACACGTATGTCTGCCCTTACCGACCAAATCGCCGAATTGTACAAATCGGGGACAGAGGTGATTCTTGTTTCATCGGGAGCCGTGATTTCAGGACGCAGCGAGATAAAGAACCTAAAAAAATTGAACAGCGTTGACCAACGCCAACTTTTTTCTGCCGTAGGACAAGCCAAACTTATCAACCATTATTATGAACTCTTTCGTGAACATGGCATTACAGTAGGGCAGATACTTACCACTAAGGAAGATTTTGGCACTCGTCGGCACTATCTCAATCAAAAGAATTGCATGGCGGTGATGCTCGAACACGGGGTAATTCCTATTGTAAATGAAAATGATACTATCTCCGTTACCGAACTGATGTTTACCGATAATGACGAACTGTCAGGACTTGTTGCCGCAATGATGGACGCACAAATGTTAATAATCTTAAGCAATATTGACGGTATTTATAATGGGTTGCCTTCCGACCCGTCGTCGATCGTTATCCGTGAAATAAGGCAAGGGAATGATTTATCCGCTTATATACAAATATCCAAATCCGCTTTCGGGAGGGGGGGGATGCTGACCAAAACCAGCATTGCCCGTAAAGTAGCTGATGAAGGTATCACGGTTGTCATAGCCAACGGCAAACGGGAAAATATTCTGATAGATTTGTTAAAGCATCCGGAAAGTACGGTTTGTACCTGTTTTATTCCTTCAGCGGAACCTGTTTCGAGCATAAAAAAATGGATAGCACACAGTGCCGGTTTTGCCAAAGGGGAGATACATATCAATAAACAGGCGGTGGAAGTGCTGTATTCAAACAAGGCGGTAAGCATACTTCCGGTAGGCATCACCCGGATTGAAGGAGAGTTTGAAAAAGATGACATTGTACGGATTATGGATGATGAAAGCAACTCTATCGGTGTGGGGCGGACAAATTATGACTCTCTGCAAGCACGGGCATTGATAGGAAAACACGGAGGGAAGGCGGTAGTGCATTACGATTATTTGTATCTTGAATAATAAAGTGCTTATAAATTGATTGTTATGTATAATTCATCCTTAATAAAGCATCTATAATATATGAGTAAACTAAACGATACTCTGAAACTCGTCCGCACGGCAAGCCGTGAATTGATACTATTGACTGACGAGCAGATAAATAAGATACTACTTGCCGTAGCTAATGCGGCTATTGAGCAAACAGCTTACATTCTTGCCGAAAATGAGAAGGATTTGGCACGCATGGATAAAGATGACCCGAAATACGATCGTCTGATGTTGACCGAAAAGCGTATCAAAGACATTGCCGAAGATATACGAAGTGTCTCTGCCCTACCTGCTCCTTTAGGTCGAATATTAATGAAAACGATTCGTCCCAATGGTATGAAGTTGACAAAGATTAGCGTTCCTTTCGGTGTTATCGGAATCATCTATGAAGCACGTCCCAATGTGAGTTTTGATGTTTTTTCACTTTGCTTTAAGAGCGGTAATGCTTGTGTGTTAAAAGGAGGAAGTGATGCCAATTATTCCAATTGTGCTATTATTAAGGTTATCCACTCCGTATTGGAGCAGTTTGGAGTAAATCCGCAAGTTGCCGAATTGCTTCCTGCCGACCGTGAAGTAACTGCCGAGATGTTGCAGGCTGTGGACTACATAGACCTTATTATTCCGCGTGGAAGCAGCAGTTTGATTCGTTTTGTCCGCGATAATGCTGTTATTCCCGTGATTGAGACGGGGGCGGGTATCTGTCATACCTATTTTGATGAATATGGAGATACGGAGAAAGGTGCCGCCATTGTCAATAACGCTAAAACCAGACGGGTAACTGTCTGCAATACGTTGGACTGTCTGATTGTTCAGAAAGATCGTTTATCCGATTTACCTGTTCTTTGCCGGAAGTTGCAAGACAATAACGTACTGATTTATGCTGATACTTCTGCATACGATGTTTTGAAAGGTCAGTATCCGACATCATTGTTGAAACCCGCTACGGAAGAAAGTTTCGGTACGGAATTTCTTTCATATACGATGGCAATAAAGACGGTGGATAGCATCGAAAACGCCATAAAACATATTACAGAACATGGTTCTCAGCATAGTGAATGTATCGTTACGGAGAACCAATCCAATGCCGATTTGTTCACTAAAGTAATAGATGCCGCTTGCGTATATACCAATGCCTCTACTGCTTTTACTGACGGGGCACAATTCGGATTGGGGGCGGAGATAGGCATCAGTACGCAAAAATTGCATGCACGTGGTCCTATGGGATTGGAGGAACTAACTTCTTATAAATGGATAATTGAAGGAAACGGACAAATTAGAGATTAGCACATTGAGATAGTAACCATTAGCATATTACTCAACATAATGAAACATTTTACCTCTGTACACGACCTTCCCGATTTAAACTCGGCATTGGTGGAAGCCTTCGAGATTAAGAAAAACCGATATAAATATGTAGAATTAGGTCGGAACAAGACACTGATGATGATTTTTTTCAATTCCAGCCTTCGTACCCGATTGAGTACCCAAAAAGCAGCTCAAAACTTGGGGATGAACGTGATTGTACTGGATATTAATCAGGGCGCATGGAAATTGGAAACGGAACGGGGTGCCATCATGGATGGCGACAAACCCGAACATCTTTTAGAAGCCATTCCCGTAATGGGATGCTATTGCGATGTTATCGGAGTACGTTCCTTTGCCCGGTTTGAGAGTCGTGAGTATGATTATAACGAAACAATCATTAATCAATTCATACAATACTCCGGTCGTCCGGTATTCTCTATGGAGGCAGCCACACGCCACCCACTGCAAAGTTTTGCAGACCTTATCACTATTGAGGAATATAAAAAGAAAAAATGTCTTAAGATAGTTATGAGTTGGGCTCCTCATCCCAATTCCCTGCCGCAAGCCGTACCCAATTCCTTTGCCGAATGGATAAACGAAGCCGGCTACGAACTCGTTATCACCCACCCCGAAGGTTATGAACTTGACCCGTATTTCGTGGGCAAAGCTAAAGTGGAATACGACCAAATGAAAGCCTTTGAAGGTGCAGACTTTGTCTATGCCAAGAATTGGGCAGCCTATACCGGAGATAATTACGGCAAAGTGTTGACCAAAGACCGTAGTTGGACAGTGAGCGACAGGCAAATGGCTATAACCAACAATGCTTACTTTATGCACTGTTTACCGGTACGCAGAAACATGATTGTAACGGACGATGTAATAGAAAGTCCACAATCCATTGTCATTCCCGAAGCTGCCAACAGAGAGATATCGGCAACGGTAGTATTAAAGAAATTACTGGAAGGAATTTAATAATAAACAAAAAACAAATGCTTATGTACAATGCAGATGAACAATTTGAAAAACTGGGTCTGACTCTTCCCCCTACCCCCTCTCCAATAGGTGCTTACAAACCCTGTTTAATAGATGGAAAATATTTGTACCTTTCCGGTCATACCCCTGTAAAAAACGATAAATCATTGATTACCGGACGTATCGGTAGCGAACTTACGAAAGAAGAAGGAAAAACAGCCGCCCAACAGGTAGGATTGACAATGCTTTCGACCATTAAAGCGAATCTTGGCAGCCTCAATAAAGTGAAAAGAGTAATTAAAGTATTCGGCATGGTAAACTGTATTCCGGAGTTTGGGTATCACCCGTATGTTATCAACGGTTGCAGTGAACTGTTTGCTGCCGTATGGGGAGAAGATAACGGTGTAGGAACAAGAAGTGCAGCAGGTTTCAGCTCATTACCGGGCAATATTCCCGTAGAGATAGAGGCGATATTTGAACTTTATTGAGCATTTCTATGTCAAAGTAGAATTAATCAAATTCCGGCTTTATTACATGGTAGTCACTTCGTTTTTGGCGTATTGACATAATCTACTCTATACAACGCATATACGCGAACAAAATCTACATACATATCAGATCCGTTTCCGTAACGTTCCAAGTCTATCGACCATCCGCTTATTCCTCCTATTGCATAGTTGATTAGAAAAGTATGAGGATAATCGCGTGAAATGTCATTTGTAGGATGACGCAAAACTTCTATATTGTCAAAATAATATACGGTTTTTTCCAAGCCGATATATACACCATAAGTATGAAAAGTAGTAGACCAATAAGATTCCCCGCCAAGATCCATGATCCGTATTACTTTATAAAAACCCTCTTTATTGGTTCCATCCGTATTTTTTTGTCCCCAAAAGTGGCTGCATACGCCATATCCTTCATGATTAGGATTGCCCTTCCCTACTCCACCGTAAGCTTCCACTATATCTAGTTCATCTCCCGGAAATCCGTTATCAAGACCCGTAATAGTCCAGAATGCGGGCCATGTACCCGGTGCCGATTGAGCAGTAAAACGGCACTCCAAATAGCAAGGCGCTTTTGCCCAAAAACCTTTTCCATCCATATTAACAGATGCGATTAACCCTGTACTCCCTGCTGTTCCAGCCTTTTTTCTTGCTTCTATCTTCAGATAATCACCTACTTGGCGAAAAGGATTATTAGGTCCATTATAATCAGAAAAAGGCCATCCGCTGAAGTCTCCGAAACGTGGTTTATGCGCACTGTAACGGGCATTACGTCCATCGTTCGAAATGGATAAATGTTTGTTGAAATCATCTTCAAAAATGAGTTTCAAGCCTTTTGCTCCCGGAGGATCTATCGAAGGAATACCCTGATTCCATTTTACACCCCCCAAATTATATAATTGCAATTCAAATACGTCTTTCTCGCCTTTTTTGTTTTGCGAGTATATACGTACATTCATAGGTCCGGACGGAAAGTTGTCGGCATTGAATGAAAATGATGCTTCTCCATTCTTTTTTATTTTTAATATTTTAGACGTCAGATTCACATCATGTCCCCATTCACTTGGATTGTCATTGCTCGGTTGGCTCCAGCAGAAGGCTTTTGCTTCATCCATACCTGTCGCTTTAAATTTTACGGTTATCATTCCTTTTACATCAGAACGGCAGGTCGGTTCTATAATTTGTATCGATTGTACCCAATTATTGTTTTTATTTGTTGTTTGTCCATGGTTGAAGTCTGCATAAATCTCTTTTAATCCGCTTTGGTCTTGAGATTTTAAATTCATTACAGAAAGGATATTCATTAAGGCAAATAGTATCAAAGCATGGCTAAACCATGATTTCTTTGATTTTGCTATTGATATTATTGTATCAATAAGTTTATTGCTTGTCATTCTTTCGCAAGTAGTCATATATCCATCGTTTTAATTGTTAAATCAATACCTTTATCCAAGTGTTTGAGTGTTCACTCCGTGAGTTCCTTTCTAAAGAACTCTTATAAATATTTGATACATATATATTTAAGTAACACACAAAGCGTTCAAAATAAGTTAACTGTTTATTTGCTTCGGTCGAATAAAAATATTAACTTTGTAAATGTAAAATATAAAGTTTACACTATTGAAATATTTTAATATATCTCTTATCAAGAGTTTTAAAAATATCAGGCCTATTTTGATGATGATGGCGTTGATGTGTTTTGCGGAGACCGGGTTTTCGCAAGGCAATCAGAATAGTGACAATGCTATAAATATCAAAGGGGTAGTATTCGAAAAGACGGATAAAAACGGCAAAGAGGTTGAATTGCCTATACCTATGACAAATATATATCTGCTTAATGCCGGAGACAGTTCCGTCGTCAAGGTTGCCACAAGCAACGAAGAAGGCTATTTCCTGTTAAAGTCCATTATGCCTAATAACTATTTATTGTCTTTTTCGTGTTTGGGTTATGGTAAACTTTACAAAAGAATTGTTAAAGACGATTTCCAGCAAAAAAAAGAGATTGACCTCGAACGAATTCAGATGGAAGAATCATCCATTGAGATGGAAGAAATAACCATTACTGCCAATCTCCCGGAAGTAGTGGTTAAGGAAGACACACTGGAATATAATCCGGCAGCTTTCCATATGCCGGAAAGTTCTGTGGTGGAAGATTTGCTGAAACGCTTGCCAGGATTAGAAGTAGAAACCGACGGGAAGATAACGGTTGCCGGAAAGGAGGTTCGACGGGTCTTTGTGGACGGAAAAGAGTTTTTCGGCAATGACCCCAAGATGGCAACAAAAAATATCACTATCAATGTGGTTGACAAAGTACAAGTGATAGATAAGAAATCGGACATCTCCTTATTGACAGGGGTTGAAGACGGGGAAGAAGAAACTATCATCAATCTGACCATCAAAAAAGGGATGAAAAAGGGTTGGATGGGCAATATGTCGGCAGGTGCCGGCACAACGATAGATGGCTCTTACGGTAAGGAGCCACGCTATTCGTCAAACGGGATGATTAGTCGTTTTTTGGAAGAAGACCAAATAGCATTGGTTTTTAACTCGAACAACATTAACAACCAAGGGTCGACAGATCAAGGCAACAGCGTGCGTTCCGGCATGCGTGGTGGTGGCGGCGAAGGCAACGGGATTACCAATTCAAGCACTATCGGTCTGAATGTTGTCGGTATAGTCTCCGACAAATTTAAAATGGGCGGAAATATTCGCTACAATCAATCGGACGTATTTGCCGACCATGGAAGTTTCAGAAAAAACTTGCTAATAGACAGCGTATCCTACCGAAAAAGAAGTGATTTGGATCGGAATTATTCCCAAAACATCGCTTTCGATACCAAATCAGAATATACGCCGGATTCATTGAATGCAATTGTGCTTTCGGCTAGAATGTCGTACAATCATTCCAATTCTCATGACGTATCGGAACAAAGCACTCTTGCCGGAGATAGAGACTCTACAAGAGTCAATGCAAGCGAGGCAGAAACAGATGTTCTTTCGTCCGGATGGGCTATCGGCACCGAATTGACATGGTCGCACCGTTTTGAAAAGAAAGGTCGCAGACTGAACTTTACGTTAGCGGCAGACTGGAACCTCAGCAACGGTACAGGGACAAACATATCAACCAGTGAATTCTTTCTTCGTCCGGACAGAAACAAATATCTCAATCAAGACCTGAACACCAATTCGAATACTAGTGCATATAATTTCCGCACAAGTTATATTGAACCGGTAGGGTATAACAATACCTTTCAAGTATCTTACAATTTTCGTTACAACCAAACCGAAAACATCAAAAGAACGTATGAATATGATCCTATCGCCGATGCATATACGATCCTGAATCCTGATTACAGCAAAAGCCTCAACAACAACTTCATCAATCAGACTATTGGACTAACCTTTAATTCGTACCGCACAAATTACTCCTATACTGTAGGGCTTAACCTCGTTCCGTCCCATACGGAAAGCACCAGTTTCATTCAGAAAGGAAAAGCTGACGGAAATGATTCTATTCTGCATCGTGTTGCCGGGCACGATGTGATTAACTATTCGCCGCAAATCAATTTTAGATACCGTTTCAACTCCAGCACTAACCTGCGCTTTGATTATCGCGGTAATACACGTCAGCCTAGTGTTTCACAACTTGACCCGACATCCAACAACACCAATCCGCTCAATATTCGTACGGGCAATCCCGAACTGCTTCCGTCCTTTTCCAACGATATTTCTTTCCGATTAAACAGCAATCAGCGCATTACACAAAAAGCCTTGTCGGCTAATCTCAATTTTGCGTTTACCATGAACGAAATCATCAACTTTACGGAATATGAAGAGGAAACAGGTGTACAACATACAATGCCGATTAACGAAAACGGGTCGTGGAATAGTTCGGCAGACATAATGTACTCCCTGCCCCTGGATAGCGCTAAAAGATTCAAGCTGAGTACAACGACGCGATTTAGCTATAATAACCGTATCGGATATACTATGGTAAACAAACGGAGTGAACGCAATACCTCAAAAACCGTGGGAGCATCGGAGAATTTAGGGATAAGTTACAGCAAAGACTGGTTTTACGGGCAATTTCGGGGGTCGATACGTTATACCAATACACTTAACTCACTTGAGGGCAAAGCAGACCAAGCAAGTTACAATTTTAGTATCACTTACAATACCCAACTCTACTTGCCGTCCAATTGGATATTTGCTTCCGATTTCAATTACAGGGCTAACCGTGGGCTTTCGTCCGGGTATAACAAAGATGAACTGTTGTGGAACGCCTCAATGAGCAAGTTGTTCATGAAGCAAAAACAAGCAAGTCTCCGCTTGCAATGGAATGATGTCTTGCGGCAAAGGTTGAATGTGTCCAGAAGCATAAACGCCAACTATATTGAGGATAGTGAATATAATGCGCTGACAAGTTTCTTCATCCTCTCTTTTACGTACCGATTCACTACGATGGGGAAAAGTCGCGGGCGAGGAGAAAGCGGGGAAAGACGTCAAAACAGAAATAATTCTGAAAACAATTTTCGGAAATAGATATTTTCAAATATTGGTATTGTTAATTTAACGTGAGTTCGATATAAGCTAAGCTTATATCGAACTCACGTTAAATGATAAATCAATCAAAGTTTTGGACCCGCAATAACTAACGCTTTACCAGCAGCATTTCCTGTAAACTTGGCAAAGTTTTTAATAAAACGCCCTGCAAGGTCTTTTGCTTTTTCATCCCATTGAGCAGCTGATGAATAGGTATCGCGCGGATCAAGAATCTTAGGATCAACACCCGGAAGTGCGGTAGGTACTACAAAATCAAAATAAGGAATATTCTTGGTCGGAGCTTTATCTATGGAGCCGTCAAGGATAGCGTCAATAATACCACGAGTGTCTTTGATAGAAATACGTTTACCCGTACCATTCCAACCCGTATTTACCAAATAAGCCTTAGCACCCGATTTCTTCATCTTTTTAACTAATTCTTCCGCATATTTTGTAGGATGCAATGACAAGAAAGCAGCTCCAAAACAAGCAGAAAATGTAGGAGTAGGTTCGGTAATACCGCGTTCCGTACCCGCTAATTTAGCGGTAAATCCCGACAAGAAATAATACTTTGTTTGTTCCGCATTCAATATGGACACCGGAGGCAATACACCGAAAGCATCGGCAGAAAGGAAAATAACCTTCTTCGCAGCCGGAGCTTTGGAAACCGGTTTAACAATGTTGTTAA
>SNRY01000561.1_pt1 | contig 12353 bp, 8 predicted proteins | sample 4693421 | NCBI WGS metagenome assembly SNRY01 (sample SAMN11003215, study PRJNA524138) | termite gut metagenome | isolation source: Bacteroidetes bacterial symbionts from single cell of protist host amplifed... | host: Streblomastix strix ... | reverse complement strand
AATTCAGTATCGCTCAAATGCGGTACAGTCTTGAATTGTTTTATTTTACTTCATTTTTGCAAAAGTACAACACTTTATCAATGAAAACAAATTTATTGCATCTTACCTGATAACGGTTTAGTATTACAAGCTAAAGAGACATTACCCAATTCTTCTGCTAAGCCTAGCAAGCCTAATCTACTTTTGATTTATTTTGTTTCTACATTCATCTCTGAAAATTGTTAAAGGGTGAAACTTGGTTTATTTATACAATGCAAATCTAATTGGTTTGCCCTTTAATTGTCAGATTAAATCGAAACTATTTCAGCTTAAGTATGCAGTCATCCTGCCGAAGAACAGTCATCGGCAGGATGACTGTTCCATAATTCGATTGTTTGTAATCATTCTGCAAGAGGTCAGCTACCCGTCAAATCAAATCGACTTTTTGAAATTATTCATTTATAGATATTTGTTATAATATAGTAATGAATCGTCCAATGTAATTAGTATTTTTTTATCGTTGTTCCTTAATTTACTGTATAATTCATCAAAAGTTACATGCAGATTACATGCAAACAAACAGAAAAGAGGCTTACAATTTCTTGTAAGCCTCTCATTCTCAGATAGCAAGACCCCAGGATTGAACTGGTTACCTCATGATTATGAAATGTTATTTATGCAGAAACAAATATAGCGTTATACATCAAATACAACCCATAATCCACTTTTTCCTCTCCATCTTTTGTTAAAAATCCATATTTATTCGCCTAAAATCTGTCAGTAAAACGTCAGTAAGGTAAAAAGAAAGAGGTCAGCTTTTGATACTAACCTCTTTATTTTCAGCCGTCGGGGTGAGAAGATTCGAACTTCCGACCACACGCCCCCCAGACGCTATAATTTGATTAATAGAATTTCATAAATAATTGCTTTTCAATACATTTAATACTTATATTCAATTAGTTAATTTATATATTTTTTCTTCTTTTTCTTAGTAGTTTCAGAAAAATGTGTCATATTTGTGTCATGGAAATGAATATAACATAGAAACAATTCAAGATGGTTTTGTATTACAAATTTATTCTTTTGCCGTTCAATGCAAGAAAAGATGGAAAGCTTTCAGTTTCTTTGAAGGTAACAAAAAACCGTAAAAGAAAGTACATTAAAACTGGGCTTGCTGCTTCTCCGGAACAATGGGACGAAAAGCAAGACCGATTTGTCAGCAACAAAAAATTAGAGCCCCAATATAAAGATTATAATGCTCTGCTATCCGAAATAGAAGCTAAAGCAATCAGCATCTTACGTGATTTTGAGTTTAAGAAAATTGATTGGACTTTGAATCAGTTCGAAGATGCTTTTCTAAATCATGCAAAAAAAGGGAAAATCAATGATTATTTTGAAAATCTAATCACCACACTCAAAGAAACGAATCACGTGGGAAATGCAGAATGTTATAGCAACACGCTTCACATACTCAAACTGTTTGACAAAAAGTTTGATAGCAAAATCTTTCAGGAGATTGACATTAAATATGTTAAAGCATTTGATGTATTCCTTCAAAAAAGAGGTTGTTCCGGGAATACACGCAAATACTATTTCAAAGCATTGAGAGCCGTACTTAACAAAGCCATACAAGACAAAGAAGCTCCCGAAAGCACGTATCCTTTTGGGAAAGGAGGATTTAATGTTGCTGCACTTGAAGAAGAAACCGTAAAACGGTATTTGCCAATGGATTGCATGGAGAACATCAAATCTACCATCATGGGAAATCCAATATTAGAATTTACTCGAAGATTGTTCCTGTTCTCCTATTACTGTTATGGCATTTCGTTTATTGATATGGCTTTACTAACCAAGAAGAACATTATTAGGTACAACGGTGGCGATTACATCGTTTACAAACGCAACAAAACAAAAGAGGCGAAGAAAGTTAAAGCCATTCAGATAAAAATTACACCGGAAATACAAAGCCATTTGGATTGGTTCGCCCAAAACGCCATATTAATAGAGGAGTATCTTGTCCCTATCATTTCTCGCAGCGGATACCAAGGTGAACAGTTATATAATCATATCCGAAGTCGATTTGGCAGGAATAACAAAAATCTGAAAGAATTAGCAAAACAGTTGGATATTACGGAACTTACATTGACAAGTTATGTCAGCCGACATACAATGGCGATGACATTACAAGATAATCAGGTGCCACGTGAAATTATCTCTCAAATTTTGGGGCATAACGATTTATCGACAACTAATACCTATTTGGATAGTTTTTCAAGTAGTATAATTGACGAAGCCGTCAAAGTTTTGTAAAATAGTTTTGGGCTTATTTTCATACTTTTGTACAATCATTTAGGAATAATTATGCTATCAAAAAACGAATTACAGGAATTAATACTTGATATTGAGAGTGACTTGGTAGAACGAACAATCTCTACAACCGATACCGACAAATTCAGCGAGGCTATATGTGCTTTCTCAAATGATATTGCCATTCACAAAATGCCGGGTTATTTACTTATTGGAGTACATGACAAAACAAGTGAATTATCCGGGTTGAAAGCAACAGATAGAATATTACAGAATATTTCGGCTATTCGTTCAGATGGAAATATTTTACCGCAACCGGTTATGACTGTTCATAAATATTCTTTTGATAAAGGAGATGTTATTGTTGTTGAAGTAACTCCGGCGCATTTTCCGCCGGTTCGGTATAAAGGCACCATTTGGATACGAATTGGACCGAGACGAGCTATTGCCAACGAAATGGAAGAACGGTTACTAATTGAAAAAAGGACGTCCAACGCGAAAACATTTGACGAACAGCCTTGTCTTGGCTCTATGATAGAGGATATGAATGTCAGTCTTTTTAAAATGGTTTATTTACCCAAATCTGTCAGTTCGGAAGTTCTTGCAAATGATAAAAGAGATGTTAAGTTGCAGTTGGCATCCCTACGGTTTTATGATTTGGTGTACGATTGTCCGACTAATGCTGGAATATTGATGTTTGGCAACAACGTCCGGTATTTTTTTCCGGTAGCATACATTCAGTATGTAAGATTTGAAGGTACTGCGGTGTCTTCAAATGTATTAGCCGATGCGCAATTTTCAGGCAATTTGATTTCTATTGTGAATGATTTGAATAGTTTTGTAAAAATCAATATCGTAAAGAAGCGTCCTATACCGGTTTCTGCCCTTATAGAAGAAAATGTTTATAATTATTCGGATACGGCAATCAGGGAATTCTTAATGAATTCGCTCATGCACCGTTCATACGAAATCACTTCTCCCATAAAGTTCTACCAATATTCAGACCGTATAGAAATTGTTAATCCAGGCGGTTTGTATGGTAATGCACGACCGGAAAATTTCCCCAATGTAAGCGATTATCGTAATTTGGTTTTGGCTGAATCCATGCGGGTAATGGGTTTTGTAAACCGCTTCAACAGAGGAATTGAAACGGCTCAATTGGATTTGAAGGACAACGGAAATGAACCTGCAAGATTCGATTTGGAAACTTTAGGCGTGTTTGGCGTAATTGTAAAAGAAAAGCCCATTGAAAAAATTCCGGCTGATTTTTCCAATCCATGGAAAAGTGATAGTGTAAATTTTTATGATTTATCTGAAATAGAAAAAAATATTTATTCAATTATTCAAGAAAATCAAGGAATTAAGTCCGTTGAGATAATAAAATTAATAAATAAACCACCACGTACCATTGAACGTTATTTAAAAAAATTGAGAGAAAGAGGATTAGTAGAATATACAGGTTCTCTTAAAACGGGAGGTTATCAAATTTTTGTTGGTAATAAAACATCGTAAATGGCGGTATAAATAATCAGTTAATTGCATACATATCAAATAGATATATAAAAATTAAAATATAAATGGCGGTATAAATGGCGGTATAAATGGCGGTATAAATCTCATAAAATAATTAGTAAAACGATAAACCATGCCTCGTCGGAAGAAATACACCCTGTCAGCTAAGGAATTGTCCATTTATGAGATGATAGTTGGGGAGCTGTCAAAGAATCCTGAACTGGCAGCAAATTACGATATGACAACTATCGAAATATCCATATTAAAAACTATTGAGCCATTCATAAAGAACATAGATGCCGTAATTTCCCATTTTGAATGGTATGTGGCTAAGAATAAAAAATATATCCCTGTTTTTTCGGGGGAAGAAATCATCAACCGGATTCTATTGGCTAAGATGCTGGGTATTTCCCGCCAGACCTTAAGCGACTGGATAAGGAAAGGTTTCATTACTCCTGTAAAATCCCAACGCGTATCCAATATCGAAACTTTCAGTACAAAGGCTGTATTAAAGCAACTTAAACTCTACCAAACCGAACACACCGGAAAATAAATCCGAAAAAAGCGAATTTTTTATTCAACTTAACATGTAGTAGTTTTGGCGTAGGTTGCCTTCGTTTTGTCTTTTTTTGTCTTATGCCTGTTAAGTTAGCTCCCCTGTTTCAACTTAACATGGTAGCATTTGTCTTACTTTTGGCGTGATTTGGCTTACCTGTGTTAAGTCATTTATCCATTTGATTATCAATCCTATTCATTGTTATTTTGTATTCAAATTCAATATTGAATCCGGCTATGACGATAGCTATATGTTTAATATTAATAGTTAAAATTTGAATACCATGAATCCTATCATTATTACCACGCCTGAAGAATTGCGGGCAATCGTTAGTGAGGCAGTGTCAGGGGTTATACCTAAAACTGCTTCGGAGTCAAAAATAGATACCATCACCTTGTCGAGCGCCATAGAATTACTACGCGAATATGGTTATCCAACCTCCAAAGCCAAAGTGTATAAATTGACAGCATCCGGGGATATACCTTGCAAGAGGTATGGAAATAAATTAGTCTTTTCCCGGAAAGAGTTATTGGAGTGGGCGGAAAATCAAACAAAGCCTAAAAACAATCCATCGGAAATCATGTCGAATCTTGCCCGTAGCGCTAGACGTAAAAGATAAGGAGAACTTCCGATGAAAGAAAAAGAAAATGATTCCGACAAGTACATTCGGATTGGCACTGCATTGTATAAACTGGTACAGCGTCCCCTTATCAGCGGTGACTGCGTGGAAGAAAAAATCCTGTGGAGCTATGAAACGCTTCGTCAGGATTATGGTAAAAACAACCTGCCTGAGATTGAGAAATACGACGGGTTCTGTATGATTCCTGACCACATCAATTACCAGAAGGTTCATGGCACATACCTGAATCAGTATGAACCTATCAGTCATGTTCCTTGTTTGGGGGAGTTTCCTCATATCCGCACATTCTTGGAGCACATCTTTGGTGAACAAATGGAATTGGGACTAGATTACCTGCAACTCCTTTTTGTCCGACCCACTCAAATGTTACCTATCCTTTTATTGGTATCCAAGGAACGTAATACGGGCAAGACAACCTTCCTGCGTTTCCTTAAAATGATTTTCGGCAAGAACGCCACATTCAATACCAACGAAGACTTCCGCAGTCAGTTCAATGCGGACTGGGCAAACAGGTTATTGGTATTGGTGGATGAGTTATTACTGAACAAAATGGAAGATACCGAGAAAATCAAGAATCTTTCCACTGCCGGAGATTACAAGATAGAAGCTAAAGGCAAAGACCGGCGGGAGATTGAGTTCTTTGCCAAGTTCGTACTCTGTTCCAACAACGAAAAGAATCCTATCATTATCCCCAGGGAAGAAGTCCGGTTTTGGGTACGCAGGGTTAATCCGGTTGAAAAAGACAACATCTATCTGCGGGAACAGATGGCTAAGGAAATACCTTATTTTTTGTATTTCCTCATCTCTCGAAAGCTATCCACCCGTAATGAATCCCGTATGTGGTTTACTCCCGCTCAACTTGAAACTCCGGCATTGCAGAAAATCAAGAAATACAATACCAACAAGATAGAAATTGAGATTGCCTCTTATTGCCGGGATGTGATGGAACGTCTGGGAGAGGATAAGATGGTAGGTTGTCCGGCAGACTTTTTTAGCATCATTCGTGATGCCGGACTACGAGCGGATATTTCTCAGATTCGTAACATCCTCAAAGACAATTGGAGTTTACATTCCGATAAGAACAGCGACTACACCTTTTACCGTATCGAAATAAACGGTGATATGTCTCCGGTGAAAAGAAAAGGACGTTATCTGGAAATTACAAAGGATGTAGTAGATAGAATCCTGTTGTAATGTTGTATTTAACAGTTAAAACAATGATATACAGTAAATACACTATCACAACAATCACACAACAAAAGCACAACAAAAAATGGTTTGTAGAGAAAACCTGCAACAAGAATCCGTTCTGTTGTGAGATTGTTGATGCTGTAATTTTTTATCTTACAGGTAAATATCTTCATTTCACAACAAAACAACAAGAAAATCAAGATTATGGCGCTACAGGATATAAAACAAATAAGCATCCGGGAGTATCTCGGAGGATTGGGGATTGCGCCCCAAATGGAGAACGGGCAACGGGGAATGTATTGTTCTCCACTCAGGAAGGAGAATCATCCGAGTTTCAAAGTAGATTATTACTTAAATCTATGGCGAGACTTTGGTTCAGGAGAAGGTGGTTCTATCATCGACCTTGTGATGAAAATGGAGAATATCTCTTTCCATGAGGCAGCTTCCAAGTTGGAAAAGAAGTATGCAAGTGCAGGTATAGAAACAGCTACTTTTTCTTTTCACCGGAATAACATAAACGATTCTATTCCAAGTTTCGGTAATGAATATAGTCTGTTCGTTCTGGAAATTCTTCCGATTACTCATCCGGCATTGGTAAACTTTGTCAAGGAACGCAAAATTGACAGGGAGTTGGCAGACTTATACTGCAGAGAAATCCATTACCGGATAAATGGTAGAAACTATTTTGGGGTATGCTTCAGGAACGACAAAGGTGGATATGAGTTAAGTAATTCGTCGGGTTTCAAGGGATGTATTTCTCCCAAAGAGATTACAACGGTTCGGAACAATATGGATACCTGTTTGGTCTTTGAAGGTTTTTGGGATTTCCTTTCCTATCTCACACTGCAAAGTGTGAAGCAAACCAAACACGATGCCGTTATCCTTAACTCGATAGCGAACGTGTTCAAAGCGATGGACTTCATAAAAGTGCATAAGGATATTTACACCTATCTGGATAATGACGAAGCAGGGCAAAGAACAACCCGATTGATAAAGGAAACATGTCCTTCCATCAATGACAGGTCGGCACAGTATGCCGGGTATAAAGACTTGAATGATTATTTGCGTGGAAAGAAATTAGTTCAACAGAAACGGCAAAGCAGGGGAATGAAGCGCTAAAGCGCAGCGACGAGCAGGGGATATTTGAAACAATTGCCCTAGCTTATTAGGGTTTTTTCTTCACGCTCCGTTGCTCTACGCTAAAAAAACCCCAATAAGCCAAAGGGTTTCCCCCTTTGGAATCCTCCCAATGGGACTTCCTTGAAGAAGTCGGACAATCAAAAAAATGTATAACAAATAAATGAAATCGTTATATGGGATATGTGGTACTTCATTTAAAAAAGGCATCAGGTAACGATGCCGGAACGTCTGCCCATATCGAGCGGGCAATCCATCCTAAAAATGCGGATGAAAGTCGTACGCATTTGAATCGGGAATTGATAGGGTTTCCTCAAAGTGTAAAGAACCGTACCGAAGCAATTCAGCACCGGATAGAGAATGCCGGTATTACCCGCAAAATAGGAAAGAATCAGGTTCGGGCAATAGGAGTGATGCTTTCAGGAAGTCCCGATGATATGAAGCGTATTGAAGATGCCGGAGGGCTGAATGATTGGTGTGCCGACAATGTTGACTGGTTACAGAAAACATTCGGCGTAGATAATGTTGTATCGGCTGTTCTGCACAGGGATGAAACAACGCCTCATGTCCATGCGACGGTTGTACCTATCGTTACCGGTGAAAGAAGAAAAGCCAAGGAGGAAAAGTCCACCGAAGGCAAAAAGAAATACAGAAAGAAGAATCCAAATGCTGCCCGCCTTTGTGCCGATGATGTAATGGCACGGGATAAGTTGAAAGGGTATCAGGACAGTTATGCCCAGAGAATGCAGGCTTACGGATTGCAGCGGGGCGTTGAAGGTTCAGAGGCAAGGCATATCACTACCGGACAATATTACAGGGAGTTGTATGTAAAAAACGAACATCTGAAGGAAGAGATTGAAGATTTGCAGGAGCAAAAAGCAGCCACCCAAGAAGAAGTCCGTCACGTCTATGACATGAAAGACGAGGCACGGGACAAATATTTAGCTATGGATGAGTATGTTTGCAGAAAGGATAATGAATTGACCAGCATTGAAACCAAACTCCAGCAAGCCAAACAGAAATACGAACCATACAAAGCGCAGGAGGAACTGAATTTGATTCATGAATTGTTCCCCATGATAAAAGAACAACTTCGGATAGCCGACCTTTGCCGGAAGATTGGATTCACAATTGATGCTGTCAAGCAGTTACTTAAAGGCATTACGATTACGATACATTCAGGTAAATTGTATTCTCCCGAACATGACCAACGGTTTGAGGTGAAGGATGCAAAAGTAAAGATTGAGAAAGAGCCGGATAATCCGAATAAATTACGGTTGGCGATTAACGGCATGAATATTATGGATTGGTTCAGGCAGAAATATAAGGAAGTTCAGCAAAAGATTGGTGTCAATTTCCGCCAAGCACTACCTAAAAACAAGGGATTCAGATTATAATACCCATTTTTACAATAATTGACACTGAGTTAGTTTTTGTTGCTATTTTTGTGAGGTATTTAGATAATTTGAATTACAACAGATTGAACATTAGCATGGATAGAAAAGATTTCTTTATCAGTTATACAGTGAAAGATCAGCAATGGGCAAAATGGATTGCAGGAACATTGGAAGCTAACGGTTATACCACTATTATTCAGGCTTGGGATTTCAAGTCAGGCGAAAACTTTGTTCTTAATATGGATGATGCTCTAAAACACGGTGAAAGGTTTATAGCCGTCCTATCGAAAAAATATTTAGAAGCACCTTTTTGTCAAGCGGAATGGTCGGCTACATTTACTAGAGACCCTGCCAGTGAAAAAGCGTTATTTATCCCTGTTCGGGTTGAAGATTATAAACCGGAAGGATTGCTGGCTCCTGTCATTTATATTGATTTAGTTGGAAAAAATGAAGAAGAAGCAGAAAAAGAATTAGTGGATGGCGTATCCACAAAAGACCGTCCCAGAAATCGTCCCGGATTTCCGGGAACAAAAAGACTCTTGTTCCCGGGAGAACTTCCTTTTAACAACTTAGCTGCCCGGAATCTGCATTTCACAGGTAGAATAGAAGCTTTAAAAAAGATTCATCAAACTTTTGAAACAGAAAAAGCAATTTTCTTGACACAAGTGGTCAAAGGATTAGGTGGCATTGGAAAAACACAAATCGCACAGGAATACGCCTTCCGCTATGCACAAGAATACGAATATATTTGGTGGATGAATGCAGAAACAGATACTTCTATTTTGCAAGCTTATACAGATTTTGCTCATAAACAACATGTCGTAGATTTAGAAATAAACAGACCGGAAATCATTATCGAAACTGTACGGAACTGGATGTCACAACACGATCAGTGGCTCTTTATTTTCGACAATGCCGAAAAAGAAGTGGTATTAAAGAAATACCTTCCTGCCCATAATTTCGGGCAGCGGCATATTCTGATTACTTCCCGCTATGCGATTTGGGAACAAATCGCAACGTCTATTGGTATTGCCATATTTGCTTCGGAAGAAGCCGCCAATTTTTTAACGGAATATACTCGATTACCTTCAGATGAATACCAAAATGAATTAGCCAAAGACTTGGGATACCTCCCTTTGGCTTTGGAACAAGCGGCGGCATATATTCGAACCAATGGTATAAGCTATCAAGAATATCTTGATTTGTTTCGTCAATACAAATTAGAGATATTGAAAGAATATCCAGATGAAGAAGATGACAGACAAACCATATATCTTACATGGAATATCTCCATTGAAAAAATAAATAAGGAAAGTGCCAAACAGTTGCTAAACTTATGCGCATTCCTTGCTTCGGAAAATATTCAATGCTCGTGGTTTTCAGAGGCATGCGAACATCTGCCGCAACCGTTACAAGAAGATGTACAAGACAAATTAAAATATAATAAAGTCAAGGTAGAACTAAAAAAATATTCTTTGGTTCAAATTATTGATGATCAAATAAGTATTCACCGATTAGTACAAGAAGTAATTAAAGATAAGCTCGGAAGTGAGAGAGCGAATTGGAAAAGCTATTGTGTACAGATTTTGAACAAACTTATATATGATGATTTTTCAACTGCAGAATCCCGAAATACATTCAACGAACTTGTACCCCATATTATTTCTATTTCCCTCACCGAGCCTACAGCAGGAGAAACGAAGGAAGTTGCCAACTTGTACTTTTTCTTAGGATATGGCTTTAATGAATTGGGCAACTATTCTCAATCTTTAGCATGGTATCAAAAAGCTTTAATTATTGATGAAAAGGTCTTAGGCAAAGAGCATCTCTCTACAGTTACCACCTATAACAACATGGCAACAGTTTACTCTAATAAAGGCGAGTATGATCAGGCGTTAGCATGGCATCAAAAAGCATTAGAAATTCGTGAAAAAGTCTTGGGTAAAGAACATTCCGATACGGCTACCACCTATAACAACATGGCATTAGTTTACTCTAAAAAAGGTGAATATAACAAGGCATTAGTATGGCATCAAAAAGCGTTAGAGATTCGTGAAAAGGTCTTAGGCAAAGAACATCTCGATACAGCTATCACCTATAACAACATGGCATCAGTTTACAATAAAAAAGGCGAGTATAACAAGGCATTGGTATGGTTTCAAAAAGCGTTAGAGATTCGTGAAAAGGTCTTAGGCAAAGAGCATCCCGATACGGCTGCCACCTATAACAACATGGCAGGGGGTTACTATAAAAAAGGCGAGTATGACAAGGCATTGGCATGGTATCAAAAAGCGTTAGAAATTTGTGACAAGGTTTTTGGTAAAGAGCATCCTTATACGGCTACTACCTATAACAACATGGCAGAGGTTTACGATAATAAAGGCGATTATGGCAAAGCATTAGCATGGTATCAAAAAGCGTTAGAGATTCGTGAAAAGGTCTTAGGCAAAAAGCATCCCGATACGGCTACCACCTATAACAACATGGCAGCGATTTACGATCAAAAAGGCGATTATGACAAGGCGTTATCCTGGTATCAAAAAGCGTTAGAAATTTGTGAAAGAGTCTTAGATAAAGAGCATCCCTATACGGCTGCCACGTGTAACAACATAGCATTAGTTTACTCTAAGAAAGACGAGTATGGCAAGGCATTAGCATGGGTTCAAAAAGCATTAGAGATTCGTGAAAAAGTCTTGGGCAAAGAGCATCCCGATACGGCTACCACCTACAACAACATGGCATTAGTCTACTTTAATAAAGGTAAGTATGACAAGGCATTGGATTATTATCTTAAATGTCATAAAATCTTTATTAAAAAACTTGGTTCGAAACATCCCCATACAATGACCTGTATAGAGAATATGAAAATTACATATAACGCAACCGGTAAAAAAGATCCTTTTGAGAATTGGTTGAAAGAAATCATGAACAAAAAAGAGGATTGACAAAAATGTCAACCATCCAACTTCATAGGAATTAAATGAAGCTCAAATCGCATAAGTTTCCCAGCCTCACTATAATTTGTTAGCTTCGATCTAATCCCTTGTTAAACGGAATTTTGAGCATTACAGCACTTGCTAATCCGAAGGGTCTCTATCAAGGGATTTTAATTCGTAATTGTACGCGAGTAAATATCATTTGTTACAAACCAATACAACCTCAATCATTTTTTTCATTCTATTTATCTCTAAAAGACTTTCAGTTATTACCCATTTTGTTGTAGATTTGTTGTAGATACAAAAAAATAAGAGGTCAGCTTTTAATGCTAACCTCTTTATTTTCAGCCGTCGGGGTGAGAAGATTCGAACTTCCGACCACACGCCCCCCAGACGCGTACTCTAACCGGGCTGAGCTACACCCCGAATTGTTAGTGCAAATTTACAGTCTTTATAACAAATATCAAAATTTCGGCGTTATTTTCCAGGGTCGTAGATTCAAGTATTAAATGCAACTTTATTAGTTAGCATTTTGCGGAACATGCTAAAGGGTTCCTCAAAATTAAGCAATTTTTTAGGCATTGCTAATTTAAGATAGTTTTATTACCTTTACCATAAAAAGCATGAATTGTCCAAAGTGTCAAAGTACCAACAAGATTAAGAATGGCATAGTAAGAGGTCATCAACGGTATAAATGC
>SNRY01000560.1_pt1 | contig 12360 bp, 11 predicted proteins | sample 4693421 | NCBI WGS metagenome assembly SNRY01 (sample SAMN11003215, study PRJNA524138) | termite gut metagenome | isolation source: Bacteroidetes bacterial symbionts from single cell of protist host amplifed... | host: Streblomastix strix ... | reverse complement strand
CATATTTTCGCTTTCCACGATGCTTGTCGAGGGCTTTCCGTATCATTTCCTTTTCCATGTCTTTGAGTGCAAGGGTTTCTTCCACGTATTCCTCCGCATCTTGTATATCATCATCTTCGTGTGCCGACGTTACAGCGCGTGTATTTATGGCTGTAGATGCTTGCGATTGAGGAGTAGTTTTAGAATAAGCTCCCCCGCTGCTTACTTTCTCTGTCATAATGTCGTGCACCAATTTCTTCAACTCCGTAACGTCCTGCCGCATATCAAAAAGCACTTGATAAAGTATTTCCCGTTCGCTTTCAAAGCCCTTAGCCCCTCTGATGCCGCCTATAAGAGCGGGGAATCGTTCCTCCGCCTGAACAGGAAGGTAATTTGCCAAAATATCCCTTGTTATTTCGCGATTGGTTTCAATGATAGAAATTTGTTCCGTTACATTCTTTAGTTGTCGTACATTCCCGGGCCAGCGGTATGATATTAATATCTCTTTGGCTTCTTCGGATAGTTGAACGGCGGGCATATGATACTTTTCTGCGAAATCCGAAGCAAACTTACGAAAAAGCAATATCACATCTTCTCCACGTTCGCGCAGAGGTGGAATTTGAATAGGAACAGTATTGAGACGATAATACAAATCTTCACGAAAGCGCCCATCGCTAATGGCTTGAGACAGATTGACATTGGTTGCTCCCACTATGCGGACATTCGTCTTCTGCACTTTGGAAGAACCTACTTTTATGAATTCACCGCTTTCGAGAACGCGCAGCAAACGCGCTTGCGTGGACATGGGCAATTCTCCTACTTCATCAAGAAAAATAGTTCCACCGTTAGCTTCGCCGAAATACCCTTTCCGCTCACCGATTGCCCCGGTAAAAGCTCCCTTTTCGTGACCAAACAACTCCGAATCTATCGTCCCTTCGGGTATAGCTCCGCAATTGACGGCAATATACTGACCATGCTTCCGCCGGCTATACTGGTGAATAATCTGTGGAAAACATTCCTTCCCTACTCCGCTTTCTCCGATAATCAACACAGACAAATCCGTAGGAGCTACCTGACCGGCAATGTCTATGGCGCGTGTCAGGCTTCCGGTATTACCAATAATGCCAAAACGTAGTTTTATTTGTTGTATTTCCGCTTTTGTCATAATCTTTATTATAGGCACTGACAAAACTACAAAAACCTTTCAAATACACAAGTACATTTGACAAATTTTAGCTATACAAATCATACATCCTACTTTCCCATATTTCACCCTCAAGACCGGAGTTCGGCATGAAGGCATCAAAAAAACCTTCCTGTCTCGAAACAGAAAACAGCGTATAAGGCTATTAATTAGGGCGTTCCCCCGACGACGGGGTCGGGCTATCCGCTACAATGCTTTTTGTTCGTATCCTCACAAAAAGCATTCTCGCTGCTATCCCTAACGCCCATGCGGATTTCGCTACTAACACGGCAAAGCTCACAGTATGCCTAGGGCATAATTCAGTATGCCTAGGGCATAATTCAAGTATGCCTAGGGCATATTTTAGTATGCTTAGGGCATAATTCAAATATGACGGTGGCTTATCAGAGGGAAATTACTTGCTTTTTTATAAAGGCACTACGGGTTAATAAATTCAAACTGTGTGACTTTTCCCTTCGATGCTTTACTAAAAGGGATTATCCCGAAATATTTTCGGGGGTGATGCGCAAATATGTAATTTTACAGATGCGCTACAGGTTTTTCATTATAATCCAAACAATTATTGGAGCGCCGAAAAGTGCAGTAACCGCATTTACCGGCAAAGTGCCCTGCATACCGGGAAGTTGGGAAATAATGTCGCATATTAATAAGGTAATGGCTCCGCAAAGAAGAGATGCCGGAAGGATAAGGCGGTGGTTGGATGTGTGAAACAAACCACGAGCCACGTGCGGCATGGTGATTCCTATAAATGTAATCGGTCCTGTAAATGCCGTTGAAGTTCCTGCTAACAAAGCTGTGGCAAATAGTATCCATAGGCGCAAACGAAATACTGAAACTCCAAGCCCGCCGGCATAATTCCTGCCGAGTAGCAACGCATTGAGTTGTTTTTGCAATAGAAATGAAATGAAGATGCCGCTTGCTATCACGGGAGCCATGATGCGCATATATTCCCAACCGACGGAAGAGAGGCTACCGAATGTCCACGTAACGAAAAGCTTCAGCATATCGGGGTTGCTCGCACTTTGCAAGATACTAACTATTGCTCCGGCAAAATACCCGAACATCATTCCGATAATAAGCAACGAGACCGTATGCGGAACTTTTATAGAAACCATAATAACCAGCAGCAATACTCCTACTGCTCCGGCAACAGCGGCTATCACTTGCCCCCAGCCGCCGATTATCCAGAGAGGAAGCGATGAAGTGCCTAAAGTCAGCAATGCTACTCCGAGACTTGACCCGGAAGTGATTCCCAATACATCGGGACCTGCCAATGGATTGAGAAAAAGCGTTTGCATCAGCACCCCTGCTACCGAAAGGGCGGCTCCGACAAGTATTGCAGTCAGGGCTTTGGGCAGACGATGATTCAGAATAATTTCCCGGTAAACATCATTTCCGCCGGTTTCGGTTAAAGCATTCCACGTTTCTCTCAATGAAAGGTGGACGCTGCCCAGCACGATGTCGGCAATGAAAGCCAAAATAAAAAGTACAAGTAAAAGGAGAAAGCGTATTTGCATCTTATTTGGAAGTTAACCGCTTCATGTACGTCATTTCGTAATCGGGCAACAGGTCGGGGTGGCATATTTTTATCATATCGCTCAACAGCAAGTCGGGACGGGCTACACCGCTTTCCCAATAATCATTGCCTCCGGTAGCGGTTGTCCGCTTCAATGTATTGTAAACGTTACCGTTTTGGTAAGCCTTAAAAAGTCTGTATTTCTTATCCGCCTTCCCCAATTCTTCCAATGTGGAGGCTTGAACGTTTACCCATACATCTGCTTCGGAAAAATGCAATAGAGCCTCTTCAATGCTCGTGGCGATGCTTCCCGAAGCATTATTGCCGGCATAATAATACCTTGCTCCGGCATCTTGAAAAAGACGGGCATTGAAACTCTGTCCGCCCGGCATAGACCACGTTCCCCGAAAGTCCTGTCCGGAAAGGAGGGTAGGAGAGGAGGGTATAAGTGCTGCTGCCCGGCTTTTTATATCGTTATATCGCTTTGCCACATTGCTGAAAATACTATCCGCCAAGGCTTCTTTATCGAAAAAGGCTCCCATGAATTTAATCCATTCCGCCCGTCCCAACAGGTTTTTTTCTTGCCACTCAATATTATAAAGCAAAGTCAATCCGGTTTGCCTCATGCGCTTGCTGTTTTCGTCTTCGGCGTTATAGGCAGATGTCATGACAACTTGAGGATTCAAAAGCAATAGGCGTTCGATGTCGAGGTTAAAAGCATCGCCGAGGTCTTTTATCCTGCCCGCTTCCACATCTTTTAATATATGAGGATTATAAATGTAGGATGCATCGCAAACGCCCGTAACCTTGTCCGTCTCACCCAATAAGTCTAAAAAGCCCAAATGGGTAACTGAATTAACCATCAGACTTTTAAGCGGAATGATTACTTTGCGTCCATCAGAAGGTATAGCCGTTGTTTCGCTCTTTACCAAGTAATAAATGTCATATACTTCGCCGGACTTCCAAGGATTGAACACGGTTACTTTCGTATAATCATCCGTATGTGCGATGCTGAATCCTTCAGCATATTGCAAGGTATCGGAAGTCTTTTCTTCTCCGGTTGACTGCTGTGATTGCCTTCCACCGCTACAAGCTACCGACAGCAGGAAGATGCACAAAAGATATATACCATTACTTTTCATAAGAGATATTAAAGATTATACTCTTTGTGGCAGAATGTGATTTATAAACCGGAGACAATAAGCACGTTTGCATAGGCGGAGATGCCTTCTTCCCGTCCTGTAAAGCCCAGCTTTTCAGTAGTAGTAGCTTTGATGGAAACATCGTCAATATTAATATTCATTACTTGCGCAAGGGTCTCTTGCATGAGGGGGATATAAGTTTTCAATTTCGGTCGTTCTGCACACACGGTAGCATCAATGTTTCCTACTTCATATCCTTTTTCACGAATAAGTGTTACAGTCTTCTTTAAGAGTAATTTACTGTCAATGCCTTCAAATTCTTTTGCCGTGTCGGGGAAGTGATAACCAATGTCACGCATGTTAGCTGCACCAAGCAGGGCATCGCATATAGCGTGTATCAGCACATCGGCATCGGAATGCCCTAACAATCCCTTCTCGTGTTCCAAACGAATGCCACCCAACCACAATTCACGCCCCTCAACCAATTGGTGAACATCAAAACCGAAACCTGTGCGTATTTTCATTTACGATTAAATTAATTCTTCTCATAGACATGAGAATTCAAAGTACCCCTTTTGTAGAAGGCAATTCATATTGATAGATATCCCTCTTTATTGCCATCTTCAGTGCGCGGGCAAAGGCTTTGAAGATACCTTCTATTTTATGATGTTCGTTCTCTCCTTCCGCTTTAATGTTTAGGTTCATTTTGGCAGCATCGCTCAAAGATTTAAAGAAATGAAGAAACATTTCCGCTGGCATATCTCCTACTTTTTCCCGTTTAAAGTCTGCATTCCATACCAGCCACGAGCGACCGCCAAAGTCAAGACATACTTGACACAAACAATCGTCCATAGGCAAAGCATAGCCGTAACGTTCAATGCCTCGCTTATCGCCCAAAGCTCGATAAATACATTCGCCCAAGGCAATAGCGGTATCTTCGATGGTATGATGCTCATCTACATTCAAATCCCCTTTCACTTCAACGGTAAGGTTCATCCCTGAATGCTTGCCGATTTGCTCCAACATGTGGTCAAAGAATCCGAGCCCGGTTTCAATGTTGCAAACCCCTTTGCCGTCCAAGTTCAGGGAGACAAATATATCTGTCTCTTTCGTAGTACGGCGCACTTCTGCTTTACGCTCTCCGGCAAAAAGAAACTCGGTAATGCGGTCCCAATCCGCAGTAGCCAATGCGCAGTATTCGCCCAAGCCTTTATCCTTTATTATTTCCGAAGAATCTTGCAGAAAGATAGCGCGGCAACCGAGATTCTTAGCCAATTCCACATCCGTAACGCGGTCGCCGATAACAAAGCTGCCTGTGAGGTCGTATTCTTCATTATTTATATATTTTGTCAGCATACCCGTACGGGGTTTGCGTGTAGAAGCATTGTCTTCGGGGAAACTACGGTCTATCAGAATATCGTCAAAAGTAATTCCTTCGCCAGCAAAGGTTTTCAGGATAAGATTGTGTGTCGGCAGAAAGGTCTCTTCGGGAAAAGAAAGAGTCCCTAATCCGTCTTGATTAGTTACCATTACAAACTCAAAGTCGAGTTTGGAACGGATAAAACTCAAATTGCGGAATACTTTGGGATAGAACTCCAACTTTTCCAGTGAATCAAGTTGATAGTCTATGGGAGGTTCGATGACGAGTGTGCCGTCGCGGTCAATGAATAGAACTTTCTTCTTCATGAACGAACAATTCAGAGAGATAATTGGTTTCTACTTGCTTTTCAAAGAAAAGTCGAACCAAGCGTAGTTCATCTTTCCAGCTTCTTTTGTATGTAACGTCAGAATTCTCGTTCCTTTCTTCAACTGTACTTTTGCCAAATTATCTATTCTATTCCATTTATGTGGGCTGCTCGTGCTCGGTATTTGCAAAACTCCCGTTACATCTTTCCCATCAACAGAAAGAGAGATGGCTCCGTCAACCTCTGCCGAGAAGAAAAAACAAATATTGTAAGTACCTGTTTCTTTTACATCTACCGTATAGTTAATCCATTCGTCCGGTGCTGTCCAACCTACGTAAAACATTCCCATTTCGTCGGGAGCGATTATATTATTTGGAGTATCGTCGATACCTTCCTTTGTATAAGAAATATCTACTCCTTCATCTATACGAAACTCATTATGATAAGTTCCGTTAGCAGGATTCAATTCTCCGCTTCCATGATTCTTTTCCGTCGCATCATGGTAAGCAACGCCTTCTCCTCCCAAATCATAGTAAGCACACAATACCTTTCCCGGAATCACCTGCGGAGCATCGGTAAACACACTATCCGTAAAAGGTTTACCTGCATAATTTCCTGTACTCGTGCAAGAATAAACAATAAGGATACTTGCCACAGCAAACAAATGTTTACTCCAATTCTTAATACCAAAATACCTTTTCATGATTAATCGTATTAAATTATTATTGAATATAAAAAGAATCATACTTCCTTAATGCCTCAATTAATTTCCCGTTTTCCTCTTTCGTCCCCACTGTAATCCGCAAGCAATTACCACACAGTGAGATTGAGTGCCGGTTGCGAACAATAATCCCTGTATCTGTCAAATAATGATATATCTTCCCTGCATCTGTTACACGCGCAAGGAAGAAATTAGCATCCGACGGATATACTTTTTCGACACAAGGCAACTCCGCAAAATCTTTCATTAAGTATCCTTTTTCTTCTTTCAATGTCTGAATCCATTGCTCTATTTCGCCATACTTATGAAGCATTTCAATCCCTTGCCGTTGTGTCAGCACGTTTACGTTATACGGGTATTTTATTTTGGTAAAGATACTGATAATTTCAGGGGAAGCATACGCCATCCCCAAACGGATACCCGCTGACCCCCACGCTTTGGAGAACGTTTGAAGAACTATGAGATTGGGATACTTCTCCAATTCAGTTAAAAAAGAAGGTGCATCCGAGAAATCATTATAAGCCTCGTCCAATATAACCAATCCATTGAACTCATTAATCACTTTTATAATTTCAGAGCGAAACAGGTCATTACCCGTCGGATTGTTGGGGGAACAAAGAAAGATAAGTTTGGTATGTCCATCCACAATAGCCAAGAGCTTATCGGAAGAAAATTGAAATGCTTCATCTAACAAGACTTTGCGGTACTCTACATTGTTTATCTCTGCACATACCTGATACATGCCATAAGTAGGATCAATGGCAACGACATTATCTGTGCCCGGCTCGCAAAATGCACGAAACACTAAATCAATAGCCTCATCACTCCCATTTCCCAAAAAGATTTGCTCCGCATGGACTTTCTTTATTCTGGCTAATTCCGCTTTTAATTCCTGTTGCAATGGATCAGGATAGCGATTGTTAGGCACATTGTAAGGATTTTCATTAGCATCAAGAAATACAGACGCTGTAACTCCTTTATATTCATCGCGAGCAGAGGAATAGGGTTTTAAGTTCCAAATATTGGGGCGGGTGAGTTCTTTTAGAGGTTTCATTTCATTCTTACTGTTACGGCGTTTTTGTGTGCATCAAGCTGTTCATTAGCTGCCATCACCTCAATAGCAGAGCCGATGCCTGAAAGTCCTTCCGGTGTTATTTCTTGGAAAGTAATCTTCCGAATAAAACTGTCGAGACTCACTCCACTGTACGCCTTGGCGTAACCATTAGTTGGAAGCGTGTGATTCGTACCCGAGGCATAATCTCCTGCGCTTTCGGGAGACCAATGCCCTAAAAAGACGGAGCCTGCATTTACCACTCTTTCGGCAAGTTCCGAATAATTTTTTGCTTCGATAATAAGATGTTCGGGGGCATACTCATTAGTCAATTCCATGGCTTCATCCATGTTTTTCACTAAGATAAGTTTGCTGTTTGCCAATGATTTCCGGACAATATCACGACGAGGGAGTTCATTCAATTGGCGTTCCGTTTCGTCTGCTACTTCTTTCAATAAGCTATCTGAGGTAGTAATTAGTAGGGCTTGACTATCCATTCCGTGCTCCGCTTGCGATAAAAGGTCGGCAGCAACAAATCGCGGATTGGCTGTATCATCTGCCAATACTTCTACCTCCGAAGGACCGGCAGGCATATCAATTGCTACATCACACAAACCGACCAACTGTTTGGCTGCTGTAACATATTGATTGCCGGGACCGAATATCTTATATACTTTCGGTATGCTTTCCGTTCCATAAGCCATAGCGGCAATGGCTTGCACTCCACCGGCTTTGAATATTTTGCTTACCCCAGCCAATCGGGCAGCATAGAGAATTGCCGGATGTATCTTTCCTTCTCTATTGGGAGGGGTGCATAGTATAATCTCCTTGCATCCCGCTATCTTTGCCGGAACAGCAAGCATCAGTACGGTAGAAAACAAAGGAGCCGTACCTCCGGGTACGTAAAGTCCCACTTTTTCAATGGCGACCGCTTTCTGCCAGCAAGTAACGCCCTTCATCGTTTCTATTTTCTTTCCTTCAAAACGTTGGGCTGCATGGAAGGTTTCTATATTCTTTTTTGCTAATTGGAGGGCGTTCTTCAACTCAATATCTATCTTACTTTCGGCTTCTTCCCATTCTTCGGGAGTAACCGATAGAAAGCGGAGTTGCGCCTTATCAAATTCGGCTTCATAAGCTAATACGGCTTTGTCGCCTTCTGTCTTTACACGATTGATAATGGCCTGTACGGTCTCAAAAAGGCTTTCTGTTTGAAGTACCGGACGTTTCAGTATGTCTTTCCATTGTTCCCTGTGGGGATACTTGATTATTTCCATACCTTTATAGTATCATCTTTTCTATCGGTAATACCAAAATCCCTTCAGCCCCTAACGCTTTAAGTTTCCCGATGATTTCCCAAAAACTCTTTTCGTCGAGTACGGTATGAACGGAGCTCCAACCTTCTTGAGCCAACGGCATTACCGTAGGACTTTTCATACCCGGTAATACGGCTATGATTTCTTTCAGTCTCTCTTTCGGGGCATTCATTAACACATATTTCTTATCTTCTGCCATTTTCACGGCATCTATACGGAAAAGTAGTTCCCTCAACACATCCTTTTTATTGGTAGCCATCTTTTTGTTACCAATGAGCAAAGCCTCTGACTTCATCACTACCTCAACTTCTCTCAACCGATTGCTCACAAGGGTTGACCCCGAACTGACAATATCAAATATCGCATCAGCAAGCCCTATACCCGGAGATATTTCTACTGAACCTGTAATAACATGGATTTCAGCTTTCACTCCATGCGCTTTCATATATTCGGCGAGTATAACCGGATAAGAAGTCGCTATTTTCTTTCCATTGAACCAAGACATCCCAGGATAATCAATATCTTGAGGTATAGCCAAGGACAGACGACATTGGCTAAAGCCCAGCCGCTTGATTAACTCTACATCTTCTCTCTTTTCCACAAACTCATTCTCTCCTACAATGCCCAAATCGGCTACACCAACTGCCACCGATTGCGGTATGTCATCATCACGAAGGAACAATACTTCAACGGGAAAGTTTGACGACTGCACCAGTAATGTGCGTTTAGACGGAGTCAACTTTATATCCGCTTCCGTGAGAAGGGACATGGTTTCTTCATAGAGACGACCTTTGGCTTGTACTGCAATCCTTAACATAAAGCAATTTACAAATTAGACTTAAATCAATCTTTTTACAACCGATAATAGCGGGTAATAATAAAAAAGGCTTGCCGCTATCGGTAAGCCCTTCTTATATATCGTATTTATACGTACAGTATCATACAGCCCACCGAGTTATTCGTTAGGAATATGATGAATATGTATAATTAAAAATTTCATGTATATTTCTTTTATGCGACAAAAGTAAAGTATTTTATTCAATAGGCAAAAAATAACTGCTATAAAATCATTCTTCCACATCACACGATACGAATCCCATTTCCTTTGCCCTCTCCTGTGGAAAAGTAAAATACGTGCAAAGAGCCTTTGTGCACAATTCTTCCTTATCATTATACAATCTCGCTTCTACCAGCACAATGTTTCTTTTTATTTCTTGGATATTTGCACGAAGTATTATATGGTCTTCCGTTGTATTGACCGGTTTCATATAGCGAGTTTCCATCTTTGAAGTAACAGCCGTCGTTTGCAATTTACGAAGAATAACCCAAGCGCAAATTTCATCGAGGAGCACCGCTTGAATACCACCGTGCAGCGTATTAATCCACCCTTGATATTCGGAGTGAGGCTTCCAGATACTAATTATTTCATCACCTTCTTCATAAAATTCCATTCTTACGCCCGCTTTATTGTGAGGAGCACAACCGAAACAGTTATACCCTTCGAATTCTCGCCACGGATTAATGATTCTTTTCATGATGGTTTTGTTTTATGCCCATTCTCCTTTATACGCCTCTACGGCTTTCTTTACCGAGCCGTGCATCAGCAACAATGCTTTCGCTTGTTCATATTCTAATCCGAGTTCTTCGACAATCATACGTGTACCTCTGTCCACCAATTTTTGATTGCTGAGTTGCATATTAATCATTCTGTTTCCTTTTACTCGACCGAGTTGAATCATTACCGAAGTGGTAATCATATTCAAAATCATCTTCTGCCCTGTACCTGACTTCATGCGCGAACTCCCCGTTACGAATTCCGGTCCTACAATCATTTCGATGGGAATATCCGCTTCGGCAGCCATTGGAGAATCGGGATTGCTCGTGATGCATCCCGTTAGAATACCGTGTTCGCGGGCAGCACGTAGTGCACCAATTACATAAGGTGTAGTTCCCGACGCTGCAATGCCGATAACAGTATCTCTATTTGTAATGTTATGTTCCACAAGTTCCTGCCACCCATGTTCCGTATCATCTTCTGCATTTTCCACCGGATTGCGTAGTGCCTTATCTCCGCCGGCAATCAGTCCAATAACTAACGTGGGAGGCATACCAAAAGTAGGGGGAATTTCCGAAGCATCAAGCACGCCTAATCGCCCACTCGTACCCGCTCCCATATAAAAGATACGTCCACCCTGTTTCATGCGGGGAACGATTTGATTAACAAGTTTCTCTATTTGCGGTATTGCTTTTTGAGTAGCAAGTGCCACTTTTTGATCTTCAGTATTAATTGCTTCTAAAAGTTCACAAACGGTTTTCTTTTCTAAATCGTTGTAGAGGGAGGGTTGTTCAGTTATTTTAATGAATGACATATATCTGATTCTTGAATATAAATACGTATCAACTACTATATTTTCTCCGTATGAAATTCCACCAACCCTTCCATCGGTCTTTTCATAATTCCCCCGATTTGTACTCCCATTTCATTAACTGCCTCCATAAGAACATCTTTATAATAATGCGCTACCGAACCGATAAAATGTACCTTATGATTCCGGTAATCATATTGCATCACATTCCGTTTTAAGAATGCCTTAAAACTGCCCAACACCAAATCGTGCACTGCCGGATATTGAATATTCTCTGCAAGGAAAGGCGAAAGGCTCGCCAAAAAACGATTAGGAAACGGTTGGCGATATACGCGCTCAATAATCTCCCCCGAAGTCAGCTTGTATTGTATCAGGAATTTCTCCTTTAGTTCTGCTGTCAGTTGATTTTTTAAAATATCTCCTAAAAGCTGTTTCCCCAGCACGGCACCGCTACCTTCATCACCTAATATATATCCCAACGGAGATACATTGCTTATTATTTCTTTGCCGTCGTAATAACAAGAGTTCGACCCCGTTCCCAGAATACAGGCAATCCCTGCTTTGCGACCGCACAACGCCCGTGCCGCAGCAAGCATATCGGTACATACTTCTATCGTGTTTGTTACCTTTATCCGTTTGGAGATAATTTTATTTACAACCGGAGCTTTTTCTACCGTGCAACCCGCACCATAAAAATAAATAGCATCAAACGTATTGGTTTCAAGCTGTGGGAGTAAGGTTCCGGTAATTTCATCACCAATTTCTTCCTCTGATTGAAAATAAGGGTTCATCCCCTTAGTTTGAATTAGACGAATTAATTGTCCGTGTTCTACTACCCCCCAGTCGGTTTTCGTGGAACCACTATCGGCTATTAATATCATATTTTTATATAGATTCTATTTTTATATAGCACATATCCTATCGCCCAATTCAAAAGCACAAACAGCAAAGCAAAAGCCAACGAACCTCCATAATCACCCAATAAAGGTTGCAGTACGATTTCGTAAGCATATCCATGCAAATTTATTGTGCTCTCCCCATAAGCAAAACGTATATTCCCCAATAAAATAGAAAGAATAGCCGCCATTACATAAATAAAAAGCGGATTTACACCGAATGATTCAAAGAAACGTCCACCCTTTTTATAGCCTTTTACATCAATAACCCAAATAAGAAGTGCCAAAAAACTTGAAGCAAGTCCGCACGTAACGAGAACGAAAGAAGGCGACCAAACTTTCTTATTAATAGGGCAGCCGTAATTCAGCAAAAAGCCGAGAAATGTAAGTGTCGTACCTATCAGAAACAGTCGTAGCAACTTTTTATTAATGTCTTTTACTTCCATAAGCAGCTTCCCGCAGCAAAAACCAATCAGTACATGGGCTA
>SNRY01000559.1_pt1 | contig 12382 bp, 10 predicted proteins | sample 4693421 | NCBI WGS metagenome assembly SNRY01 (sample SAMN11003215, study PRJNA524138) | termite gut metagenome | isolation source: Bacteroidetes bacterial symbionts from single cell of protist host amplifed... | host: Streblomastix strix ... | reverse complement strand
GAATATATTGATTATTACAACAATAAAAGAATAAAAAACAGATTAAAGGGAAAGAGCCCGGTGCAATACCGAGCTCTTATACAAGGAACATGATTTTTAATCTGTCCAACTTTTGGGGGGCACTTCATTTGGACAGCCTCTTGTATGGTTCTTGTTTGGTCAACACGTTCCAAATAATAACCAATAGTTTTCTGGCAATGGCTACCAATGGCTTTTGTGGAGACATTCTCTGGAGAAGCAGGGCATACTTTCTGCCTAATTTGGATGTTTTAGATCGGCTGTTTGCCCAGGCGCATTGAACAAGAATCACTCTTAAAAACTTATTGCCGTGCATTGTTTTGCGAGATTTGATTTTTCCGGCGCTTTCTTCGTTTCGTGGTCTGAGTTCTGCCCAGCCGACAAGATTGGAGGAGGTTTTGAAGCTTGATAAGCCATTGCCTAACTCGGCAAGTATTGTCATAACGCTTTGTGTTTTTATGCCCAGTATTGCTAGTCAGGAGTTCCAGTTCTTTGCTGTAATTTTCATCACAGAGTTGTAACATCTTACTCACGCATGCCTGCTGTTGAGTTTTATAGAGTTCCAGTTTTTGCATAAAGAGTGTAAGCATATCTATATCGACCTGACTTACAACTCCATGAAGCGATTCCTTGATTACCTCTTCTCCATATTTGTTTTTAGTTCGGCTATGAATACATTTGACAAGTTCGTCCGCCATAGTTATCCCTTCAATTATTTTCTTTATCACTTTACGCATAGCTTGAGAGCCTATGCCAGAGATGTAATTACTAAAACGGATATTACATCTCTGTAATTGCATGTCAATACATTTCTGTAATTGCATGTCAATACATTGTTCCACATGAATAATCCTTTTATTCAATATAGGAATAACGATGCTCGTATTGACGCAAACTTTCTGGTCGGGAACATAACTGCCGCTAACTAAGCCTTTCATCAAGACCAAACCTATCCAATGAGCGTCGCGGATATCACTCTTCCTTCCCGGAAGTTGCTTGATAAAAAAAGGATTAGCCAACTTGAGGTTAAAACCCTTTACCAAAACTCGTCAAACAGGGATCCAATAAATACTCGTGCTTTCCATTGCCACTTGATAAACATTGTATGAGAGCAATTCATCTCTGAGTTCGTATAAAGCTGAACTCAAACTCTTAAACTGACGCTCTTTTAATACCCCGGATTCATTCAAGATACACATAAATACACTATCTTTGTGTACATCAAGACCACAGTAATTTTGCATAATAAATAGGAATTAAGTTTACCTAAATATAGTGATTTTTCAATCATCTAAGCTTCGAGCTTGAAATATATACGACGCTGTGGTCTTGTCTATAGACAGAAGGGAGTATTTTTTATTGGACACGCTTATAAATCGGAGATTTTTATGTAAGTTTGTAAATTGATAATCTATTGCCGCATTAGCATGCGGAGAGTGAAAAGTTGTTTATATTCAAGTTAAATGGCTGTTAACAAAAAAGACGTAATGTTACGTTATTTCTTTGTAACCTTAACAATGGGGTTGATAGGAATAACGATCATTGTTAAAGTGTTTTTTATCATGTTTGTCAAACGGGAATATTGGAAAGAAGTAGATACCACCTATTTTGTCAAAGAAAATGTGGACATACCGCCAACCCGTGGAAATATTATCTCGTCGGACGGAAAACTAATGTCCAGTTCCTTGCCGGAATATCGTATTTACATGGATTTTGAAGCCGGGGGTATCGCCCAAGATACCACGTTGATGAATAAAATGGACGAAATTTGTGAAAGACTTCATAAAATATTTTCTGATAAAACTGCAGCAGAATTTAAACAACATTTACTTAAAGGTCGAAGAGAAGAAAGTCGCAGATACCCTATCTATCCCCATCGAATTTCTTATAAGAAATACAAAGAGATACGACAAATACCCTTTTTTGCCATGCATGGGCTAAAAAGCGGCTTTATTGCAGAAGAATACAATCAGCGTAAAAAACCATTCGGTTCTTTGGCTGCCCGTACATTAGGCGAAGTGTACGGCAGTACAACCAACGGGGCAAAAAACGGCATAGAATTAGCCTTCGACTCCATCCTACGGGGCAAACCGGGGGTTGCACAACAGCAAAAGACAAGAACCGGAATTCATACCAAAGAAATCATACCTGCTACGGACGGTTATGACGTGGTAACTTCCATAGATGTGAGCATACAGGATATTTGCGAAAAAGCATTGCTTGATAAGTTGCAAGAATTGGATGCTTCCGAGGGAATTGTAATATTAATGGAAGTAAAAACCGGAGAGGTGAAAGCCATTGTAAATATGACCCGAGACGGTAACGGTCAATACAGGGAATTGCGTAACGGCGCTATCAGCAACATGATGGAGCCAGGTTCCACTTTCAAAACAGCCTCTATTATGGTAGCTCTCGAAGACGGCAAAATAACACTGGAAGATAGAGTGGATACAGAGAACGGTATAAAGATGATGCACGGTCATGAAATGAAAGACCATAATTGGCAGAGGGGTGGGTATCAGGTTTTATCAGTCCGGGAAATCATGATGATGTCTTCCAATATAGGTGTATCCACTTTGATAGATGAACATTACGGCAATAATCCGGATAAATATGTAGAAGGATTGTATCGCATGGGTTTAAACCAACCTCTCTATTTGCAAATACCGGGTGAAGGAGAGCCTAATATCCGTCATCCTAAAAATGGTCCTTGGTCAAAAACAACCTTGCCATGGATGAGTATCGGGTATGAAACACAGATTCCTCCGATAAATATACTTACCTTTTACAATGCCATAGCCAACAATGGAACAATGGTAAAGCCCAGATTTGTAACAAAGATTATGCGTGGCGGAGACGTAGTAAAAGAATATCCCGTAGAAGTAATTAATCCCGCTATCTGTTCTCAGGAAACTTTGAAGAAAATCAGGGAAGTGCTTCAATTGGTGGTTAGCAATGGACTCGGAAAACCTGCGAAATCCGGACAATTCAATATTTCGGGAAAGACGGGAACGGCGCAAATTTCCAAAGGCACGATAGGATATAAAAGCGGTACTGTGGACTATTTGGTTAGTTTCTGCGGATATTTTCCTTCCGAAAATCCGGAATACAGTGGTATTGTAGTAATCCAAAAGTCCGAGACGGCTTCGGGCGGATTAATGGCAGGAAGTGTTTTCGGAAGAATAGCAGAAAAAGTATATGCTAAGAAGTTGACACTTGATATAACAGACGCCATTGATATCAACAGCGCAACGATCCCAAAAGTGAAACGCGGTGAAATGATGAAAGCTCAGACTGCGTTAAAGGGTTTGGAAATAGAGTCCTATGCCAGATTTCCCATAGACGAAAAGACCCCGGTTTGGGGACAAACACAAACCAGTAGTAATTCGAAAGGTATTATATTGGAAAAGCGGGAGTTTTTGCGGGAGTTTATGCCTAACGTAACGGGTATGGGAGCTAGAGATATTGTTTATTTGCTGGAAAGCAAAGGTCTGAAAGTATTTCTTACAGGAGTAGGTAAAGCATACGCACAATCCATTCCCGAAGGAACTTTGATAAAAACAGGACAATCGGTTACAATTCAATTGAAATAATTAAAGAAAGATGGAACTGGAAAAACTATTAAGTGCCATTCGACCTATACGGATTACAGGTAATAGAGAAATAGAAATAACAGGGATAAACATTGACTCACGCCTGATAGAAAGGGAGCATTTGTTCATTGCCGTGAAAGGAACGCAAGCCGACGGGCATACCTACATACCTGCTGCTATCGAAAAAGGAGCTGTTGCCGTTGTGTGCGAGGATTTGCCCGATAATCAGGTTGCCGGTATTACTTACGTTCACGTAACGGACAGCGAAGATGCTGTGGGGAGACTTGCTACCGTATTCTACGGTGATCCGACCTCCAAATTGAAATTGGTAGGAGTAACCGGCACAAACGGAAAGACTACTATTGTCACTTTATTGTATGATACGTTTCGCTATTTCAATTATAAAGTAGGACTTATTTCTACCGTATGCAATTATATAAATGATAAACCTGTACCTGCTGAACATACTACGCCCGACCCTATTACGCTGAACAAGCTTTTGGGTCGTATGGTATACGCCAGATGTGAATATGCCTTTATGGAGGTTAGTTCTCATGCTATTGCCCAGAAACGAATCAGCGGGTTGAAATTTGCCGGAGGAATCTTTACCAATTTGACACGCGATCATTTGGATTATCACAAGACCGTAGAGAATTACCTGAATGCGAAGAAAAAGTTTTTTGACGAGATGCCTAAAAGGTCTTTCAGTTTGGTTAATCTGGATGATAAAAATGGATTGGTAATGACACAAAACACGCATTCTCACGTACATACCTATTCTTTGCGCACCTTGTGCGATTTTAAAGGGAAGATAATAGAATCGCATTTTGAAGGCATGATGCTTGAGTTTAACAACAAAGAACTTGCCGTGCAATTCATCGGAAAGTTCAATGCTTCCAATCTCTTGGCAGTGTTTGGAACTGCTGTGCTATTGGGTAGGGAAGAAGAAGAAGTGTTGGTAGCTCTCAGCACTCTCCATCCTGTGGCAGGACGTTTTGAATTCATACGTTCTCCGCAGGGGATTATTGCTGTTGTGGATTATGCCCACACTCCAGATGCTTTGGTTAATGTACTGAATGCCATACATGAGGTTTTGAAAGATAAAGGAGAGATAATTACTGTTGCGGGCTCCGGTGGCAACCGCGACAAGGGTAAACGTCCTCTCATGGCAAAAGAAGTTGTACGGGGTAGTAACCGTGTGATTATTACTTCCGACAATCCCCGGTTTGAAGAACCTCAAGATATAATTAACGATATGCTAGCAGGTCTTGACGCTGAGGATAAGAAGAAAACTATCAGCCTTGTCGACCGTAAAGAAGCCATCCGTACAGCTTGCATGTTTGCCAAACCCGGAGATGTGATATTGATAGCAGGCAAAGGACATGAAAATTATCAAGATATTAAAGGAGTGAAATACCACTTTGACGATAAAGAAGTGGTAAAAGAGATTTTTTTTAATTGAATAGTATCCATATTATGTTGTATCATCTGTCCCAATGGTTACAAAGATTTGAAATACCCGGTGTGAGGGTTTTCTCATATATCTCTTTCCGTGCATTGGCGGTCATCATTTTATCTTTGCTGATATCTGCCATTTTCGGTAAATATTTTATCAATCTATTGAAACGCAAACAGATTCTCGAAACACAACGCAACGCCGAAATAGATCCGTTTGGGGTAACTAAAACTGGAGTACCAAGCATGGGAGGTATTATAATTATTGTAGCTATTCTGATTCCTTGTTTGTTGTTGGGGAGGTTGCACAATATCTATATGATTCTGATGCTCGTTACTACAATATGGCTGGGAGCTCTCGGATTTTTAGACGATTATATCAAGATATTCAAAAAAGATAAAAACGGGTTGCACGGTAAATTTAAGATAATCGGTCAAGTAGGTTTAGGGCTAATCGTAGGACTGACACTTTATTTGAGTCCGGACATGGGTATCCGGGAAAACGTTAAAGTGAAAAGAACGGCAGAGGATATTGAAGTAGTACATGCTCTCCATGACATAAAATCGACCAAAACGACCATACCGTTTTTTAAAAACAATAATTTGGATTACGCCGATATTGTAAGCTTCTTCGGCAAACATTCCCAAAAGGCGGGATGGATACTTTTCGTTCTCGTTACCATCCTTGTGGTAACGGCAGTATCCAACGGTGCCAACTTGAATGACGGAATGGACGGAATGGCAGCGGGAAACTCTGCTATCATGGGGTTTACTTTGGGAATCTTTGCTTATGTATCGAGTCATATAGAGTTTGCAAGTTACCTGAATATTATGTATATACCCGGCAGTGAAGAACTGGTTATCTTCATCTGTGCTTTTGTGGGTGCACTTATCGGATTTTTGTGGTACAATGCCTATCCGGCGCAAATATTCATGGGTGATACCGGCAGTTTGACAATTGGCGGTATTATAGCCGTATTTGCAATTGTTATTCATAAAGAACTCTTGATACCCATTCTTTGCGGGGTTTTTTTAGTAGAAAGTCTTTCTGTAATATTGCAAGTACAATATTTTAAAGGGGGCAAGAAAAAAGGAATACACCGGCGTATATTCAAACGAACACCTATCCATGACCATTTTCGTACTACTTTGTCGCAACTCGACCCAAATTGTTCGTACATATTCAAAGGCAAGGGAAATGTATTTCACGAATCAAAGATTACCGTCCGCTTTTGGATTGCAAGTATTGTATTAGCAGCGATAACGATTATAACATTAAAAATAAGATAATTAACATCTGATATATGAGTAGAATTGTCATCTTAGGTGCTGGCGAAAGCGGAACGGGGGCAGCCATTCTCGCCAAAGTAAAGGGATTTGATACTTACGTTTCCGACATTTCTAGTATTAAAGATAAATATAAAGAACTTTTAGACAAATATGAAATTGGCTGGGAAGAAGGACAACATACCGAAGAACTTATCCTAAACGCCAATGAGGTAATCATAAGTCCGGGTATTCCGAATGATGTTCCAATTGTTTTAAAACTGAAAGAAAGAAGCATCCCTATTATCTCCGAAATAGAGTTTGCCGGGCGATATACCAATGCCAAGATGATTTGTATCACCGGCAGTAATGGAAAGACAACTACAACAAGCCTCATCTATCATATATTCAAAAGTGCCGGACTAAATGTTGGCTTAGCAGGAAATATTGGAAACAGTTTAGCCTTACAGGTCGCCGAAGAGTGTTATGATTATTATGTAATAGAGTTGAGTAGCTTCCAGTTGGACAATATGTATGACTTCCGTGTCGACATTGCCGTGTTGATGAATATTACCCCAGACCATCTGGATCGTTACAATCATAACATGCAGAACTACATTGATGCCAAATTTCGCATTACACAGAATCAAACGCCGGAAGATGCATTTGTCTTTTGGAACGACGACCCGACAATCAAAAAAGAATTGGACAGACACGGTATTCGTGCTCAACTTTATCCCTTCTCCGCAGTAAAAGAATACGGTTCTATTGCTTATGTGGAAGACAACGAAGTAATAATAACTAAACCGATAGACTTTAACATGGAACAGGAGCAATTGGCACTGACTGGAACCCATAACCTTTACAATTCTCTTGCTGCCGGAATATCTGCAAACTTAACTGGTATTACTAAAGAAAACATTCGCAAAGCCCTTTCTGATTTCAGGGGAGTGGAACATCGTTTGGAAAAGGTTGTTCGCGTGCGGGGTATTGATTTTATCAATGACTCGAAAGCAACCAATGTAAACTCTTGTTGGTATGCCCTGCAAAGCATGCGGACAAAAACTGTGCTTATTTTAGGTGGAACGGATAAAGGCAATGACTATACGGAAATAGAAGAATTGATACGTGAAAAGTGCTCTGCACTCATCTATTTGGGAGTGGATAATAAAAAATTGCATGATTTTTTCGACCATTTGGATTTGCCCGTTGCCGATGTACAAAGCATGAAAGATGCTGTAAATGCTGCTTACCAGTTGGCGAAAAAAGGGGAAACGGTCTTGCTTAGTCCTTGTTGTGCCAGCTTTGATTTGTTTAAGAATTACGAAGATAGAGGACAGCAGTTTAAGAGGTATGTGAGAGAACTTTAAAACTAAAACATGGATTTAATCAAAAACATATTCAAAGGCGACAAAGTAATCTGGATTATCTTCCTCTTTCTTTGTACCATTTCCATTATAGAAGTTTTCAGTGCCACCAGTACGTTGTCTTATAAAAGCGGCGACCATTGGGGACCGATTACACAGCATTTCATATATCTAATAATAGGGTTAATCTTTACGGTTGTTGTTCACAGTATCCAGTATAAATGGTTTCAAGTGATACCTACGTTGTTTTATCCTCTTTCGATTATATTGTTGGCACTTACCATGTTTATGGGATATTTTATGGATAATCGTGTAAATGGGGCAGCTCGCTGGATGAACTTTTTTGGATTCCAGTTTCAACCTTCTGAATTAGCAAAATTGACTATCGTATTAGTTGTAGCCAGTATTTTGTCGAAGAGATCATCCGAAAAGGACGAATCAAAACCATTCAAACACATAATGATAAGAACACTTATTATCTGTTTGCTTATTGCCCCTGAAAATCTTTCGACAGCCATATTAATATTTGGAGTTGTGATGATAATAATGTTTATCGGACATATCTCCATAAAAAGATTGTTGATGGTTGCAGGTATCGGAATATTGTTAAGTGGAAGTGCCTTTGCAGTGGGATCGGTTGCAAAAGATTTGCCTTTCTTTCATCGGTTTGAGACATGGAAGAACCGTGTCGTGGACTTTATTGATAATGAAAAGGTTCCGGCATTCAAATTTGATGTCGGTAAATACCCCCAAGTTGCTCATGCAAATATTGCTATTGCCACAAGTCATGTTATAGGGAAAGGACCTGGAAATTCCGTTGAACGTGATTCGTTGAGCCAAGCGTTTTCCGATTTTATTTATGCCATCATTATAGAAGAATTAGGATTGGTGGGAGGAGTATTTGTACTGCTGCTCTATATCTGGTTGTTGATTCGGGCAGGACGCATAGCAAACAAATGTGACCGGACATTTCCTGCCTATCTTGTGTTGGGTATCGCCGTGATGATGACGGCACAAGCCATGCTAAATATGATGGTTTCTGTCGGCTTGCTTCCTGTTACCGGACAGATATTACCACTAATTAGTAGAGGAGGTACGGCTACCGTTATGAATTGTGTATGTATCGGAATGATACTTTCCGTAAGTCGTTACACGGAAAGGTTAGGACAAGAAGCCGACACCTATCCGGAAATGGAAGAGAATGCCAATGAAATAGGACCCATTGCTCCTACATCCGAATCTCTAAATAATGATAGCGAACTTGTGAACAAATAATCAATACGGAAAGATAATGAAAAAGGAATTAAGAATTATCATTAGCGGAGGAGGAACGGGAGGTCATATTTTTCCGGCAATATCCATTGCCAATGCTATCAGGAAACAACATCCCGGAGCGGAAATTCTTTTTGTCGGTGCGGAAGGAAGAATGGAGATGCAACGAGTACCCGATGCCGGATACAGAATTATAGGTTTGCCTGTAGCCGGATTTGACAGAAAACACTTTTGGAAAAACATTTCCGTACTATTCAAACTTTTAAGGAGTAGCCGGAAAGCTCGTCGTATTGTTAAGGAATTTCGTCCGCATGTAGCAGTAGGAGTCGGTGGTTATGCAAGCGGACCGATATTAGATGCAGCAGAATCAATGGGTATTCCTTGTCTTATACAAGAGCAAAATTCTTATGCCGGAGTTACCAATAAATTGTTGGCAAAGAAAGCCAAGAAGATATGTGTAGCATATACCGGGATGGAAAAGTTCTTCCCGGATGAAAAGATTATATTAACCGGTAATCCTATTCGACAAGGATTGTTCGAACATGCTACAAGCCGTGATGAAGCTCTGTGTATGTATGGTTTTGACTCGGATAAAAAAACGGTATTAATTTTGGGAGGTAGTTTGGGCGCACGTTCTATTAATCAATGTTTAATGAATAATTTGGAATTGATTCGTTCTTCCATTGATGTGCAATTTATCTGGCAGACCGGGAAAATATATCACGAACAGATAATAAATGCAATGAAAATGACGGATAAAACTTCTAATCTATATATCACCGATTTTATCAAAGACATGGCGATTGCTTATACCGCAGTAGATTTGATTATTTCGCGGGCAGGAGCGGGCTCTATTTCGGAGTTTTGCTTGTTGCGGAAAGCAGTTATTCTTGTTCCTTCACCCAACGTAGCCGAAGACCACCAAACAAAGAATGCAATGGCTTTGGTTAACAAACAGGCAGCTATATGTGTAAAAGACCCGGAAGCAAATGAAATGTTATTGCCTACGGCATTGAAAACTGTCCACGACGACAAAACGTTAGAAAGATTACGTACAAATATTGCTGCGTTGGCTTTACCCAACTCAGCGGATATTATTGCTAAAGAAGTTTGCAAATTAAAACCTGTTTGACAGTTATTTGAGAGAAGAGAAAAATGGATATAAAATCAGTTTATTTCATCGGTATAGGTGGTATTGGTATGAGTGCCCTTGTTCGTTATTTTCTTACAAAAGGAAAGATAGTGGCAGGTTATGACCGCATTTCCTGTGAATTAACTGAATGCCTTGCTGCCGAAGGAGTTCAAATACATTATGAAGAGAACGTTTCACTCATTCCACCCGCTTGTTTAAATAAAAAAACTACACTGGTGGTATGGACTCCTGCTGTGCCGAACAATCATACTGAATTAGTCTATTTTCGTACCAATGGATTTGAAATTCAAAAACGGGCACAAGTCTTAGGCACTATTACCCGTTCGAGCAAAGGACTTTGCGTGGCAGGCACTCACGGGAAGACTACTACATCTGCTATGATCGCCCATTTGCTATATCAATCGCACATAGGATGTACTGCCTTTTTGGGAGGCATTTCCAAAAACTATAAAACCAATTTACTACTTTCCAGAGAAAGTCCTTATACAGTGGTCGAAGCTGATGAATTCGATCGTTCCTTTCATTGGTTAACTCCTTATATGTCGGTTATTACATCGTCCGACCCCGATCATTTGGATATCTACGGCACTGAGGAAGCTTACCTTGAAAGTTTTGAAAAATATACTACACTTATCCGTCCGGGCGGTTGTCTTGTTATCCGTAAAAATATAACATTACGACCGAAGGTTAGGGAAAACGTACATATCTATACCTATTCTAAAGATGAAGGAGACTTTCATGCTGAGAATATCCGCATTGGAGACGGAGAAATACACATTGATTTTGTTGCTCCCAATACCCGAATTAACGACATCCAATTGGGAGTTCCTATAACTATCAACATAGAAAATGGAGTAGCGGCCATGGCTATTGCTTATTTAAACGGGGTTCGTGCCGAAGAAATAAAACAAGGAATGGCAAGTTTTCAAGGAGTTGACCGTCGATTTGATTTCAAAATTAAAAAAGACAAGCTTGTTTTCCTAAGCGATTACGCCCATCATCCTTCCGAAATCCGGCAAAGCTTGTTGTCTATTCGTGAATTATACAAGGAGAAAAAAATAATAGTAGTATTTCAACCCCACTTATATACGCGCACTCGTGACTTTTACAAAGATTTTGCCTCCGCTTTGTCCTTAGCCAACGAAGTGATTCTGCTTGATATCTATCCGGCAAGAGAACTTCCTATTCCGGGAGTAACATCTCAATTAATTTACGACAATCTCCGCCCGGGCATCGAAAAAAGTATGTGTTCCAAAGAGAGTATTATAGAGACATTGAAATCAAAAGATATTGAAATACTCATCACACTCGGTGCAGGGGATATAGAAGATTGTGTTCCCACTATCACTCAAATACTTGAAAGTTGATGAAAGAAGACAAGAAGAAACAAATAAAAAAAAGAATATTGCAAATAACCGTATTACTTTTTACGGTTTATATTTTTACTGTCGTCATCTCATTTAATCATAGAATTGACAATTTGATTTGTCGTGACGTTATATTTATTATCAAAGATTCGGTAAATGTGGGCTTTGTTACTAAACGTGATATAACAGATATGCTTCAAAAAGCAAATCTCAACCCCAAAGACAAATCGATGGATGTAATAAATACTTCTTTTATTGAGAAAACACTTTCCAAGCATATTCTTATTGACAGAGTAGAGTGTTATAAAACCTTGAGTGGCAAGCTATGTATAGAAATAAATCAGCGTATACCGATACTTCGTATAATGGGCAATAACGATGAAAACTATTACATTGACAACAAAGGAAAGGTAATGCCGATGAATGTAAAATGTATCGTCCATTTACCTGTGGTGACAGGAGATGTAGATAAAACGTTTGCTATGAACGAATTGTATAAACTCGGACTGTTTTTATATAATAATAAGTTTTGGGATGCACAGATAGAACAAATTAATGTACTTCCAAAAGGAGAAATAGAACTAGTTCCGCGTGTAGGTGAACATATTATTTTTCTTGGAAATGCAAACCGGATGGAACAGAAATTCGAACGTTTGAAAAAGTTTTATCTAAAAGCTCTCAATAAAGTGGGATGGAATAAATATTCACGTATTAACCTGGAATTTGAAAATCAGATTATCTGTACGAAGTGGAAAAATGATTAATTGAAGTAGGCATTTAATTACGAATGATTTTGTACGGGCACGGTTCAGCGAGTACCATTCTTCTTAGAAGATTGTCGAAAATACCTTCTTTCATTGCACTCCTGTTAAAGCGGTAAGAATACTCATC
>SNRY01000557.1_pt1 | contig 12386 bp, 7 predicted proteins | sample 4693421 | NCBI WGS metagenome assembly SNRY01 (sample SAMN11003215, study PRJNA524138) | termite gut metagenome | isolation source: Bacteroidetes bacterial symbionts from single cell of protist host amplifed... | host: Streblomastix strix ... | reverse complement strand
ACAACAGAAAAAGGCTTGAAAGTAAAGGCAGGTGGCAGATAAGAATTGTTATGAAAAAGGCATAAAAATATCGGACGGGGAGATGAAAAATAGTCATCTCTTTCAAAATGAATATAGAGGTGAATGGTATTATAAAATATCGCACTGATATGTATCACTTATTTTTTAAAATGATTATCCGTTGTTTCACCTAAGTTGTTTATCTTCGCAAAAAAAGCTGGCAAATTTTGATTGGAGGTCTGTGTCCATTTGGGTTTCTTGCAAATGTACCAATTATTTCTTTACAATCCCTAAAACAAACAACTCCCATTTTCCACTCTCCACTTTCAACTTCTATTTGGGCGTGCCCCTAACGGGGTCAGGCTATCCGCTACAATGCTTTTGTGAGGTACGAACAAAAGCATTGTAGCGGATAGCCTTCACGCGCCATGCGGATCGCGTTACTAATCCTCATCATCTTTTCCACTCTCTTAATCGTTAATAAACCTTTAGCCATTTATTATCTCTTAACATTCACGAAATAACTTTATACACCTCCCTCCTTCGTTTGTTTATTTTAATTACATACCGGTACGTATTAGAAGAGCCTGTTTAAATTTAATTGAAAGATGTTTTTATGAGCACTCCGAAGGAGTGTCATCTATATAGCAATGATTCGATACGCCTTTTTATTCGACTCCGCAGGAGTCGAATCTCATTTTCATTGGGATTGCTATAAATATCCGAATCCTTCGGATTCTGTTTCATTCAATGGAAACAGGCGCTTAGTATCAATAGATTATATTCCATAATCGTAAGCCGTTTTTTACTCGCTCCGCTACCTATTATTCCTTATTCCCGATTTTTCTGCCTAAAACATACTTACACTCTTATTTAGTAAGATGCTGATAGATACAAGCATCTGCGAATCGCATTGGAAGCAAATCCCAACATTCCCCCACCCGATTGTAAGGATGGTTAAAAACACACATAATAAATATTAAATTTGCGATCAACTACCTCAAAATACAATATGTTACTTTTTTAGTTAAAAAGTGACGTTTTGTTTTTTCCGATTTCTTGACAAACAGCCTTTTTTGACTCTCTTTTTTTCTTTTTCCTTACATCTTTTCCTTCTCAAACCCCATTTTTCCCAATGCTCCCCAATCAAATCCCTCTCAACCATTGGATTTTACTAATGTTTGAGGAATGTTTTCCCAATGCTCTCCCAAGCTCCCTTGGAAAACCCTTAGCAAAACCCAGTGTTTTCCCAATGATTTCCCAAGCTCGGCTAAGAAAACACGAGGAATTGACATAATGATACTTTTAGGGGCTTTTTACTTACATTTTGATTTTTGAGCACCCGCTTTCGCCATTTTTTAATGATTATTTTTGCACTATGATGTGAGGACTGAAAAAGTGGAAAATGGAAAGTTGAAAGTGGAAAGTGAGATTTAACACAGAGGCACGGAGGCACAGAGTATAGTAGTGGAAAGCCATCCTCCCCCCTCTCCTTGGGAGAGGGGCCGGGGGTGAGGCCGGTATAGTGGAGAGTGAATTAGGAATTAGAAACCAAACCAAAATTTTAATATAAACCACAATGAAAAATAACACAATTTTCGACCGTATGAGTAAGCAAGCCAACGAATTGGCAACCTTGGTGAGCAAAGGAAAAACCATCACCGGCAAAAGTAAAACCAAAACCAAAACACCCTCAAATTCATTCCTGCAACAAATGCAGTTCGCCCACATCGCCAATGTGTACACGGTTTTGAAACGTTTCGTCATAGGCACTTTTGAAGAGAAATCCCGAAAGAAGAGCTATTATAATTTCTTTATGAAATACAACCTGGGAGGTCCCAGAGTGTATCTGACCAAAGCCGAAGCCACGGCAAGGGCGTGCGTAGTAGCTCCGTACACCATTTCGCAAGGCTCGCTGCAACCCATTGAGATAACACAAAATGCCGGTATGCTGATTACTTCCATACGCCTGCCGCAAGGATTCAACATCACAGCGGGCACAACCCTCGGCGAGGTATCTCTGGCACTTATCAAGCAAAATGCAAGTATGCAAAAGGGAGACCAACTCTCTTTGGTGCATTTGGTACAGACCCTCACGGGAGAGAAAAACGTTCCGCGCATACTCCTCCGCCTGCATGAGTTTGTGCTGAATCCCGCATCTGCTACCTTATTTTATGACCAAATCCCCCAAACGCTTTTTACCGTAAGTAACGGCTATGTGGGTACGGATGCCAATGCCGAAGCCGGAGGAATCGCCTACGTGTTGAGCCGCAGGGAAGGGAGCAAATTATTGGTTTCCACGCAAACCGTCACGCTCACTCCCGGAAACACGGTTTATAGGCAATACTCCTGCGAAGAAAAGAAGCGGGAGGCCTTGGAAAGTTACGGAATTGTTACGCGCATCCTCTTTGCCGACCCCGAAAAGCCGGACACCAAACAAGACCCCGAAGACGAATATTTTGCCGTCAGCAGCGTTACCCTCAACGGCACTCCCATAGCGGCAGGCGGCGGTGAACCGAATGTCCATTCGGGAGATGTGTTGGAAATACAGGGAAGCAAGCTAACGGAGGTCGAGTTAAAAGTAAATGCTAATATCGGCGGTCCTACGGTAAGTGCGACTACGTCAAGTTTGTCGGCTCTCGGAAGCGTTACCGTGGGTTCCGATACCTCCATTGTGATTTCTATCGCCGTTACCGCGAGCATAAACTATCTTTTACGTGCTGATAATTCGGCGATGGTATATGATTTCAGGTTAGCAGCGCAGTCCGCATGGCGCGTTAGATACTTATAGTATTATCCAAATTATTTGGTGGATTTATTTTATCTTTTTTATCTTTGTGGTACCCAAAAGAAGGCTCCTTTCGATTCGTTGAACCGAAGTCTATCTTGTGCGGGGGATTTATCCCCCGCTTTTTGCTTCGCAAAAACCCCAAAAGAAGGCTCGCTTTCTCCCCGTTACCCGATGTCTTAGTTATGCTTATCTATGCTTGCCAGACATGGTTAGGATCATAGGGCTCGTCTTTTTTCCATAAAACAAATATCAGTATTAAGAGTTTTCGCATGGCGGCAATAATGCCTTTCATTTTGGTATTGGGATTTCTCTCGCAGATGCGAGAGGTGGAGGTTTCTTATGGGCTCATTGCTGCGTACGGCGCTCAACGCCGGCATATACAGACAGCCTCTGATGCGGGTGTTTCCCTGTTTGGAGATGCGGGTTCTCCCCTGGTAATGACCCGACTGGCTCAGCTTGACGTCAAGACCGGCATAACTAACTACCTGGCGGATATTGCCAAACAGCAGAAAGCCATTTGTCTCACAAAGCACGGTAACAATGGTTAGCAAACCAAGACCTTTGACTTCCCGGATTTGGGAGACTTTTCTACTCAACTCTGCATCCGATGACACTTTATCTTGGATTTCCTGTTCTATCTCAGGGAAGCAACTTATCATACAGGGCTATTTGTTCCTCTTTGATATGCAGAATGCTGGCTAACTTATCATGCGAATGATGCATCGCATCCAGCTGGCACTTGGCACGGGAGCGTGCCTGTTTCAAGGAGATGCGCTCACGGCACAAATCGCGCAATTGCTTGTAATCACAAGACATGGGTTGCCAGAAAGAAGGCTTTTGAGAAAGACCGAAATCAGCTATCAAGCAGGCATCTACCTTATCCGTTTTAGTCTTCAGATTTTGGCTCTCGGCATAGTACTTAATCTTATTTGCCGGTACTACACTTACTTTTAGCCGGTTCTCGTGCAGAAAATACGCCGGGTTCTCATAGTAACTGCCCGTAGCCTCCATCACATAACATACAGAGCCGGCTTCACGCGCTCGCTTGCTTACCCAATACTGCAACTCGGTAAAACCGATGTAGCTATTGAGGAACTTGCGGGTACCCCGTATCCTGGAAACTCCACCTCCTACGCTTTCTTTTACACAGGCATGAATATCATCCTTGGAGATATCAATACCCACTACTACTACTTTTTCCATATTGATTCGTATTAAAAATAAGGAATCTTCCCATCGTCTTTCCTCGTAAAATTATGCAGGATATAAACTTCCTTGGTTTATTCCTTAGATACTTATCCAGACCTCCAAGAAGAAACAACATGGGCGCAAAATCTAACGCACGATATACCTACAAATAGGTTATCAAGGGATGGATGCTATTCCCATGCTTCCTTTAGAGGGCAAATATACGAGGGATAGTAGCGAAAATGCTTTTGGGACTGTATTTCAGCCCAAAAAGCATTGTAGCGGATAGCCCGACCCCGGCACGGGGGAACGCCCAAATTCAGTTGAAAATGGAGAGTTGAAAATTGAAAGTAGGGAGTGGAAAGTTGTATTGAACACAGAGGCACGGAGACACAGAGTGTATTAATGGGGGGTGGAAAGTGAGGGGTTATTAACGATATTTACAGTGTGATACGTTTCTTAATAATTAAATTAAGCTAATTTTGCGACGTTAAAAACGTTTCGAAAACGATGAATATAACGATGCTCGTGCGCAAGTTCTTTGATTTGCGTTTAAAGGAAATCGCTACATATACAACTCACGCCGGCGAAATACAGCAGAGGGTTCTGCTTCGTCTCGTAAGGAAAGCCCAAGATACGGAGTGGGGAATACAATACGACTATAAGTCCATACGGAATTATGATGATTATAAAAACCGCGTTCCGGTGCAGAATTATGATGATGTTAAACCTTATGTGGACAGGCTCCGGGCAGGGGAGAATTATATTCTTTGGCCTTCGAAAATCCAATGGTTTGCCAAATCGTCGGGGACAACAAACGACAAGAGTAAATTTCTTCCTATAAGCAAAGAGGCTTTACGCGACATCCATTATCAAGGTGGAGTGGATGCGGTGGCTTTGTATTTGCAAATGAACCCTGCAAGCCAATTCTTTTCCGGTAAGTCTTTGGTATTGGGAGGCAGTCATCGCCCCGATTATAATTTGCATAACAGTCTGGTTGGCGACTTATCGGCTATTTTGCTACAAAATGCGGGGTGCTTGGTTGATTATTTGCGTGTGCCGAGCAAGAAAGTGGCTTTGATGGCTGATTGGGAGAGTAAGATAGAAGCCATAGTTTCCGACACCACGAATGTGAATATCATTAGCTTGTCGGGAGTTCCCTCTTGGCTTTTGGTGATAATAAAACGAATTCTTGAAAAGACCGGCAAACAGACGTTGGAGGAGGTCTGGCCTAATTTGGAAGTATTCTTCCACGGGGGAGTGAGTTTCAATCCCTATTGCGAACAGTATCAGCAGTTGATTCGTTCCGATAAGATGCACTATGTAGAGACGTATAACGCTTCCGAAGGGTATTTCGGTACGCAATGCGACTTTCTCGACCCTGCCATGTTGCTGATGATTGACTACGGGATATTTTACGAATTCATTCCGTTGGAAGATATTGGGAGTGAGCATCCTCCTATTTATTCCTTGGATGAAGTGGAATTGAATACGAATTATGCCATTGTTATTTCTACTTCATGCGGGCTTTGGCGGTATATGATTGGCGATACCATACGATTCACCAATAACAGACCTTATAAGTTTGTCATCACCGGACGCACCAAGCATTTTATCAATGCTTTCGGTGAGGAGCTTATTATAGACAATGCCGAGAAAGGTCTGGCTAAAGCATGTGCCGTTACGGGAGCGCAAGTGTGCGAATATTCCGCTGCTCCGGTATTTATGGATAGAAATGCCAAATGCCGCCATCAATGGTTGATAGAGTTTGCTCAAATACCGGATTCGGTTGCCACCTTTGCGAAGGTGCTTGACGATACGTTGAAGGAAGTCAATTCGGACTACGAGGCAAAGCGGTCAAAAGATATTGCCTTGCAACCTTTGGAGGTAATTGTAGCACGGAAAGGGCTTTTCCACGACTGGCTGAAAGAAAAAGGAAAGTTAGGAGGACAGAACAAAGTGCCAAGGCTCAGCAACAACCGGGAGTACATCGAAGAAATGATGAAATTGAATAACTGATTTCTCTTTTCTGTTGCCGAAGCCGAAAGTCACTTAAACGTACATCCGAGTTACATTGAAAGTGATACGTCAAAGTGTCAGCCATAAAGGAGATTGGCACTCTTTTTGTGTGCATCCGAATGAAAGGAAAGAATTAATTGAATAAAAATAGAATTGGTTATGCAAAAAGGTAACATCGGGGTAAGCACAGAGAATATTTTCCCCATCATTAAAAAGTTCTTGTACAGTGATCACGAAATCTTTTTGAGAGAAATCGTATCTAACGCTGTGGATGCTACGCAAAAGCTTAAAACGCTTGCGTCATTAGGCGAATTCAAAGGTGAACTGGGAGATTTGACGGTGCGAATATCGTTGAAAGACGATGCAATCACTATCTCCGACCGTGGCATCGGGTTAACAGCCGAAGAAATAGACAAATACATCAATCAGATTGCTTTTTCGGGAGCGAATGATTTCCTAGAAAAATACAAGAACGATGCCAATGCCATTATCGGGCATTTTGGCTTGGGATTTTATTCCGCATTCATGGTATCGAAGAAAGTGGAGATTATTACTAAATCGCACGTAGAAGGTGCGCAAGCCGTGAAATGGAGTTGCGACGGTAGTCCAGAGTTCTCCATAGAAGATGTTGATAAAGCCGACCGCGGTACGGACATCATTCTTTATATAGACGATGAAAGCAAGGAGTTTTTGGAAGAATCCCGTGTTTCGACTTTGTTGAAGAAATATTGCAGTTTCTTGCCAATAACAATAGCTTTCGGCAAAAAGAAAGAATGGAAAGACGGCAAACAGGAGGAAACGGACAAAGATAATGTGATTAATGAAACCAATCCGGCATGGACTCGCAAACCGAGCGAACTGAAAGATGAAGATTACAAGAAATTCTACCGCGACCTTTATCCCATGTCCGATGAACCCTTGTTCTGGATACATTTGAATGTTGATTTCCCATTCAATTTAACGGGTATCCTTTACTTCCCGAAGGTAAAGAGTAACCTGGATTTGCATAAAAACAAAATTCAGCTTTATTGCAATCAGGTGTATGTAACGGATTCGGTGGAAGGCATTGTGCCGGATTTTCTGACATTGCTTCATGGGGTGATAGACTCTCCCGATATTCCGTTGAACGTATCCCGTTCTTACCTGCAAAGCGACTCGAACGTAAAGAAAATATCTTCGCACATCTCTAAAAAGGTGTCTGACCGCTTGCAATCCATCTTCAAGACCGACCGTAAACAGTTTGAAGAAAAGTGGAACGATTTGAAGATATTTATCAATTACGGTATGCTGACTCAAGACGAGTTCTACGACAGAGCGCAGAAGTTCGCTTTGTTTGCCGATACTGACGGCAAATTCTATACGTATGAAGAGTACAATACACTGATTAAAGACAGCCAAAAGGATAAAGAAGGTAATCTTATCTATCTATACGCCACCAACAAAGATGAACAATATACTTACATAGATGCTGCCGTGAATAAGGGTTATAGCGTGTTATTGATGGATGGGCAGTTGGATATAGCCCTGATTAGCACCCTTGAACAGAAGTTAGAGAAATCTCGTTTTACTCGTGTGGATAGCGATGTGGTGGACAATCTCATCGTGAAAGAAGATAAGAAAGACAAAACACTTGAACAGAGCAAGGAAGAGGCATTAAGTTCGGCATTCAAAAGCCAATTGCCCAAGATGGAAAAAGTAGAATTTACCGTGGTAACCCAAGCGATGGGCGAAAGCAGTTCTCCGGTGATGATTACTCAAAGCGAATACATGCGCCGGATGAAAGATATGGCTAATATCCAAGCCGGCATGAGTTTCTATGGCGAAATGCCCGACATGATGAACTTCGTGCTGAATTCTGACCATAAGCTGATTAAGGACATTTTAGCAGATGAAGATAAGGAATGTACTTCTGTTATTGCTCCTATACAATCGGAAATAGACGAAGTGAGTAAACGCCGCGATAAGCTGAGAAAGAAGCAAGAAAGCAAGAAAGACGAAGACATTCCTACTGCCGAAAAAGACGAATTGAAGGATTTGGATACGAAGTGGGACGAGCTTAAAAACAAGAAAGAATCTGTTTTTGCCGAATATGCCGGAAAGAATAAAGTGCTCCGCCAACTTGTGGATTTAGCTTTGTTGCAGAATAATATGCTGAAGGGGGAAGCGTTGAACCGGTTTGTAAAGAGGAGTATTGAGTTGATTTGATAGAGAGATTTTTAACACAGAGGCGCAGAGGCACAGAGTTCTTACTTAAACTCTCTGTGTCTCTGCGTTTCTGTGTTGAGTAACGAAATCTCGTAAAATAAACACCCGGAATATAGGGCAAACTAAGATAACATTCCTTAGATTTGTACCTGTTTTTTATACAAAATCTATCATGAATCACTCCGATATTTGCATCATAAAGAGGGACGGGAAAGAAGAAAACTTCTCTGTCGGGAAGATAAGAAACGCAATAACCAAAGCGTTTCATGCTACGGGCATCATGGACGAAGACGACCTGATACTGGGACTTACCATAAAAGTTATCGAGCACATCACCGTACCTAAGATTTCAGTAGAAGAAGTTCAGGATTTGGTAGAAATGGAGTTGATGAAAACCCGTCCCGAAGTGGCAAGGAAATACATCATCTATCGCGAATGGAGAACCGTTGAGCGCGAGAAGAAAACACAAATGAAGCAAGCCATGGACGGGATTGTGGCTATAGACAAGAACGATATCAACCTCAGCAACGCTAACATATCAAGCTATACGCCGGCGGGACAGATGTTGACTTTCGCTTCCGAGATAACCAAAGACTATACCTATAAGTATCTGCTCCCGCAGCAATATGCAGAGGCGCACCAGTTGGGGGACATTCACATTCATGATTTGGACTATTACCCAACCAAAACAACCACCTGCATTCAATACGACCTCGACGACTTGTTTGAACGCGGATTCCGCACCAAGAACGGGAGTATCCGCCCTCCGCAAAGCATACAAAGCTATGCCACATTGGCAACCATTGTTCTTCAAACCAATCAGAACGAACAGCACGGAGGACAATCCATACCGGCATTTGACTTCTTTATGGCAAAAGGCGTGTACAAAACCTTTTTGAAGCATCTGGCTTCCTTCCTGGATTTCTACATATCTATGAACCGGAGTGAATGCGACGCAAAGATTCTGCAAGCATTACTCAAAGAACAATTACATTCCATTGATGTCAGCGAGAAAGAACTGGAGGGCGTTCGCTCGGCACTTGCCGCCCATGAAATCGCCATGGACGGGGAAACGTTGCAAAAGATTACGGGCAAAGCCTATGCGCAGACCCAAAAGGATACGCATCAGGCGATGGAAAGCTTCGTGCACAATCTGAACACGATGCATTCGCGGGGAGGAAATCAAGTGGTATTCAGTTCCATAAACTATGGAACCGATTTTTCTCCCGAAGGGCGCATGGTGATAAACGAATTATTGAAAGCCACAGTTGAAGGATTGGGCATACACGGGGAAGTGCCGGTATTTCCCATTCAGATTTTTAAGGTAAAAGAAGGAATATCCTATTCCGACGAAGATTACCAAAAGGCGACAGGCGACTTTGAGACCGCAATGGCAGGTAGAATAACGTTCAAAGCGCCTAATTTCGATTTGTTTCTAAAAGCCTGCCAAACCTCAGCGAAAGCATTGTTTCCCAATTTCATGTTTCTGGATGCACCCTATAATGTAAACGAGAAATGGAATATCAATGACCCCGAACGTTATCGCTACGAGATAGCCATGATGGGATGCCGCACCCGTGTGTTTGAAAACTTACACGGAGAAAAGACATCACTGGGACGAGGCAACCTGTCCTTTACCACCATGAACCTGCCGCGCTTAGCCATAGAAGCACGCATCAAGGCAGAGAGCTTAACCGACGATTCTCATTACAAAGAAGCGGTGGAAAGAAAAGCAAAAGAAATCTTTTTGTCTTCTGTCCGCAAAATGACAGCTTTCATTGCCGACCAGCTGTATGTCCGCTACCAATACCAGCGTACGGCATTGGCGCAGCAGTTCCCGTTCATGATGAAGAACAATGTATGGAAGGGGGGAGGAGATATTGACCCGAATAAAGAAGTGGGTGACGTGCTAAATAGCGGAACGCTGGCTATCGGCTTTTTAGGAGGACACAATGCGATGGTAGCTCTCTACGGAAAGGGACACGGGCACGACCAAAGGGCATGGGATACTCTGTACGAAGCATTGCAAACCATGAACGAAGTAATAACCGAGTACAAAGCGAAATATAAACTGAACTACTCCTTGTTGGCAACTCCCGCCGAAGGGCTTTCCGGAAGATTTACCCGTATGGACAAACGAAAATATGGAATCATTCCCGGCGTAACGGATAACGACTATTACGTAAACTCCTTTCATGTGGACGTGAAAGAGCCTATCGGCATTGCCGAAAAAATAAAGTGCGAAGCCCCCTTCCATGCACTTACGCGTGGCGGGCATATCACTTATGTAGAACTGGACGGCGAAGCGAAAAAGAACGTAAAGGCTATTGTCAAAATAGTAAAGCTGATGTATGACGAAGGAATCGGTTACGGTTCCATCAATCATCCGGTGGATACGTGCCATAACTGTGGCTACAAAGGAGTGATTTACGATAAATGTCCCGTATGCCAAAGCGAACATATTCTAAGGATGCGCCGTATTACAGGGTACTTGACGGGCGACCTCAGTTCGTGGAATTCAGCCAAGCGGAAAGAAGAAAGAGACAGAGTAAAGCATCATTAAGCAAAGATGTTACACATACTTCGCATCTATCCGGAAACGATTGTGGACGGCGCAGGTATTCGTTATTCCATTTACCTGAGCGGATGCAGTCATCGGTGTCCGGAATGCCATAATCCTGAAAGTTGGGACCCTGAAACGGGTGAACCGCTAACCGGCGAACGTATATCGGATATTATCCGGGCGATAAACGCCAATCCGTTATTAGACGGAGTTACTTTTTCAGGCGGAGACCCGCTTTACAATCCTCGTGAATTCCTGCCTCTTGTGAAGCAAATAAAGGAGGCGACCCATCAAAATATATGGTGCTACACGGGATATAGGTATGAAGAAATACTTTCGCACCCGGAATTATCCGTTATATTGCCTTATATAGATGTATTGGTGGATGGCAAGTTCGATAAAAACAAGAAATCACCTTACCTCCATTTTCGAGGGAGTGAGAATCAGCGAATAATACAACTAAGACAGCATGCAGGATAGCCCGATTAAAACATGGTGCTTACCCGTCTGATGCCGGCAACCAACGCATCAACTTCTTCTTTCGTATTATAAAAAACAAACGAAGCGCGTACTGTTCCCTCAATGCCAAGTCGTTGCATCAACGGCTGAGCGCAATGGTGTCCCGTACGGACAGCAATACCAAGACGGTCTAACAAAGTACCCATATCAAAATGATGGATATTGCCTACAAGGAAAGAGATAACACTTCCTTTGTGCTCCGCCTCCCCGAAGATGTGCATACCTTCCATTCCTTTAAGCTGATGCAAAGCGTAAGCCGTTAATTCTTGTTCATACGTGGAAATAGCTTCCAGACCAATGGCAGAAACATAATCTAATGCTGTTGCCAGTCCGGTAGTGCCAATATAATCCGGTGTACCCGCTTCAAACTTAAAGGGAAGTTCATTAAAAGTCGTCCCCTCAAAGCTGACACGTTGAATCATCTCCCCCCCCCCTTGATAAGGGGGCATACGGTCAAGAAAAGATTCTTTTCCATATAGTACGCCGATACCCGTAGGTCCGTAAACTTTATGGGAGGAGAAAGCGAGAAAGTCCGCATCCAAATCTTGCACATCTATGGGTATGTGAGGGACAGACTGTGCAGCATCAATCAATACCGGCACGTGGTATGTATGTGCCGTAGCTATCATTTCCTTAACAGGATTTACCGTACCAAGCACATTGGAAACGTGCGCTACACTCACCAACTTAGTACGTTCGGAGAAAAGCCTTTCATATTCCTCAAGCAGCAATTCCCCCTTATTATTCATCGGTATCACCTTGAGAATAATATTCTTGCGGGAAGCCAGTAATTGCCAAGGTACGATATTCGCATGATGCTCCATAGCGGAAATAATTACCTCATCGCCTGCTTTCATAAATCCTTCCCCGTAGCTGTATGCTATCAGGTTGATAGATTCGGTGGTTCCCCTTGTGAAGATAATCTCGCTCGTACTACGGGCATGAATGAACTTGCGGACAGTTTCGCGTGATGATTCATGCAGTTCGGTGGCTTGTTGCGAAAGGAAATGCACACCGCGATGCACATTGGCATTAACGGAATAGTATTCGTTGGTAATCGCTTCAACAACGCATCGTGGTTTCTGAGTGGTGGCAGCATTA
>SNRY01000556.1_pt1 | contig 12405 bp, 11 predicted proteins | sample 4693421 | NCBI WGS metagenome assembly SNRY01 (sample SAMN11003215, study PRJNA524138) | termite gut metagenome | isolation source: Bacteroidetes bacterial symbionts from single cell of protist host amplifed... | host: Streblomastix strix ... | reverse complement strand
CTGCGAAATATCAACTATTCCGGCAACAGCACTTCCGATGTTAACATGAGCGCCCAATTCTATATTCTGCGATGTAATATAGCCGCTGTACGGAGCAGCAATCCGGGTATCGCTCAATTGTTTTTTTGCATTTTCCAATTGAATAGAAGCGTTTTCATACGCCACTTTCATATCCCTAAGTTGTGTTTCGGAAACGGCATCGCCTTTGCGCAATACCTGATAACACTCATAATCTTCTTTGTATTTGTCATAATTAATGGTCGCATCATCTAATGCAAGGCGCTTGTAAGCATCGTCGATCTGTGCCAAAACAGTTCCTTTACTCACATAATCACCCAATTTGAAGTTCACTTGGGTGATGCTTCCGGTCAATTCGGACGCAACGGTCACCGCATGGTTGGCCTCTGCCGTGCCTACCAAATTCAAGAGGCCGTTAATTGTTCTCATTCCTGCTGGAGCAACGGTTACTGCGATTTCCGTATTTACGGCTTTCATCTCCCTTTTGCTGTCAACCGTCTTTTTATTGCTGACTAATGTCCATGCTATAGTACCGAATGCTACAACTGCAATTGCGCTTATAATAATTGTATTCCTTTTCATTTCCATTTATTTTATTTGTTGATTAGGTATTTTATTTCGCCGTTTAATGACATAATGTTGATTTCCGCTTCCTTGAAATTGTAAAGTGCATTCAGGTAACTTGCCTGTGCGTTGCTCAATCCCATTTCGTCTTGCAGTAAATCGCTCATGGTGGCTAAACCTTCACGGTATTTCAGAGCAGTTTCGACATACACTTTTTCGGCTAAGTTGATGTTCTGGTTTTGTCTTTCCACATTCGTTTTGTTATTGTAATAATTGTTGATGGCATTTTTGAAATCTACATTAAACCGTTCTTTGGTGTTGTCCAGTATTAATCCGCTTCTCGTGTATTCCAACTTTGCTTGACGGGACTTTGAACGTTTTTGCAAACCGTCGAAGACCGGAATAGAAAGGGATACACCGATGTAAGATGAGTTGTACCATTTGTTTTCGGGACTGTTGTTGAAGTAATTGGGAAAGTCGTTTCTCATTCCCTGATAGCCGAATTGTCCGATAAATGAAAGTGTGGGAATATATCCATTGTTGGCATTTTTTTGATTCAAATGGGCAATCTCTCTCTGCAATTCCAACATCCGAATATCAATGTGAGAAGAGAAATCGGACACAAACACGGGTTCTGCCTGCAACAACGACATCCCTGCCGTATCGGTCAGCACAATGCTGGTTGGGATGGGTATTTCGAGCAGGTATTTCAGCATGTTGAGTTGTTGCTCGTGTAGTGCTTTGGTGTTGCTCAACTGGGTGTACAGGTTTTGCAACGTCACGTTAATGCGGTCGTAGTCTACCTGCTTTCCCATGCCGTTATTCAACAATGTTTTAGTGATATCCGTCATGCGCTTGGTACGAGAAATATTTTCTTCGACCAACGCCTTTTGCTCTGCCGTGGTTTGTGCAAGGAAATACAGTTTGGCAACTTCCTGCGCCAAACTTTCGCTTGCTTTTTCAACGCTTAACTGATTCAGATTGTCGGCTTGTTTCGACAATTTCAGCGAAGTAAACGCCGTTTGGTTATACAGTACTTGATTGACTGTAACGGTAGCGCTGGTATTATACTGAGTACCTATCTCCACGGGTAATACCGTTCCCGGTTGTCCGACTATAATTCCGGGAAGCATCGTTGTCGGCAGTTTGGTATTATCTTGAAAACTGCCGCCGATATTGATTTGTGGCAACAGTGCCGAGCGGGTTTCACTTACCTTATAGTGGCTTTTTTCTTTGTCAATACGTGCATTGACAACACTGATGCTTCGTTCGACTGCCTGCTCCACGCACTCTTTGAGGGAAAGTGCCGTAATGTTTTCCTGTGCGGAAAGAGCTGAAATACCGAACAACAAAAATGTTGTTGCTATAATTTTTGTTCTCATTCTAATTTGATTTTATTTATTTGTTTGTGCTAATACGAGGTTCAATCGTCTTGTTTTTAGTTTACGCTGCAAAGATGATGGAGAAACATGGAAACTCGTTGGGTATAAACAGGCTAAAATTCGTCTAAAACAGGACTGTTTTGCGTTTTAAGTGAAATGGATAGTCCGTTTTATTTAGATATTCGTCCAAATCATGCTCGTTATTCGATAGAAGATATACCTTTGAGCATTAATTAAATTTTAGCATGAGTAAAATATTCAACATTGAATTCAGCGATTTTATCAAAAAGACAAAATCGACAGAGGTCTTTAATGACGAGTTGATAGTTTCTTCCCTTGATTCTATGAAGGAAAATAAACGCGGAACGAATATGCCTCCCATTCGGGTGAATGCGGTGACGTTCTTCCTTTGTACCTATGGCGAGATGTCTGTTTCCGTTGATTACAAAACTTACTGCCTGAAAAAAGGGATGTCGTTGCAGATGAGCAATCTTCACATACTGGATAATATCAGCGTAAGCAGTACGTTTGAGGGATGCATGATTGCCATATCGCCGAAACTTGTACAGTCAATTTTGGACGAAATTCAAACAATTAAGAAACTGGCTGCGGATGCAAAGCAGTATCAGCCGTTGCTGTAACTCGAAGATGAGCAAATACGTTATTTGACCGATGTTGTAGCGCGGATAAGGAAAATTTTGAAAGCATCAGGACATGCTTTTCAAAATTATATCCTTAAAAACGAAGTGGGTACTTTTTTGTTGGAAATGGCGAATATCAATTTACAGAGAAATGAAGAAAGGGCGCAGGCTTACGAGGCAAGTCACAAGGAAGAAATTGTGCAGCAGTTTATACGCTTAATCCTTAGCCATTGCAAGCAACAACACGAGGTGTCTTTTTATGCGAAGGAATTATGCATCACTTCGGGTTACCTTTCACGCATCATGAAAACGTCCAGTGGTAAAACGGCTATCAAGTGGATAAGCGATGCGCTAATTGCCGAATCAAAAATACTGTTGCGCAGACCAAATGTCAATATCCAACAGGTGTCGGACGAACTTCATTTTGGCGACCAGTCTTCTTTCGGCAAATTTTTCAAGAAACATATGGGGCTCACTCCGATGGAATATAAGAATGAGATTCGGGAAGTAGAATGAAAATTTCAATGTCAACCCCTGCCAAACTAACGCTGCAGGCTGCCACACGCCTCGTGCAATCTTTATAGCCACAGCTCATCCCCATGCTTTTGCTTTGCATTAATAGTAGTGCAAAAACTAAAAAACAAAAGTATCATGACGATTGAAACAATTTTTTTCGATATTCGACCATTAATGCACCCGATTTGTAAGGCTTGCTCCCCGTTAATTCCCATGCAGATTCTTTGGCTTGTTCTGGGAACAGGGGAATCCCGCATCCAAGAATCACAGGAATGTAGCAAATCCGCATTTCGTCAATCAAATCCGCGGCAAGTAGCATCGAAACCAGTTCACCACCGCCAACCAACCAAATATCTTTTCCTTGCCCCTTGCGCAAAGCAGATATAGTTTCAATTATATTCTCCGTAATGAAACGAATGTTTTCCATTGTGCCCCAATCGTGGCGGGAAACTACATAAATCATTTGTTCCGGGTACGGCCAAATTACATCCATGTTTAGAAGTTCGCGGTAAGTACGTCCGCCCATAATAACTGTATCAACCGAAGCCAATAGGTCATTGTAACCATAATCTGTTTTTTCGGGATTCGGGAATCCGGTAAGCCATTCGAGTCCGCCGTCCGGTTCTGCAATACGTCCGTCAAGTGATGCAGCGATGTAAAGGATAATTTTTTTCATGCTCTTGATATTTACGTGTTAATAACTCTCTTTTGGATTCGCCGATAACACGCAAAAAAACGTGGAACTCACACAGTTCCAATGTAGAGGTACTGGTATACCCTTTGAAAGAAACAGGCAAGTCCACGCCATACTTTCGTATAGCATGAACATTGCGCTATCAGTCTCTTTCAAATGAAAATTACCAGTTTTCTACATTGAGACGTTCAGCGAACGTTATGTTATATATCAACGGGGGTTAGCCCGCTAAATTCTATTTTATGTATGCAAAGATAGGCACTCCTGTCAAAATGTGGGGAATTTAAGTTGCAAATTTTAATCTGTCAAAGGCAACTTTTATGAAAAGGTTATATAAAATGCTGGAGATTCACACCCTTAACGATCTATATTGCTTGTAATTAGAGCATTATCGCAATAAAAGTGATGGATTATTATGGTAATTCAAAAAGTTTGGCTATCATTGCACTCATTAAGTTGCTCTTTGATTATTGTGCAAATTTAGGAAAATCAACGAGGCTCGCTCGTTTCTAAATCGTTACCTGTCCGCAAAAATAATTTTGTAACTTGCTTGTTTTTAAGCAAAAAGGCAAAATCCTGTGCCTTGCCACATGGAAAATCAGTTTCCGCTCAATGCTGCAAAGGCGGGCGATTATTTTCAGGTTCTTGTTCAACCTTCCACAACTAAGCATGGGCAAGAGTTTACCGTCTTTGGCAATGCCCCTGTATTTTTCAATAATCTGTTTAGGTAAGTCCAACAATGGAATTTCACAAGGTGTACCTGTTTTCTGACGGGTTGTTCTTATCCACAAGATACCATCATCGGCTTTTACAATATGTTTCGGGGTAAGGTTACAAATATCCCGGAAAGCCAATCCTGTAAAAACGGAAAACAGGAACATATCACGGGTAAGGTATCGGGCGGGATGATCTAATTGTGTGGTCATTATCCGGTCAAGTTCTTCCCGCGTCAGGTACTTTTGCTTGGCTTTGGGTCTTTCGGGAGTATAACCTTCAAAGGGGTCACGGGTAATAATCCCCTCACCGATGGCAAGTTTTATCATTTTTCGTACATGGCGGACAATACCAAGTATGGTTTGAGGCATCCGTTGAAGTTCCACACGCAAATAGAAATCAAAGGATTCAATAAACGAAAGGTCAAGTTTGGAGAATGGAATATCCGAAACCTTATATTTCTTTTCGATAAACCGGATAAGGTGATTCAGGGAGATATTATATTGCTCTGCTGTGGATGCTTCCCTGTTTATTCCGACACGTTTGCCAAATTCTTCGTTGTGGCGGGCAAAGTATTTGACAAGTGTTTCCTGTGCGGATGCAATTCCCTGAAAAGCATTCTTGACTTCGGTTGCCGTAACATTTCCTTTTAATCCCATTATTTGCCGGTAATGAGAATGGATGGAAACGTTAATCCTGTCCAATACCTGATTAATCTCAACGGCTTGTTTGCTTTTCCCTGATAGTCTTCCGGCTCTGGCATCCCAGAGAGATAGTGGAACTGTTAGCTTGGCACTGAATTGTGCCACCGTTTTACCGATGGTGACGCGTCCCATGAGAGGACAAGTACCATCCTGTTTTACTTCCGTTCTTTTGAGGTAAAAGAGAAGTTTCAAATCTGTTTGCATACTCTGTTTCTTTAAGTGATAAAGTTACTCATAACAGAGCTATTTGAACGAAGGCAAACATCAGACAAACAGAGACTTGTAAAGCCAATAAGAGACATTAAAAGCTAAATCCATGTACTTTCTCCAATCCTGTACCAATTTCCTCGTTTCTCAGCGAATTGCTTTATCCAAAACAGGTAATGGATAAGTAACTGAACTGTTTCCTAAATCTGCTTTTCTCTGCAAAATCGGGGATAGACACCTAAAGACAGGAAAGGACACAACGTTTTGTTTGAGTGCGAATTACGCTTAATTTCTATCGGTTGCCTATTGGGATTACAGTTTTGCCGTGAACCTTTTGGGGGAATGTCATACCGATATTAAGACCGTAGCATCCCTTTTGGGGCATAGCGGACTAAAACATACGGAAAAATATACCCGTGCTGTGGACTCATTAAAAGAAAAAGCAGTAAATGCCTTACCAGAACTTACGATATAATGCTGATTTTTAAGATTTAAAAAGAAGAAATAATTCCATACTTTTGCATTCAACTTCTGATAATACAAAGATATGTCACCCGAAGAGAAAGCAAGATTAGAAATAGACAAGAAGCTGGAAAACGCCGGATGGAAAGTCGTAGATAGAGACGAATATTCTTCATCTGTTTCCGCTATGGCTGTGAAAGAAGGTTTGCTGAAAGGGAATAAAGAGACTGATTATTTGTTGTTTTTGGAAGGTAAAGCCATTGGTGTACTGGAAGCAAAGAAAGAATATACTAAGCTGTCAGATGTTGTTGTTGCGCAAGCCGAAGACTATACACATCAGTTATTAAATTGGTGTCAATGTTGGCAAAAGCCATTGCCATTTGTATATTTATCAAATGGTAAAGAATTGTTGTTTCGAGATATCCGAAATGTAGCTATTGATTATCAACCACTACAGCGGATGCACACCCCAAAAGAATTAGCTAAAATAGCAAACATTCAGAATGAGTATGCTGGACTTCCGTATCTATCGCCCAAGGGATTGCGCAAATGTCAATACGAAGCGGTTACGGAATTGGAAAACAGTTTGCGAAAAGGCGACAAGCGGGCATTAATGGTGTTGGCAACTGGTGCCGGAAAAACATTTACAGCTTGTATGGCTGCCTATCGCTTGCTTTCCTATACGCCTGCTAAACGTATTTTGTTTTTGGTTGACCGTAATAATCTGGGGAAACAAGCGGGAGGTGAATTTGGTACATTCCGGCTTACCGAAATAGGCGATCCTTTTAATACAATTTTTGTTACCGAACGGTTGAAATCGCCGCAAATCCCGCCTGAGTCGAATGTTATAATTTCTACTATCCAACGGCTTTTTGCAGTATTGACTGGAAAAAAATTTACGGATGAGGATGAATTTGAAGGAATTCAGGAAGATGATAGAGAGATTACACTTGACAACAATATTTTACTGCCGCCGGACTTTTTCGATGTTATCATTGTGGATGAATGTCATCGTTCGATTTATGGGCGTTGGCAACAAGTGCTAAAATATTTCAATCATACCCGAATAATCGGATTAACGGCAACTCCAGCCCCCGAAACATTGGCTTTCTTCAACAATAATCGTATCGTCAATTATACGCTTGAGAAATCCATCGCCGATGGCATCAATGTCAATTTCCGTATGTACTGTATCAAAACGAAAGTCAGTTCTGAAGGTGGCACAATAGAAAAAGAAGACAAAGTTACCGAAGTGGTATCCTATACGGGTGAATCTAAAAGCGTGGTAATGGACGCGCAAGAAGTTTATGGATATACCGAATTAGACCGCTCGGTGGTTAATCCTGCTCAAATTCGTTTGGTTTTAGAATTATTTCGCAATGCCGTTTACACAGACTTATATCCCGACCGTACTCCTGATTTAGCCTATACTCCCAAAACATTGATTTTTGCCAAAAACGATAATCACGCAACAAATATTGTAGCTATAGCGAAAACAGTCTTTCCCAATCAGTCTGCCGATTTCGTTCAAAAAATAACCTATTCGGCAGGCGACAGCACAGAATTGATACGCCGCTTCCGCAACGATAAGTCTTTCCGCATAGCTGTTACAGTCAATCTTGTGGCTACAGGAACGGATATAAGACCTTTGGAAATACTGCTATTCATGCGGGATGTTGGTTCGGATATTTTATATACGCAAATGAAAGGTCGTGGCGTTCGCATCATCGGCGACGAACAATTACACAATGTTACGCCTAATGCCACAAGTAAAGATTTGTTCTATTTAGTGGATGCTGTGGGAGTTACCGAACGTGAAAAATTCATTCCCAAACCACAAGGCGGAATTAATCCACCGCCGGCAAATCCAACTCTTGAACAACTTTTGGAGCAAATCGCTCACGGATATTTGCCCGATGATTATTTGCAGTTGTTGGCAAGCCGTCTTTCGCGCATCAATGCCAAAAGCGAGGAAAAGCAGCGCAATGATTTTGCGAATATTGCGGGTATTACGATGTATGATTTGGCAGTCTCTATTTTCAGTGTACTTGAAAATGAAACCTTACCACCATTTAATGATGTAAACGACCCCAATACAGAACGCAATGGAAGGGCAGCGGTCGTATTGCCTGATAATGTATTGTTTGAAGGTGGCTCTGGCGAAACGGTTCGTAAGAAACTGCTTTCGGATTTTGATTTACATACTATTTTACGCTTGCCGACAGGTATTTTTTATGCTAACGGAGTGAAAGCGAACGTGCTGTTTTTCACCAAAGGAAGTTGTACCAAAGAAATCTGGTATTATGATTATCGTACGGAAATCAAGCATACTTTAGCCACTAATCCCATCCAACGCCATCATTTGGATGATTTTGTGAATTGCTACAATTCTGAAAATCGTTTCAATCGAAAAGAAACCTATTCGGAAGAAAATCCGAATGGTCGTTGGCGGAGATATACTTACGAGGAAATCATTGCTCGCGACAAGATTTCTCTTGACACTACGTGGCTTAAATCCGGTGAAGACACAATAGATTATTCACTTGCCGAATTAATGACGATGATTGAAGAAAAGAACCAAAACATACTGGCTGCGGTGAATTCTTTGAAAAACATAATTGGACAAATAGAAGAATAAAATATGAGTACAATAGTTACCTTATACAAAGAATGGCAATCATTACAACCGTTAAAACCGGAAGACCAACAACGTTTGGACAAAAAGTTCATGTTGGATTTTAATTATAATTCCAATCATTTAGAAGGCAATACCTTGACTTATGGTCAAACAAAACTTTTATTTCTATTCGGCGAAACAACCGGAAATGCCAGTTTAAAAGATTACGAGGAAATGAAAGCGCACAACGTGGGTTTGGAAATGATAAAGATAGAAGCATTGGATAAGGAACGGACACTATCAGAAACATTTATCCGTGAATTGAATAACGCCATATTAGTACGCAATTTTTGGAAAAACACAAAGACAGCATCGGGGCAATTCACCCGTTATGAAATTAAAATAGGTGTATATAAAACCCGCTCCAATTCGGTAATAACGGCAACAGGGGAATTGTTTGAATATGCCTCCCCTGAAGAAACGCCTGCACTCATGACAGATTTAATTGCATGGTATCGTGAAGAAGAAAGAAAAGGGGTATTATCACCTCTTGAATTAGCCGCCCTGTTTCATTATCGCTATATCCGTATTCATCCGTTTGAAGATGGAAACGGTCGCATTGCCCGATTATTGGTCAATTATATTTTGTTGAGAAATAATTATCCGATGATAGTAATTCAAAGTAAAGAGAAAGAATCTTATCTAAAAGTTCTTCATCAATGCGATGTAGCTGTTGGAATCATTCCTTCGGATGGAGCTTTGGCTAAATTAAAGCAGGTTGAACCATTTGTTGATTTCATTGAATCGAAAGTCATTAAGACACTTTTCGATAATATTGAAACTGTCAAAACCCAAAAAGGTGGTACAATTAGTTCTGTTTGGTGGTACAATAATGATCGGATTACTATTAAGAACGTTAACCAACAACGTATTATAGAGCTGCTTATTGTGAACCCAACTATCACTGTAAGAGGACTTTCTGAGAAGTTAGATATTAATAAATCAGCCGTTCAAAAGCATTTAGCTACCCTGAAAGCAAAAGATTACATTTTCCGAAAAGGTGGTACAAAAGGAGAATGGATTATAAATATTGAAAACATCAACAATTAAAGTGGTACATAAAGGTGGTACAATTATTTTTCAAGGTAGTACAATAAGACAATTATAAATGAATACAAAGCAGTTACGTCAAAAGATATTAGATCTCGCCATTCGTGGCAAGCTTGTTTTACAAGACCCCAATGATGAACCGGCATCGGTGCTTGTTGAAAAAATCAGGGTAGAGAAAGAACGATTAATCAAGGAAAAGAAAATCAAGCGCGATAAAAACGAATCGTTCATCTCTCGTGGTGAAGATAAATTCCATTATGAGCAGTTCGCAGATGGAACGGTGAAACGGATTGAGGATGAGATACCGTTTGAAATTCCGGATAATTGGGTGTGGTGCAGAGTAAAAAATATATTTGAAATCAATCCACGTAACACTATAGATGACGAAGTAATAACATCTTTCATTCCAATGGCTTGTATTTCTGATGGTTTTTCAAATAATTATACATGCCAGATAAGAAAATGGGGAGATATAAAAAAGGGATTTACTCATTTTCAAGAAGGTGATATTGGTATTGCCAAAATAACTCCTTGCTTTGAAAATAGAAAATCAGTCGTATTTCGTGCATTAGAAAATGGATACGGTGCAGGAACAACAGAATTGCATGTTTTAAGGTCAATATTAAAGGAAATTAGCTTTCAATATGCATTATGGTTTGTTAAAACTCAAGATTTTATTAATGAGGGAATCCAGTCATTTAGTGGTGCTGTTGGGCAACAGCGAATAAGTAAAGAATTTATTGAAGAAACCTACTTCCCTTTACCTCCTTTATCTGAACAATATCGTATCGTTTCCGAGATTGAAAGATTATTTTCTCTAATTGACGTTGTAGACGAAAACAAACTTTCATTAGAGCGATTTATTAAACAAACCAAATCCAAAGTTCTTGACTTCGCCATTCAGGGTAAACTCGTTCTACAAGACCCAAACGATGAATCGGCATCCGTCCTTTTGGAAAAGATTAAGAATGAGCAGAAAAAGACAGGAAAGAAGATAGAAAAAATAGGTGATAATTCACATTATAAGCCGTTTGAAATACCGGAAAGTTGGGTGTGGTGTAAATTGGAATATATTGGGAATTGGGCATCCGGCTCAACTCCAAGTCGAAGTAATCGCAAATATTATCAAAATGGGACCATTCCTTGGTTAAAAACTGGAGATTTAAATGATAATATTATTGAGGAGACTACAGAAAAAATAACCGAGATTGCATTAAAAGAAAATTCAATGCGATTAAATCCTATAGGAACTGTTTTGATTGCAATGTATGGCGCAACTATTGGTAAATTAGGGTTATTGAATATTGAAGCGACAACCAATCAAGCTTGTTGTGCTTGCATACCTCATGAAATAGTATCGAATAGATATCTGTTTTATTATCTCAAATCTCAAAAAGAAAATTTGCAAGAAAAGGCAGAAGGTGGGACACAACCTAATATTTCAAAAGATAAAATAATGAAATATCCAATCAGTATTCCTCCTTTGGAAGAACAGAAACGCATCGTGAATCAAATCGAAACAATCTTTAAAACATTGGACTCTATTCAAAATAATTTATAAGCATCTCGCATAGGATACTTTTGTTGCCGTAAACTTTTAAATATCAAAATTATGGTAACAAAATTTCAAAAATTTCTTGGGAAAAATGATCTGTCTAAGAGTACTGTCACATCTTATGTGTGGGCAATCAATCATTTTCTTAATCAGTATGAAAAGATTGATAAAGAGAATCTTTTAGCCTATAAAGGTTATCTGATTGAGCATTTCAAACCGCAAACGGTCAATTTACGGCTACAGGCATTGAACAAATACCTTGAATTTATCCAAAAAGAACGATTGAAGCTTAAATTTGTGAAAGTGCAGCAAAAAAACTTCCTCGAAAATGTTGTCAGCGATGCAGATTACAAATTCATGAAAACCAAACTAAAAACCGATGGACATACCGAATGGTATTTTGTAGTTTGGTTTTTGACGGCAACCGGTGCGAGAATCAGCGAATTGCTACAAATAAAAGCAGAACACGTTGAAACCGGATACTTGGATATGTACACCAAAGGTGGAAAAGTTCGCAGGTTGTATATCCCCAAAAAATTGCGAGAAGAAGCAGTAAAATGGTTGAAAGAAAAAAGCCTTTCTTCGGGATATATCTTTCGGAATCGTTTCGGCGAACGAATTACCGCAAGAGGTATTTCGCAGCAACTCAAACATTTTGCCGGGAAATACGGATTGAACACCAAAGTAATTTATCCTCATTCTTTCCGCCATCGTTTTGCCAAGAATTTTTTGGATAAATTCAACGACATTGCGCTATTGGCAGACTTGATGGGACATGAAAGTATCGAAACGACACGGATTTACTTGCGAAGAACTGCAAGCGAGCAACAAATGATTGTTGATAAAGTTGTTACGTGGTAGTGACTTGAGAATAAAAGCGTAGGTTTTAATTTTCTACGCTTTTATTGCTTGTTCGATTTCATTTAATTGATTGAAAATTGTTTCGATTTGGGTAACAATGCGTTGTTGTTCTGCTAATGGTGGAAGTGGAATAACAATAGATGAGAGAGTATTTCCTGATAGGCTTTGTATTCCAACACCTTTTCTATAATTATTGATTTCTCCACTAAAAAAGATATGCATCATATAAAAATACGGAATTACTCATTTTAGTGTTGTATTATACAAAATATCTCATTATATTTGTAAATATATAACAAAACTTATATTGTTTTTCAGATTAATAAATTAATTTTACGGTATTGTTTAATTTTAATTTAT
>SNRY01000555.1_pt1 | contig 12409 bp, 8 predicted proteins | sample 4693421 | NCBI WGS metagenome assembly SNRY01 (sample SAMN11003215, study PRJNA524138) | termite gut metagenome | isolation source: Bacteroidetes bacterial symbionts from single cell of protist host amplifed... | host: Streblomastix strix ... | reverse complement strand
TTAAAAATTTGTTCTTTGCCGGACAAGTGAATGGAACTACCGGATACGAAGAAGCTGCCGGACAAGGAATCATTGCAGGTATAAACGCACATATTAATGGCTATGGAGGAACACCGTTTACTTTAGCACGCAATGAAGCATATATTGGAGTACTGATAGATGATTTGGTAACAAAAGGAGTGGATGAACCCTATCGTATGTTTACTTCTCGCGCCGAGTATCGTATATTATTACGTCAAGATGATGCAGATATGCGATTAACTGAACGTGCTTATAACTTAGGATTAGCAAAAAAAGATAGATATAATTTATTAAAAGAAAAACGCAAAGCCATAGAGGATATCGTAAATTTCGCAAAAAACTATTCTGTAAAACCGGAATGTGTAAACACCTTTTTGGAACAATATGGGACAGCACCTATAAAACATGGATGTAAATTGATTGATATAATTAATCGTCCGCAAATAACTATTAGAAACATAGCGGAACATATTTCCGAATTTAAAAACGAGTTGAATAAATTAGAAGAGAATAGAAAAGAAGAAATTACTGAAGCCGTCGAAATACTAATAAAATATCAAGGATACATAAACCGTGAGAAAACGATTGCAGAGAAACTTACACGATTGGAAAATATTATAATCAAAGATAAATTTGATTATAACCACATTCAATCTTTATCTACCGAAGCACGCCAAAAGCTGATTAAGATAAATCCGGAAACTATCGCTCAAGCAAGCAGAATACCCGGAATATCCCCTAACGATATTAATGTGTTATTAGTTCTTTCAGGAAGATAGCAAAATTGTTTCACGTGGAACATTTTAAACAACAATTTTTACATGGAAAAAGAAAAAACAAATGCAAACGAATATATAAAAAATATTGTAGATAATCTCCCCGAAAAACCAGGCGTCTATCAGTATCTTGATGGAGATAGTCGAATTATATACGTCGGAAAGGCAAAAAATTTAAAGCGAAGGGTTTATTCCTATTTTAGTAAAGAGCATGAAATAGGAAAAACCCGAATATTGGTCAGTAAAATCGCAGATATACGATATATTGTAGTTAATACGGAAGAAGACGCCTTGTTGCTTGAAAATAATTTGATAAAAAAACACAAACCTCGCTATAACGTATTGCTTAAAGATGACAAAACATACCCTTCTATTTGCGTACAAAACGAAGATTTTCCAAGAATATTCAAAACACGAAAGATTATCCGAAACGGCTCCTTCTATTACGGTCCTTATAGCCATGTACCGTCTATGTATGCCCTGCTAAATTTAATTAAACACCTTTATCCTATTCGTACTTGTCATTCGATACTTTCTCCGGAAAATATCCGAGAGGGGAAGTTCAAAGTCTGTTTGGAGTATCATATAAAAAATTGTGCCGGTCCCTGTATAGGTTTGCAATCTCATGAAAATTATATAAAAAACATAGAACAAGCCAAAGAAATACTCAAAGGAAATACTCAAAAAATAAGCAAACTATTATGGCAAGAAATGCAGGAACTTGCAGAAAAAAGGCAATATGAAGAAGCACAAAAAATCAAAGAAAAATACACGCTAATAGAAAATTACCGAAGTAAGTCGGAAGTAGTAAGCGCTACATTTCACAATATTGATGTGTTTTCAATAGAAGAAGACGGCGAAAAATCGGCATTTATCAATTATTTGCATATTGCTAACGGAGCTATCAATCAGGCATTTACTTTTGAATACAAAAAGAAACTGGACGAAAGTAAAGAAGAATTATTATCATTAGGTATTATAGAAATGCGCGAAAGATACCAAAGTCAATCGCATGAGATAATTGTACCTTTCAACATAGGAATGGAATGGAACAATATTGTTTTTACTATCCCGCAACGAGGAGATAAAAAGAAATTATTGGAACTGTCTTTATTAAACGTCAAACAATACAAAGCGGACAGGATGAAGCAAGCGGAAAAGTTAAATCCCGAACAGCGAAGCATGCGATTAATGAAAGAAATACAAGAAGAATTGCACCTTGATAAACTACCCCTCCAAATAGAATGTTTTGACAACTCTCATATCCAAGGCACGGATGCCGTGGCAGCCTGCGTCGTATTCAAAATGGCAAAACCGTCAAAAAAGGATTATCGAAAATACATTATAAAAACAGTAACAGGGGCAGACGACTACGCCTCCATGAAAGAAGTAGTAAAAAGGAGGTATCAACGGGTAAAAGAAGAAGAGGCTCCCCTACCCGACCTCATCATCACCGATGGTGGCAAAGGGCAAATGGAAGCAGTCAGGAAAATAATGGAAGAAGAATTGAATTTATATATCCCCATTGCCGGACTTGCAAAAGACGGAAAACATCGCACCTCCGAATTACTATTTGGCTTTCCTCCTCAGAGCATTGGCATGAAACAGGGTACTCCCCTGTTTCACCTTATGGAAGAAATACAAAATGAAGTACACCGGTTTGCCATAACTTTTCATAGAGATAAACGTAGCAAACGACAAATTGCGTCCGAATTAGATAACGTAAACGGTATCGGTGAAAAAACTAAATCCATCCTTTTAAAAAAATTCAAAAGTGTAAAGCGTATTAAAGAAGCATCTATCGAAGAACTAACCGCCAGCATTGGCGAAATGAAAGCTAAAATTATCAAAGAAAATCTGCACGGCTAATTTTTATTCATAATTTTGCCACCAATCTATTTTAACAAAAAAAATGAGAGCTGTCATTCAACGCGTTTTACATGCTTCAGTCAGTATCAACGGAATACGCAAATCAGTTATTGAGAATGGATTACTAATTTTTATAGGAATAGAAGAAACAGACGGTACGAAAGATGTGGAATGGCTGGGCAAAAAAATTGTAAATCTTCGCATTTTTAATGACAACGACGGAATAATGAACAGGTCTGTGTTAGATATTCAAGGCAATATTTTAATAATAAGTCAATTCACGCTCCATGCTTCCACTAAAAAAGGAAACCGTCCTTCCTACATAAAAGCCGCCAAGCATGAAACAGCGATTCCCTTATATAACCGGTTTTGTGATTGCATAAGTCAGTTATTGGGAAAAGAAATCGGAACAGGAGAATTTGGAGCTGACATGAAAGTAGAATTACTTAATGACGGACCGGTAACTATTTGTATGGATACTAAAAATAAAGAATAATGACTTTGGAAGAAATTCAAAAACAGGTAGATAGCTGGATTAAAACATATGGTATTCGCTATTTCAATGAACTCACTAACATGGCTGTGCTTACCGAAGAAGTAGGAGAATTCGCGAGAGTAATGGCAAGAGTATATGGAGAGCAATCTTTCAAAGAAGGAGAAAATGGAGAGCAATCTTTCAAAGAAGGAGAAAATGGTAATCTTGCCGATGAATTAGCCGATGTTTTTTGGGTACTCCTCTGCATTGCCAATCAAACAGGGACTGACTTAACGGAAGCTTTCAAAAGAAATTTAGAAAAGAAAACCAACAGAGATCACGTAAGGCATATAAATAATGTAAAACTTAAAAGTCATGGTAACGAATAACAATCATTTCAGTTACAATAAATACAAAAATGTACTTTCCAAATACAATACAGATTGTAAAGATCACGAAATAAAAACGATAGTTCATACTATCATCCATGAAAAAGTAACAGAAAACAATACAAAAGAAATAAAAGCATCCATTTACAATTGTATAGATTTAACCAAACTAAGCCATACGGATAATGACGAGAGTATAGTGAAGTTTATCGAAAAAATTAACAAATTCGAAAACGAGCATCCTGATTTAAAAAACGTGGCAGCTGTCTGCGTATATCCCAACTATGTGCAAATAGTAAAAAACACACTCGAAGCAGACGGCGTAAAAATAGCATCTGTATCTGGCAATTTCCCTTTCTCACAAACTTTTACCGAAGTAAAAATAGCAGAAACAAGCATGGCAATTATGGAAGGGGCTGAAGAAATAGATTTGGTTATGCCGGTCGGCAAGTTTTTAAATGAAGACTACGAAACAATATGCGAAGAAATACAAGAAATAAAAGAAGTTTGTAAAGACCGTCTTCTGAAAGTTATTCTTGAAACAGGAGCTTTGGGCAGCGCATCGAACATTAAGAAAGCAGCTGTTTTAGCCATCTATTCAGGTGCGGATTTTATCAAAACGTCCACAGGAAAAATACAACCGGCAGCCACTCCCGAAGCCGCTTACGTGATGTGTGAAACGATAAAAGAGTATTATAAACAAACGGGAATTAAAATTGGTTTTAAAGCCGCAGGAGGAATCCGGACAATGAAAGAAGCAATAGTCTATTATACTATCGTAAAAGAGATATTGAAAGAAGAATGGCTGAATAACAAATTATTTAGAATTGGGACAAGTGAAATTGAGTTATAACACTATCCATAAAATTGTACGAACTTATTTTTTTCTTTCTATCATATAATCGACATAATTCACAAGTGCATGTTTCACATCCGTATCAGGAAAAACAGATAACAAAGCAAGAGATTTTTCTTTATAATCATTCATCATTTTATGAGCATACTCAATACCTTTATGCTGTTTGGCAAAATCTGTCAACTCATTGATTTCTTCCAAACTAGCCTCTCTTTTTTTGATTTTTAAAGCAATTTCCTTTGCGCTTTTGTTGCCGGTAGTATTTAATGCATAAATAACCGGAAGGGTTAATCTACCTTCTAACATATCGTTACCGGTCGGTTTTCCTATTTCTCCATTATCAAAATAATCAAAAATATCGTCTTTAATCTGAAAACAAATACCGACATACTTTCCAAACAAACGGATACATTCTATAGTATCGGCATCGGCTTCCATTGAAAGAGCAGCAGACTCAGTACAAGCGCTGAATAAAGTAGCTGTTTTCTTAGCGATTACATTAAAATATATTTCTTCGGAAAAAAAATGATTTCCCAAATTAGACAATTGAAGTAATTCACCATCTGCCAAGTCGCGTGCAAGATTTGAAATCACATTAATAATACCGTTATTATTTGTTTTTCGTGCTTCAATCAAACAAATAGCCAATAAATAATCTCCTGCCAATACAGCTACTTTATTATCATAAACCGCATTAATCGAAGGTTGGCGACGACGCACAAAGCTTTCATCAACAACATCATCGTGCAATAAACTTGCCGTATGAAGTAACTCCAACGAGATAGCTGCATAAAAAGTTTCTGTCCGGATTTGTCCGTACAATTTGGCAATAAGTAATACCAGAATGGGACGCATCATTTTCCCCTTCTGTTGGTTCAAATAAATCACAATATCATTAAATAAAGGATTATCGGATGATAATGATTTATCATATAAGTCTTTAAAACTCGCTAATTCGGCTAATATCGGCGATTGTATTAAATCTATACTACTCATGTACAAATTCATTTGCGCACAAAGATAGCAATAATAGCTCAAATTTTTGAGTATAAAAACTTTTCTTATATTTACACAGCAAAAATACCTGAGAAAATGAATAATGAAAACAAATTGTTTTTACTGGATGCTTATGCATTGATATACAGAGCTTATTATGCTTTTATTAAGAATCCCCGTCTAAATTCAAAAGGATTTAATACTTCGGCTATTCTTGGTTTTGTTAATACCCTCGAAGAGTTATTGAAAAAAGAAAAACCAACACATATTGGGGTAGCATTCGACCCTTCCGGTCCTACTTTCAGACACAAAGCGTATGCTTTATATAAAGCACAACGAGAAGAAACTCCTGAAGCTATCCGCCTTTCCATCCCTATTATCAAAAAAATTATCCATGCTTATCATATTCCTATTTTGGAAGTAGAAGGTTATGAAGCCGACGACGTTATTGGAACAATAGCTTTACAGGCTAAAAAACAAGGAATTACCACATACATGATGACTCCTGATAAGGACTATGGACAATTAGTAACGGATAAAGTATTTATGTATCGCCCAAAGTATGGAGACAAAGAATTTGAGATAATGGGTTCGGAAGAAATAAAATCCAAATTTGGCATTCAATACCCTGCTCAAATTATTGATTTACTTGGACTCATGGGAGATGCATCCGACAATATTCCCGGATGTCCGGGCGTAGGGGAAAAAACAGCGCAAAAACTCATTGCAGAATTCGGAAATATAGAAAATTTGCTCGAACGCAGCGGAGAATTAAAAGGCATATTAAAAACAAAAATAGAGGAAAATCGTGATATCATTATTTTCTCTAAATTCCTTGCAACTATTAAAACAGATGTTCCGATTAATTTCGATTGGGACGCACTCGTTTTAAAAAAACCCAATGAAGAAATTCTTCGTAGTATTTTTGAAGAATTGGAATTCAAAACATTGATAAATAGAATATTTCATGAAAAAGAGGAAACGATAATTAATCAAACTACAATTCAAGGAGATTTATTTGGTTTTCCGGCTAAAGAAGACAGAATATCGGAAACAAATCATAATCACTTAAAACAATTATCTTCACTTGAATATAACTATCAATTAATAGATAGCATAGACAAAAGAAAAGAACTGATACGAAAATTGTCTGATACGAAGATTCTTTCATTAGATACGGAAACAACAGGAACCAACCCTATTATCGCCGAATTGGTAGGGATGAGTTTTAGTTTTATTGAAAACCAAGCTTACTATGTACCTGTTCCTCCTGCTCGTGAAGAAGCATTAAAAATAGTAGAAGAATTCCGAGCCATCTTTGAAAACGAACACATAGTAAAAGTTGGTCAAAATATTAAATACGATATGCTTGTTCTTCAAAACTATGGTATGGAAATAAAAGGAAAACTTTTCGATACAATGGTGGCTCATTATGTCATTCAACCGGAATTAAGGCATGGAATGGATTATCTGGCAGAAATCTATTTAAACTATCGTACTATCCATATTGATGAACTGATAGGTCCAAAAGGAAAAAATCAAAAAAACATGAGAGACCTTAACCCTGAAGAAGTCTATCTCTATGCTTGTGAAGATGCGGATGTAACATTGAAACTTAAAAACAGATTAGAAAATGAACTTAAAAAGAATGAAGTAGAAGAGTTATTCTACCGTATTGAAATGCCGCTTATTCCGGTATTGGCATGTATGGAAAGAAATGGAGTACGTCTGGATACAGAGGCTTTAAAAGAATCTTCGGAACATTTTGGAAAGCGAATTGAAATTATTGAGGAAAATATATATCAATTAGCGGGAAAATCATTTAATATTGCTTCACCGAAACAAGTGGGTGAAATACTGTTTGATAAATTAAAAATAATAGAAAAAGCAAAAAAAACTAAAACAGGGCAATACACTACTTCGGAAGAAACACTCGAAAATCTTCGTTATAAACATCCTATTGTAGAAAAGATACTTGAGCATCGCGGATTAAAAAAATTACTAAGCACATATGTAGATGCACTTCCCAAATTAATTAATTCACAAACAGAAAAAATACATACTTCGCTAAATCAAACAATTACAGCTACAGGAAGGCTAAGTTCTAGTAATCCTAATTTACAAAATATTCCTATCAGGGATGAAGATGGAAAAGAAATAAGAAAAGCTTTCATACCGGATAATGGATGTCTCTTTTTCTCTGTGGACTATTCGCAAATAGAATTACGTATTATGGCACATTTAAGTGAAGATCGAAATATGATTGAAGCCTTTTTAAACAATCAAGATATTCATAGTGCCACAGCTGCAAAAATCTATAAGATAGACATAAATGAAGTAAATTCTGATATGCGACGAAAAGCAAAAACGGCAAATTTCGGTATCATCTACGGAATATCAGTATTTGGGTTAGCCGAACGTATGAATGTGGAGCGCAAGGAAGCCAAAGAACTTATTGACGGCTATTTTGAAACTTATCCACAAATAAAAGAATACATGGAAAAAAGCATTCTAACAGCAAAAAAACAAGGATATGTAGAAACCGTTTTCCATCGAAAAAGATATTTATCGGATATTAATTCAAAAAATGCCATAGTAAGGGGATATGCAGAACGGAATGCTATTAATGCTCCTATACAAGGAAGTGCGGCAGATATTATTAAAGTAGCGATGATACGAATACACGAACGTTTTAAAATGGAAAACAAAAAAACAAAAATGATTCTCCAAGTACATGATGAATTGAATTTTAGCGTACCGATAGAAGAAAAAGAGAGTATAGAAAAAATAGTAATTGAAGAAATGGAAAAAGCTTATAACATGCGGGTTCCATTAAAAGTAGATTACGGATGGGGAAAAGATTGGTTAGAAGCACATTGATTTGACAACATTCAGAGCAGCCGCATCAAAAAATATAAAGGCATACAAAAGCTGTAGAAGCATAACATGCTTTACCCTCTTCACAACACTATTTTAATACGAATTCTATATGTCTTGTTACAATCCCAATTTTTCCGAAATTTCCAACATTCTTTTAATAGGTCTAACAGCTTTCTCAGCTATTTCTTTGTTCACTTGAATCTCCGGAGATTCATCCTTCAAGCAACTACATAATTTTTCTAATGTATTCAAACGCATGAAGCTACATTCATTACAAGCACAAGTACTATCAGTAGGAGGAGCAGGAATAAACGTTTTTCCTACGCAATTTTTTTGCATTTCATGCAAAATACCGGATTCAGTAGCTACAATAAAATATTCCTTATCACTACTTATTGCATACTTCAACAAAGCAGCGGTGGAACCTACGAAATCTGCAAATTTTAGGATAGCGCTTTTACACTCAGGATGTGCCAATAAAACAGCTTCAGGATATTCGATTTTTAATAAAATGATTTTTTCTAACGAAAATTGCTCATGTACATGACAAGCGCCATTCCATAACAACATATTACGATTCGTAAGAGAATTAATATAATTTCCAAGATTTTTATCCGGTCCGAAAATAATTTTTTCATCTTTCGGAAAACTTTCTACTATTTGTTTAGCATTAGTAGAAGTAACCACTACATCTGTCATTGCTTTTACAGCTGCCGTAGTGTTTACATAAGAAATAACAGTATGTTCGGGATGCTCACTAATAAATTGAGCAAACTTGTCGGATGGACAACTGTCAGCCAACGAACATCCTGCATTCAAATCGGGTATTAAAACCTTTTTATCAGGACATAAAATTTTAACTGTCTCCCCCATGAAATGAACTCCGCAAAGCACAATAATTTCTGCACGTGTTTTAGATGCTTGTTGCGCCAAAGCTAAACTATCCCCTACATAATCAGCAATATCCTGTATTTCTGCTATCTGATAATAGTGTGCAAGAATAACAGCGTTTTTACTCTTTCTAATTTCATTTATCTGAATAGCTAAATCTATATTTTTATGTGTTTTCAACAGCTATATATTAATTATTGATTTTTTTTTTAGACAAAAAATCTATGATGAAGATAATTACTTGTTGATTGTGTTGATATATATATTGAATTTCTCTTGTTTTTTTAAATAAGATGTTTTTATTCACTTTTATTGAACGAATATTAACAAGTACAGTATTTAATTACTTTCTGATAATGAAATAATTACGTAGTATTATTAACTTGTTGTTCGTTCTTTACAAAGTTAAGAACTTTTTGGGATGTATGGGGTGTTTTTATTTAAAAGTCGGTTTAATGAAGAGTTGAAAATAGTTGATTTTTTAATTTGAATAGTAATAATTAAATTTCCTATGTACATTTATGAATGTTGCAAATATTATTTCAAAAATATATGAGAATAGTTTTATCTATCTTTTAACAGGTATATGTTTAAAAGTTGAGCCTGTGTCTCGAAACTTTTTGGTCTTATATGAAAAGAAAACTGTTCTATACTCGTTCCGACTTCTTAAATTGACTTTTACTTTAAATGCACTATGAGTTATTTTATATACTTTTGAACACACAAATAAAGATTCTTAATATGATAGAACTTATTCCTGCTATTGATATTATTGATGGCAAATGTGTCCGTCTTTCTCAAGGAAATTATGAAAGCAAAAAAATATATAATGAAAATCCGGTAGAAGTAGCCAAAAGGTTTGAAAGTAGCGGTGTTTGTCGATTGCATGTAGTTGACCTTGACGGGGCTATTTCCAATCATATTGTTAATTATCATGCGCTGGAGCAGATAGCAAAACAGACTTCGTTGATTATTGACTTTGGTGGTGGAATAAAAAGCGATGAAGATGTTGAGATAGCTTTTAATAGTGGTGCTCAGATGATTATTGGTGGAAGTATTTCTGTGACGAATCCCGAGCTATTTGAAAAATGGTTGGTTTTATATGGGAGTGATAAAATTATACTTGGAGCTGATGTGAAAAAAGATAGAGTAGCGATTAATGGTTGGAAAGATGAAACAGTAACAGAACTTTTCCCTTTTTTAAATAATTATATAGAGAAGGGTGTACAAAAAGTAATTTGCACGGATATTAATTGTGATGGAATGCTTCAAGGTACTGCTGTAGATTTGTATAAAGAAATTTTGGATAAGCATACTAATCTTTATTTGATAGCAAGTGGAGGGATTAGTAGCATAGAAGATATTCAGCGTTTGGATGAAATCGGCGTTCCTGCTGTTATTTTTGGTAAAGCATTGTATGAAGGGCATATTAAACTCGATGAGTTAGTAAAAATAATGCAGTAGGGGGCAGGCATACCAAAACAAAACAGACATTCAAATAAGATAACGCTAATAACACAGGAACAGGAACAGGTATAAAAACCCTGTTCTCACAATATTGTATGGATTATCAATGAATGGCAGCATTCGTTTAGGGCAAATCCCGACTTTGGACACAACTTAAAATTCACCCCCTCTCCCTCCAAATAAAACGGCAAAATGCGAATAACTAACGCCTAATTTTGTCGGAATAATCCTTGCCTAATTCAACGATTTTATTAATTTTGTATCCGTAAACCTATACGGAGCCCTGTCTTCCGCAGGTAATGGCGCAGTAGAATTATCCCGCATAAGGCATACCGGACGGTGGATGGTAAACCAACATACCGGCAGACGACAGGGAATCCACAGGACTTGTAGGGACAACCCTTTGTGATTGCCCGAAAGCGTTCCTTGACAGACTGATACAAAAACCCGCAGGAGCCGGAGCAAGGCATACCCTGCCCCTTAGACCCGAATAACCTGACAATTTATTGACAACCCACAGTAAAATAAATGGACAATAAATTTTTGAAAAACCCCAGCGCCCGCCTATATCACTAATTATCAGCGAATTATACGATAGCTCGTTTTTCAATTTTTTGCTGTTGATTATCAATGAATTACGAAAGAAAATTCATCGTTTTTGACCCCTATTTGTCAATAAAATTCAACTCGTAACACCCCAAAAAAAGCAGACATACCCGAAACCACCGCATAAACGTACAGGCGCAGGGGCGGGGTACGCCACCCTTCTCAGGGATATAAAAATACCGGACAAACCATTCGTCCGGAGTCAAACAAATTTACCCAAAAAATTTTTTTTTCGGAATGTCTACTTTTGTACCCTTTTTGATTTCAAAACTCCGATTAATACGTACTTACAGAAAAAAAACACCTGCAAAAAACTGCCCGGTTCCTACCCATTTTTGACCAAATTTGACCAAATACCCAAAAAACAGCCTGTTTTTACACAAAAAACAGCCCATTTTTGACCCCTCTGACCCCATCAATAAAATTCAACAAACCACACAAAAAAATGGCGCATAGGACACAAAAATACACTGCAAGCAATGAGTCCGTTGTAAATCCGAGGGCGTGTCAAAAGTCGGAATTTACGCTAAAATAATACGGCAATTAATGGATAATCCATAGTAAAACAGGGTAAAAATAGACTTTTGACACACCTTTCCCCTCCAATTAAAACAGCAAAATGTGAATAACTAACGAATAGCTTTGCCGGAATAATTTTTGCATCATTCAACTGTTGTATTATCTTTGTGTCTGTAAGAAGAAATACGAAGCCATGCCTTCCGCAGGTAATCGACGAAATAAACCGGTTCCGCATAAATGGGCGTACTGTACGGCAGGGGGGTAAACCCCAAAAGCGGGAATGGGGTTTATTCAGGTAACAGCCATACGGGAGAATTGATTGATAGAGGCGTGCGATTGACAGAGCGAGACTTCTTATACCCCAATAACCGTATAATTAATTAGACAACTCATAGTAAAACAGATGGACAATAAAATTTTGAAAAACTCCAACCCCAACCCATACTATTGATTATCAATGAATGACAAAAAATCGATTTCTAAATTAATTTACTTTTGATTATCAATGAATTAAGAAAACGCACACCTGACTTTACCCTCCCATTTGTCAATGAAATTCAACCCATGACACAAAGAAAAAAGCAGCTATACACGAAAAACACCGGACAAACCATTCATCCGAAATCAAATAAATTTACCGGAATGTATCTTTCCACAAAAATTT
>SNRY01000554.1_pt1 | contig 12410 bp, 15 predicted proteins | sample 4693421 | NCBI WGS metagenome assembly SNRY01 (sample SAMN11003215, study PRJNA524138) | termite gut metagenome | isolation source: Bacteroidetes bacterial symbionts from single cell of protist host amplifed... | host: Streblomastix strix ... | reverse complement strand
GAAAAGCGGAATTTTCATTGGTTTTCAAGTTATTGTAAGCATTGGCAGCGGTTGGCTGTAAAGGGCATAAAGCGAATAAAATCAATCTGTCCGAAACACCTATTTTATGGAATGAATAAATAAGGCAACATTTTTTAAAAATTTACTCTTTTGAGGAATGAGAAAGAAAGAAATTTTGAGAAAACCCGCAGGGCTTGGCGTTGACGTTTTATTCTTGGAATATCCATTCGTTTATCAAATGTAAAATGGAACATCCATTATCTGCTTAATCCTCTTTGGGGTTTCTTCTTTTTCTTTTTGGGAAAGATGATTGCTTCTTCATTACTATCGTAAGATTCAGGCGACAGGATGCCGAAAACAGATGATAAATCCATATCCGGCAGATTGATTTCTATCTGGTTTTCCGTATTATTATATTGATTTATAAGTTTGTTATTTGTATTATTATCTTCCGGTTCGTTTTCGTGTTTATTTGAAAGTTTGTTTCCAAGATTGACATCTTGAGGGTTTTCTTGTAAATTTTCTCGTTTGATGGCTTGCCTATTTGCAGTCTTATTTTCTTTTTCACCGGCAAAAGTATTTTCTTGTTTGATTTCCCGCTCCTGCATTTTTAGTTTATCGGTGATACCTCCGTTTTTCATGGTATTGCAATATTCAAAGGTTTCGGATAGTTGCCTGTTATGAGCAAATAGTTTATCAAAGCCTTTTTCTACGGATTCAAACAGATGGGTACGGTCAAAACCGCCTTTGATTGCTCCTTTCGTGGTATTGCGATGATTGGTTGCGGGGCTTAACTTCTTTTTGCCCGCTTGGTCTTTACGGCTGACAATCAAATGACAGTGCATATTCAATTCATTATCCGATCTGCTTCGGTCAAAATGTATCTTACCATAGAATTTTATATCTTCTGCCGATAATCCTTTATTGAAATTCTTGGCATATTCAGGAATGAAGACTTCCCGAATATAGCGTTTCATAGCTTCTGCTTGTTCCTGTTCGGTTCTGCCCATCGTTTGCAATTCTTTTTCCGACGGGCTGACATGGACGGCATAGAATTTAGCATCAGTCTTTAAAAGTTGACCAATATTGCCGTCTATGTCTTTTATTACCTGTGATTTATACAGATTGTCCTGATTGAGATTGAAAAAGCCTTCGGTATAGATTCCCTGTTCCATTCGCTGCATGTCCTCATGTTCCAGATAGTTTGCCAACTTTCGGCTACTGCCTGCATTGTTGTAGATACCATTGGACGGTGGCGGGAAATCTATATTCATTGTCATGGCGTTTATTGGTTGTTTATCAGACTGATGATTTCGGCTTTCAAGCTTTCTTTCCTCTTGTTGTCCATTACTCCGCAAGAGGCTAATTCGGTGTACAGGCTGATCAATTTCAGCAATTTCTTATTGTTCATTTGTTGCAACTGAGAAAGGTTGTTAATCTGTTGGGATTGATTGTTTATTACATCCGCCTGCTTGCCAAACTGTTCATCCAATTTTCGCAGGACTTGAATCAGGATATCCTTTGAATTGGCTATTTCCCGGTTCAATTCTTCGTTCATATCTTTTACGACGATATCAAAGCGAACGGCAATGGAATTGCAAACCCGAATCATCGGATTAAGCTGTTCTTCTTCGTAATGGCGGATAAAACGGATAATATCGTCCTGCCGTTTGTTTATTTTCGCCAGCTCCGCTTTGGTGGATTCGGGAGCTTCGGATGGATTGATGCAAGCCTTGTCGATATACAGGAAAGCCCGTTTGACGATCTCGCCCTTTTTGAGTGAATAGCGTTTACAGAGTTTCTCTACCAGACTACCCGTTTCCTTGTCTATGGCGATAGTGGTAAATATGGTTTTTCTATTCTGATTACTCATGTGCTATAATTATTTTATAGAAAATCATAAAGTTAACTATCTGATTATAAGCATTAAGCAAAAAATGCTTATAACAGGTGTCATAACAGCGTGTTTTGATAACACGCTAAAGCCGAAGGCTTTGCCCCGCAGGGCAAGAGGAAAAACAGGACAAAGTCCAGTTTCCTCTTGCTCCATTGGGAGACACATTGAAAATCTGCACGGAGTTGATGGTTGCAGGCATTCATTACGGCTTATTCCGTTCCGGAATCTACGGGATTACCCTTTTCAAACTGTTGCATGGTTTGATAACTGCAATGTTCTTTCACAAAAGAACGGACATCCGATACCCGATAATAGATTTTCTGCCCGAACTTGGAAAAAGGAAGTATGCCGTTACTGCGATAGCGTTGCAAGGTACGCAGGCTGCACTTTAGCATAAACGACAAGTCCTGATTATCCAACAGTTTTTCGTCCGTATCAAATACCTCATTGGTATTGATAAGTGATTTCAGGTCTTTGCCAATCTCATTCAATTTTTTGGACAGTTTCTCCATCCATTGCTCAAAACTGCTTCCATCTACATACATGATATTCTGTTTTAAAGATTAATTTCTCGATTTGATGGAGCAAAATTCAGCAGAATGAAGCAACAGAAATAGAGAAGTAGTTAACTACTCCCCTAAAACTGTTTAGTAAGAAGCTAAAAATAAACAGATTACAAAAGCATCTTTTTGAATCTTTATCGTTTGTTCCGTTTCCGGTCTTCCCGTACAATGGCGGAACGCAGGATATCCAATGCTTTGGTGGTGTTGTAGGGTTTACGGTTGAATATGGCATCCAGTTTATCATAAATGTTACCGAAACTGAAATTGAAAGCCTGTTCAAAGGTGTTGGCAATCTGAATTAGCGGAACAGGTTTTCCGTCTGAGCCTGTGATTTCCCCTGAAAGATGCAAGCCTGCAACAATTTCAGCCATACCAATAATCCCCAAATCTTTTGACTTGGGAACAATATACAGCTCTGATTTGTATGTTTGCGGATTGGATGGTTGGAACTGTTCGGAATGCCTGATTTTGAGATTTAACAGTTCCGATTCGGAATCAAGGAATGCAATTGTTTTTTGAATAAACGCTTTTTTTAAGCGCATTTTTCCCCCTGCCCGCACCAAAATATTGATTCTAAAGATGAGAATTCGATACGAGTAAGGTTCAATGCCCGAAAGATAACCGAATAATCCGTTTCGGATTGACTGAGGGTTTCTACTTGTTTAACAAAATGCCCATAGACATTTTGCATTTCTTCTTTAGTTACGTCTTGTGAGTGTTCTGCCAATAGGCTAAACAATCTCGTTTTTGATAATTCATTCATAAGCATAAATTTTAAAGTAATATTAATAATCAGACCGAAGTCCTGTTTTATGCCTAATATCTGCTTACGCCCATCTTTGTATATGTTTTGTTTGTCTTTTTACACATTGATACGTGTACCTTTACTTTTTGATTACCTTTTTCGTTACCAAGCTATTATCTTTAGTATCAATCTTCAAGAAACATACACCTGCAAGGAAGATTACCAACAGGTATCGTTTCTCTTTCGTTCGGGAGATTACTATGTTGTTTAAAATTGGTTTAAAATGAGTTTATCCATCTGTTTGTCGGTCAAAATTTTTCGTAGAAACAATAACAAACCTGCCATATAGCCGCCGCTATATCTCGTCTTGGGATTTTTAGTCGTGATTGCTTTGTAAATCATATTAGCAATAACTTCCGGTTCCGCATTTTTTACTTGGATTTTAGCGCTTGTTCCCACTGTCCTTTTTACGATATTCTTATAAACTTCGTCTTTGGTAACCTTCAGTGCGTTTGCCATAGCAATGTCGCTCCATTCCGTTTTTACGCCGCCCGGTTCAATAACAATCACATCTATGCCAAATCGTTTGACTTCCATGCGCAAGCTGTCGCTCAGGGCTTCCAATGCAAATTTGCTGGCATGATACCAGCCGCCAAACGGAGATGTAAATTTCCCACCTATTGAAGAAATGTTCACAATTTTTCCCGATTTCTGTTTTTTCATGTACGGCAATGCCAATTGCGCCAGTCGAGCTGCCCCGAACACATTGACCTCCATTTGGTAGTGGGCGTCTGCAATCGGCACTTCTTCGATGGCGCCATACAAACCAAAACCGGCATTATTTATCAGCACGTCGATTTTTCCTTCGTTTTCAATGATTTCCTCAACACCTTTACACATTGAAGCATCGTCCGAAACATCCATTTGCAGGACGTAAACGCCTGCCTGTTTCAGGTCATTCATTTTCTCGATTCGTCTGGCTGCTCCGTAGACGATGTATCCTTTTTGTAACAATAGTTGAGCGGTTGTTTTTCCCATTCCCGACGATGTTCCCGTAATTAATACTACTTTTTTCATTTATAATATTTTACTGTTATTCTTCAAACTTTAATATCATATTATTTAACCAGTTCTCTATTTTCTTGTTGAGTTCGGTTTTGCTCGACAGTTTGTTGTGAAACTCTTCGCCGGTAAGCAATACGGCGTTTTGTGCACGCTGTTGAAATAAGTCAAAAAACGTGCCGACATTGCCCGTGTTGGTAGCGTACGCGGCAACTCGTTTGCCGCCGAAGTTGCATTGCGCCAGAAACGAAAGTACCGGTGTAGCAACGGTGTAACGCCACGTGGGCGAGCCGACGATAATGAGGTCGTAGGCGCTCACATCAGGAGCAGCGGTTGAGAGTTCGGGCAAATTGCCACTCTCCAACTCTTTCTTGGCATCAAGTGCAATCATAATGCTTATTTCTGAGTATTTTTTTTGGGTTTCTATTCTGTACAGTGTACCGTTAGTACATTTCTGTATGATTTCAGCAACCTCTTTGGTTTTACCGCTTTTCGAATAGTAAACAATAAGCACTTTCCCCAAGTCAATGCTTTGTGGAGCGGTATTGCTTGTATCCTTGTACGTGATTTGCGCCTTGCAGCAGGAGCTAAACAAGATGCATATACCCGCGATAGCCATAAGCAAAACATAATATTTCATCTGTTTTAATATTTTAAATACAGATGCAAAGGTACGGCTATTGAGAATATCAAATTTTGTTCAAAGGCTCAAATGTTACTTGTTCAAAGGCTCAAAAACAGCAGAGGGGTTGTAACCGAAAAATTGCTTGAAGGCGTGGGTGAAATGCGAAAAGTTTTCAAATCCGGCATCTATGTAGGCTTGTGATGGTTTTACATGTTTTTCAACGATGAGAAAATGCGCCAGTTCCAATCGTTTTTCCGTGAGCCATTTTTGCGACGAAGTGTTAAATATCTTTTGAAAGTCACGCTTGAATGCAGCCAAACTTCTGCCTGTCAAGTAAGCAAACCTTGAATTGGGAATGTTGAACATGAAATTTTTCTGCATAAAGTCGGCAAGGTCTATTTTGTGCGGTTCGGAAAAATCGGAAAGTAAAATATCAGCATCCTTGTTGAGCTGCCTGACGATTGTGAGTGCTTCCTGTAATTTTAATTGCGTTAAATTGTCCGTCATCAGATTGTTATTCAATGCAGAATATGTTTCAATAGATTGAAATAAATCGTCGAGCAAGGGATGAGGTCTTAGTTCTACAATCTTGAAATTTTTAGTTTTCCCATTGGGTAAAGGGTTCAGGGCATAAAATTGTTGCAAAAACGGCTGAGTAAAGAAAATGGATACGGATTTACATGCCGCTTCACCATCAGGCTCTTTAACGAATTTCGCCAACTGATTACGGGCAAACAAAGCCGTTTGTCCTGCCGAAAAAGAATAGGTTTTATCGGCTGTAGTTACGGAAATCTTGCCTGTATAAATGTGCGTGAGGATATGTTCCGGCACGATGTGTTCCGAAATTTTTTGCTTCTTCTCCGTACAGGCGAAGAATATTCCTGCAAGTGCTGTGTGATTCGTTTCAATCTTTTCCATTGTTTTTATTTATCGAAAGCAAAAGTATGGTTTTTCTTGTAATCGGGAAATACATGAGATGTTCGGCAAACTGTAAACAAGCAATATATTATTAACGGGCAAACGTATTGCTTCTTGTAGGCAAAGTAAAAATGGATGAAATTTTTGAAACCGACTTCCACATAAACGTCGCTTGCTTTTTTGTTTCCTTGCTGGATGCGTTGCGGTAAACCATAGATAATAGTTCACATTCAGTTTATGATACTTTATTTAATAATGCGAGTGGCTAAATTTTAACGAGGGGTTATTTGTGGTTGTTATTATTTTTGTACTTTTGCATTTGAGTTGTTTGAAACAATGGTAAAACAAAGCAGACTAAAGAGTTTCGCTCATTTCTAAATCGTTACCCATTGTTTACATTCCTTTCTTTAAAAGTCTATTAATCAATAGATAATATTTTAATCTTTTGTTGCTTTACCGGTTTAGCCTATATTGATGCCAAAAATCTTCGGGAAAACAATATCCGTACCTCTTTCGATGGTGGTTTGTGGATAATGGGCAAGAGAGAAAAAACGGGAGTTAATTTCAATATCCCTCTGTTGGATGTTCCTAAAATGATTTTGGATAAATACAAAGGCTCATTGCCCAATAACGTTGTTCTTCCTGTATTGAGTAATCAGAAAATGAATGCTTACCTGAAAGAAACAGCAGCAGTTTGGAAGAGGGGATGCAAAAGGAGGTAACGCGAACGGAATCAGTTGTTTATGAATAGGTCTAATTTCTGCAGAGGCGGAGAAAAAGCATAAAAAAGCAAAGTTGGCGTCGAGTTCAGTTACCAACTCGTTACCTGAGTGATTTTTTTAAATTAGATGCAATGCGCTTTTATTCAGCTGTTTGCGTAAATTTGCATAGTGCCGGATAACTCTAAGTAAACTAAATTTGTAACCCAAAAATTAGAGTTATGCAACGAAGTACATTTAAGGTTCTGTTTTACCTCAAGAAAAACAGTTTGAAAGACGGTAAAGCCCCAATCATGGGCAGGATCACCGTAAATGGGACAATCGCCCAATTTAGCTGTAAGCTAAACATCAAGCCCTCCCTGTGGGATACCAAAGCAAACCATGCGGAAGGTAAAAGTATCGAAGCGCAGAAGATTAACCAGAAATTGGATAATATCCGCACTCAAATCGGTAAGCAGTACCAAAGCATTTGCGATAAGGATAATTTCGTTTCCGCCGAAAAAGTTAAAAACGCCTATCTGGGTTTCGGGGATGAGTTCCGTACCTTCCTGTCAATTGCCGATGAATTTTATGAGAGTTTTAGTAAACTCGTCGGTAAAGACCGGACGGACGGTTCATACGAACAACTCCTTATCAACCGAAGGCGTGTCGAAATGTTCCTCCGGGACAGGTATGGGCTTTCGGATATTCCCGTCCGGGAGATAGAACCCCAATTTATTGAGGATTATTATGCCTACCTGCTTGAAGAACGCAAACTGGCGGGAAGCACCTTGCTAACCTCTATTACCAAACTCAAACAAATCATGCTGATTGCCCAACGCAAGGGCTATGTGCGGGTTAATCCCTTTGCCGGATTCAGGTTCAAGGCTAAAACCCGCGACCGGGGCTATCTGACCGAAGATGAATTGCAACGGTTTATGACCGTAGAACTTCGTAGGTATAAGCAACGGCAGATACGTGATATCTTCGTTTTCCAAGCGTTTACCGGACTTGCCTACGCAGATGTAAAGAAGCTGACCTTCGATGATATTCAAACCTCTTTCGATGGCGAACTGTGGCTGATAGCCAAACGCAAGAAGACCGGCACTACATTCTATGTCAAATTATTGCCTGTCGCCAAGCAATTGATTGAACAATACCGGTTAGTGGCTAAGAACCAGTTTATTTTCCCTGTTCCGAGTAATGCTGAAAATATGAACCGTTGCCTGAGACGTATTGCCAAACAGGCCGGAATCACCAAGTGGATCTCGAGCCACGTAGCCCGTCATACGATGGCCACGACCGTGTGTCTCTCGCAGGGAGTGCCGATTGAAACTGTGTCCCAAATGCTCGGACACACGAATATTCACACCACTCAAATATATGCTAAAATCACCAACGAGAAGATTAGCCGGGATATGGCAGCCCTGACAGATAAGATTGGAAGCAAATATCAACTGGAAACCGACAGGCCAATATCTGATTTCAGGAATATCGGTAAAATCGGCAAACAAAAAACAGCGATGCTATGAAAGGGGAAGAAATAACCATTGCCGGCTTGATAAAACGTATTGAATCCGGTGAAAGAAAAAATATCCGGTTGCGGAACTGGGAGTTGGCACGCTTATTCGGCGTATATGAAGCGGCTATCAGAGCTAATGTCAAGGCGATAATTCAAGGCAAAGTGATAATACCCGATTCGGATTTGGAATTTGTACAGATGGGAAAAACTTGCTTGCCGGTGGTTCACGGTTTGGAAATGATTATCGCTTTGGCATTCCGGCTTCATTCGCCGGATGCGGATAAACTAAGGAAATGGACGATGGATAAAATTGTCCATCAGGCAGACAATAAGATAATAGTATTTGGGATAAACAATCTTCAAATACTTAATTAGCCGTGCCGTTCATTCCGTTGCAGGGCAAGGTAGTTCCTTCGTATGAACTGTCAAGCCCTAGCCTGACGGTTGCTCGAAATTTCTTCCTTTCCTCATTACTTCGGAAAGAGTAAATTTCTTCACAAGGCTTGCCTGTCCACCCTACCGGAACTTTGTTTTGCCCCCGCAACGAAACGACCGACCCGACGATGACGCATATCATCAAAAAAACAAGCATTCCCTAATTGAATCAGGAATGCTTGTTTTTATTTAATACGTAGGGCAACTTCAACTCCCTCCCCTCGGAATCTGCATATACATCTTGTTTTCTGCTTTCTTAGAAAGGTAACTCCAGCGACCGGTAATTCTGGTACAACACCTGATGCAGTTCTTCTTCGGGATAAAGTATCTTACCGCCGATGGTAGTATAACCGATAATTCGCTTGTCCCGCAGGGTTTGGAGTGTACGGAGCGAGATATGAAGGTATTCCATTACTTCCTCCCCACTCAGGTAACGTTTGTCGGCCAATGTGGGGCGATATTTATCGCGGACATCCTGCACATCGCTTCGAGCTTGTTTCATCTGTCCTACGAGTTCCTTGAACTCTTCGGACTCAAAACCTACAAATTTATCCATAACTATTTCTGTTTGCCCTCCTCAAGCAGTTTGTCGATATCCGATTGCTGATAGTAAACTTTCCCGCCCAACATGGAATAAGGTATTTTCCCATTATTCCGCCATGTTTGAAGTGTCCGTTTGGATAATCCCAATGCCCGGCAGACATCTGCCGAGTCCAGTCATCCGTCACGGGGATTCGGACAATATAACTCTTTTAACACCTTCATATCTGCGGCCAACCGGCCTATCTGCTGCTTGAGTTTTTCCCATGCTTGCAGTTCAATACATATAATCTCCATAATTTTACTCCTTTTCGTTAAATGTACTGGCTAACGAACGTTTCAAGCCTTCGTTGGCAGCACGGGTTATTAATTCTCGGTTTACCGACAAATGGTCGGCAAGGATATTCGACAGCAGGATGGTCGGGGTAATATCCGGTACGATATGTTGCAGGGAGGAAACCAACGTTTGCAGCTTCTCTTTCATGCGTACGTCGATATACACAGGGGTATAATCCTTTACTTTATTGACTGCCAAAAATCGTCGCGCATACTCATCCTCGTCTTTTTTCCGGGACGGCTTTACTTTGGCAGCTGGTCATGTACTGTCTTCCAAAAATTGGGATACATCCTTCTTATCGACCTCCGGTTTGCCGCTATCCAATGGATTATTATTTGCGCCACCGGGCGTTACTTCATCATTCATATTACGATTATTTTAAAAATTACTGATTGCGCCAGACAATACTGGCTATTGTTTCTCGATACTGATAGATAAGGACAGTCATTCGTCCCTAATACGGTTGGCTTTGCCCATAACCTTAAATCTCCCGGAAGGATAAACGGCGTGCGACTTTATATACCGTGCTTTCCGAAATCGGGTGCAAGGTACGACCTCCCGGATGCACGCCCTGTTTAGATAACAGGTTTACATAACAGGATTTGGCTGTATGGTGTTGGTTATCAGTATTGTTTGTGTATGGGGGAGGAGTGAAATCAGGTGGATAAGGGCATAAATGCCATGCTGCCGGATTGAATTAAGGCACTGATACTCAGTTGATATATGTAAATGAGGGTGTGTTAGAAATATTTTCAAGAAAAGCGGAGAATATTTTCATACAGTGGAAATTCTATAACAAACAGGGGTTTGGGGAGTATTTACCGGTTACTTATCCCGGTACATGTCCATTTCTTCAACCGTTTCTTCTATAATAATAAGCCCGTGAACGGCTTCCTTTTTGCTTTTCCTACGGTTGTTCAGCAGTTGTTGCATGGGAATAGGGTGTTCTTCGTCCCCATACCTTTGCTTGTTGCCTTCGGTTCGAAAGGATATGAAGTCTTTATTCCCATCGGCGACAGTAATCCACGCATCCTTGATATACCCATGTTCTTTGAGTTGTTCTAAGAGGAAAACCAATGATTTTTGGTTGTTAACCTGTAGCGGCTCCGGCAGCTTTCCTTTCAGTAATTTCTTTAGATTGGCAACACTTACCGGACGGCGGAACAGTTTTATCGTTTCTATACAGGTTGCCAACATGGAGTATTGCTTGTCGGTCAACTTGGGTTCGTAGGAACGTTTACCCGATACTCGTTTGGTTTTCGGTTTAGGTTCAATAACCTCAACCGCCGTTTTTTCTGTTGCCGGTATGTTTTCACCGGGTAATTCTTCTTTGGGTTGGATTATTTCTTTTGCCGCTTTAGGAACACTCTCTTTGTAATCCATCAATAGTCGTTCGAGACTGACGAGGTTTACCAGTTCGTTGAAGTAAGGCAAATCTATCTTTGCTAACTCCCCGGTATAATTGGCGGCAGTTATTTCCCTGGCGGATTTATGGAATGTCCTGTAGTTATGGTAAACCTCTTTGGTAACATCATCATAAAAGTCGCTGTACCAAAGGTAGTCTTCCCGGCCATCATGAAAATATTTGGGAACGCTTGCCAGCGGCGGATTGTTACGGATAATATCTACAATCTTTCCCCTGTAATGGGCAATATCCGCCGGAGTGGTTCTCATCGTTACAGCCATAGCACGGGCAGTGTCGTAGTTTACCCGTACAAAGCCGTCTAAACTTTGTTGTACAGCCCGGAATTCATCGGGCACATCCGCATATTCTATATGTCCTTCATACTCATCCATAACAACCGTAAAGATAAACATTTCCGCAGTAATATGGGTAATATTGCTAACCAAAGCTACAAAAGTAGCCCGGTTTACCCATGCAGGTAGCAAATGAATGCAGCCCAACGCAAAGATAGCTGCAAATATCTGACTGTCATATTTATAGCCTATATTTGTTCCTGCATCCATGTTGGACGCATCTTAAATGTTATGTACAAAATGAAAACAGTATCTAAAATTATTCTAATTAGCGGCTCTCTCTACACATGAAGAGCCAACGGCAATACACTTCCTGTATTGCTAAACCCGGGCATTTCCACTTTAAGCCAGGCTTTAGGTTCTAACGTTGCCGTCCGGTCAAAAAACAAAGAAGCTCCCGCTCCTTTATTTTTTTTCGTCCGTCAAAGGAGCAAGGTAATCGCACGGGTAACCCAAAATTCGCTAAACGCTCTTTTGGATTCCTTCCGTGCATACCTTGCCCTGCGGGGCTGTGACCACGCTTCCGGCAAATTCGTTTACAACTGAATTTCTCTTTCGCTTCAAAATCCACTCCCGGAGGTCGCCTATTTTGAGGTCACCCGCAGCCCTTTTGTTCTGCTCCCGATGGTCGCAAAACTTGGGGCTGCGATAAGCAATCCTTCGCTTCATCTCCCGGTGGTCGCTTTCGCTACGGCTTGCGCGGGCGTAAAAGAACGCCCGGAATTTTCCATAATTTTTAAACATAAATGCGATGGAAAATAAGGAAGAGGATAAGCCCAAAAGAGGACGACCGTCAAAAGAAAAAAAGAAACTGGATTACTCAATCAACCTGAAATTGACCGAAGAAGATTTTAAGATGGTGAAAGAAAAAGCAGGGAAGTTGGGCATGAAAGCAACCCAATACGCCCGGGAGATGACACTTAAAGGCGGTATCAAATCCCGTTATACATTGGAAGAACTTGATAAAATGCGTAAACTATCGGGTATGGCAAATAACCTGAACCAGATTGCAAAGCAGGCAAACAAGTCAGGATTTTCGCACGTAGGGATAGATGCAGTATTGGCAATAGCTGAAATAAAAAAACTGTTTCATGATAGCTAAGAATATCAAAGGAAAATCATTCAAGGGTTGCGTTTCTTATGTGATGCATGAGGGCGCAACCCTGCTTGAAGCAGAAGGGGTTTGGGCTGACAGTAGGTCGGATATTATCCGCAGCTTTGCCATGCAACGTTCCGGCAGGAAGGAGATAAAACAACCTGTCGGGCATATTCCTATATCATTTTCGCCCGAAGATAAAGGGCGCATGACC
>SNRY01000553.1_pt1 | contig 12439 bp, 11 predicted proteins | sample 4693421 | NCBI WGS metagenome assembly SNRY01 (sample SAMN11003215, study PRJNA524138) | termite gut metagenome | isolation source: Bacteroidetes bacterial symbionts from single cell of protist host amplifed... | host: Streblomastix strix ... | reverse complement strand
TATTTGGCAAGATTCAAACGAAAGGGAAAGTGCTACAGCAAAGCGCAACACATGATTGAGAAATCGTTAAAATTATTATTTCTAAAACTAAATAATGAATTACCTATATTAGTTTAACAATGCCGAAAAAAGAATGAAATTTAAAGCTATCATTCCTGCACGTTATGCCTCTACGCGATTTCCGGGTAAGCCTTTGGCTGAACTTGGAGGGAAAAGCGTGATTCAACGGGTATATGAACAAGTAATCAAGGTGTTTGATGATGTGTATGTGGCTACGGACGACGAGCGCATAGAGCAGGCGGTCAAATCTTTCGGAGGGAATTTGGTTATGACTTCTGCCACCCATCAGAGTGGGACGGAACGGTGTTATGAAGCGTGTGTAAAAACGGGAGGGGGAGTTGATACGGTGGTTGTCAATGTGCAGGGTGACGAGCCTTTTGTTCAACCGTCTCAATTGGAAGAATTAACGAAATGTTTTTATAATGCCTCCACTCAGATTGCTACGTTGGTTACCCCTTTTCCTGTGGATAGCGGATTTGATGGATTAGTCAATGTCAATTCACCGAAAGTGGTGTTTGATAAAGATAGGTATGCTTTGTATTTCAGTCGTTCTGTTATTCCTTTCCAAAGAAATGTTGATAAAACTGTTTGGGCGGAAAATCACACTTATTATAAACACATTGGTTTATATGCTTATCGTTTTGACGTATTGAAAGAAATCGTTTGTTTACCTCTTTCTCCGTTAGAGAGAGCGGAATCGTTGGAACAGCTTCGTTGGATAGAAAACGGGTATAAAATAAAGGTAGGCATTACTTCTGTGGAAACAATAGGGATTGATACACCCGAAGATTTAGAACTTGCCGAACGTTTTATATCCCGGTTTACATAAAACTTTATCTGCATAACCTTTCTTTAAAAGAGGAAGAAGCATGCGAAGCGTTTTCTGGAAAAACGTATGCAAAAAAAGGGTTATAGTAAGTCTCTAAATATTTCATTGTTTTTTCTTGTCTATTGAAAAGGGTTTCCAACTCATGGAACCCTTTTGTCTATATTATGTAAAGAAACTGTAAAAGAACTTGTGGTAAATAAATTCTTTTAAGAGTAAGTCATTTATTTGGTTGATTTTAAATATCTTTGTTTTTATTGCTACACAAATTATTTGCACATGAAACACTTGTATCTATTATCTGTTTTCGTTTTGTTAACGGTTAACAAAGCTCCTGCACAAGGTATATTTGAATTCATTTTTATGAATAAAACTCAAACAGGTTCTTATACTTTTAAGGATGGTTCCGTTTATGTGGGCGAACTCAAAAACCGAAAACCGAATGGTAAGGGGAAAACGGTTTCTAAAAACGGAGATATTTACGAGGGAGAATATAAAAAAGGAAAACGAGAAGGATTTGGGGTTTACAATTCTCTTTCCGCAGGGGAAAAATACGAGGGAATGTGGTTGAAGGATCAAATGCATGGAAGAGGCATCTATTATTTTGTGAATAATAACTATTATACGGGAATGTGGTATGAAAACATTCGAGAGGGTAAAGGGATTATGTATTATCACAATGGAGATGTTTACATAGGAGATTGGAAAGATAATATGCGCAAAGGGAAAGGTACTTATACATGGAAAAACGGTACGAAGTACGAAGGAGATTGGTCTGAAGACAAAAAGAACGGAAAAGGGGTGATGATATGGGATGATCAATCTCGATATGAAGGTAGTTGGAAAAATGACTTTCGTGAAGGCGAAGGAGTATTTAGTTATATCAACGGAGATAAGTATGTAGGCGAATGGCATGAAGATGTGCAACACGGTCAGGGAGTTTATACTTTTCCTACAGGAGATCGTTACGAAGGGGCTTATCTTTACGGAAACCGTACAGGAACGGGTGCTTTTTATCATGTCAATGGGGATAAGTATATTGGTAGATTTTTTGATGGTGTTCAAGAGGGGCAGGGTGTTTTTATGTGGCAAAACGGTTCTGTTTACGAGGGCGACTGGAAGGATAACAAACGTAGTGGGTATGGCATTTACAGATGGCAAAGCGGGGATACATATACAGGCGAGTGGAAAGAAGATCAACCTAATGGGAAAGGTGTTTTGTCTCTTAGTGATGGTTATAAATATGAGGGTGAGTTTGTTGACGGAATGATAGAGGGGTATGGTGTGGAAATAACGAAAGATGGGGAACGTTTTGAAGGAGTTTTCAAAAAAGGGAAAAGGGACAGCGCATCTATTGAGGAGTCTTACAGAAAAAAGTGATGTATGGCTCTATTCTTTATGATGAGGAATTTACTTGTGTGGTATGACATTTATATATAAAAGTATGTTATTTAGGGTATATTTATCATTTAAGGAGAGGATGAAGAAAAACTTTCTCATAAAGATGTTATCTTTGCGGGCAACATAAAGAATTTTATTACATGAATGAAACACAATTATTAATAAAGAGAGTAACAGAAGGGATTCAGGAAAAGAAAGGTAAAAACATTACAGTTGTTGATTTGACTGGTATTGGAGATAGAATATGCAATTATTTTATAATTTGTCACGGTAATTCTTCCAATCAAGTGGGGGCTATTGTTGATTCGATAAAGGAATGCGTAAGAAAAGAAACTCACATTAAACCTTTTGCTATAGACGGACTTAAGAATGCGGAATGGGTGGCTATGGATTATGCAGATATTTTAGTTCATGTTTTTCAAACGAATGCGCGTAATTTTTATAATCTGGAATATCTTTGGGCAGATGCAAAATTGACTATCATTCCGGATATTGAATAAATTGTCATTTATGAGCGATAAAAATAAAAAAAACGATAAGGTCGGTATGCCCAAATTCAATCTGAATTGGTTGTATATGATTATAGCCGTTATGCTTTTGGTGTTTTACATAACTAATGAAAATGGAAGCGTAAACAAGGAAATACTTTATGACGAGTTTCAACAATATGTTCGTAATAACTATGTAAGCAAGATCATTGGTTATGACGATAGTACGGTTGAAGTATATATCAAGCCAAATTATGTGAAAGATGTGTTCAAACAGGATTCGAATCGCGTAGGTAAGAATCCGGTTATTAATACAGAGGCTCCTTCACGCGAGAGTTTAAACATTTTTTTGGAAAAAGAGAAGGAATTGGGTCACGGAGTTTCTATTAAATATGGAAAAAAGAAGAATTTTTTCAGTACGTTGTTGTTGAACATTCTTCCTTTTGTTTTTATAATCGGTCTTTGGATTTTTTTGATGCGCAGAATGGGCGGCGGCGGCGCTGGTGGCGGAGGTGTTTTTAGTGTAGGTAAATCGAAAGCTCAATTGTTTGAGAAAGGCGCTTCGCTGAAGGTGTCATTTAAGGATGTGGCGGGGCTCGCAGAGGCAAAGCAGGAAATAGAGGAAATTGTAGAGTTTTTAAGAGAGCCACAGAAATATACGGATTTGGGTGGTAAGATTCCTAAGGGGGCTTTGTTAGTGGGTCCTCCGGGTACAGGTAAGACATTGTTGGCAAAGGCTGTTGCCGGTGAAGCGGATGTCCCTTTTTTCTCTCTGGCAGGCTCCGATTTTGTGGAAATGTTTGTTGGTGTGGGCGCTTCCCGTGTACGCGATTTATTTAAGCAAGCAAAGGAAAAGGCTCCTTGTATTGTTTTTATAGATGAAATTGATGCGGTAGGGCGTGCCCGTGGGAAAAATCCAAGTATAGGCGGTAATGATGAACGGGAAAACACATTGAATCAATTGTTGACCGAAATGGACGGTTTCGGTTCTAATAGTGGAGTTATTATCCTTGCGGCAACCAATCGTGTGGATGTGTTAGACAAAGCATTACTTCGTGCAGGGCGTTTTGACCGTCAAATACATGTAGATCTTCCTGACTTGAACGAACGAAAAGAGGTATTTGGAGTACATCTTCGCCCAATAAAAATTGACGAATCTGTAGATGTGGAACTTTTGGCTCGACAAACTCCGGGTTTTTCGGGCGCGGATATAGCGAACGTCTGTAATGAAGCGGCTCTTATAGCAGCCCGTCATGGGAAGAAATTTGTAAGTAAGCAGGATTTTCTAGATGCTGTAGACCGTATTATTGGCGGGTTGGAAAAGAAGAGTAAGATTACCACAGAAAACGAACGCCGTACCATTGCGTTTCACGAAGCGGGGCATGCGAGTTTGTCATGGCTGTTGGAACATGCCAATCCGCTGATTAAAGTAACTATTGTTCCTCGCGGTCGCGCTTTGGGAGCTGCTTGGTATTTACCTGAAGAACGTCAGATAACGACTAAGGAGCAAATGCTTGATGAAATGTGCGCCACTTTGGGAGGACGTGCGGCAGAAGATCTGTTTTTAGGTAGAATATCGACCGGCGCCATGAATGATTTAGAGCGGGTCACTAAACAGTCTTACGGGATGATTGCTTATTTGGGGATGAGTGATAAACTTCCTAACTTATGTTATTATAACAACGACGAATATTCATTTAGCAAACCATATAGCGAACACACTTCCGAACTTATTGACGAGGAAGTGAAACGGATGATAAATGAGCAGTATAATCGTGCGAAAACAATATTGTCCAAACATCGTGAAGAACATAATCAGTTGGCTCAATTGCTGATTGAAAAGGAGGTGATTTTTGCGGAAGATGTAGAATGTATTTTTGGTAAGCGTCCTTGGGCCTCTCGTTCAGAGGAAATTATAGCTACCAAACAGAAAACTGTAGAATCTGAACTTGAGAAAAAGAGCGACAATGTTCTTGAAGAAAAATAACTTCACACAACGAACTATTACGGGAATATTGTTTGTCTTGATATTGACGGGGAGTATTCTTTTTAGTTCTTTATCATTCGGGATACTTTTTATTGTTATTAGTTTATTGACGCTGAGAGAGTTTTGTGATTTGTTGAATGGAATAAAGGAAGTAAGAATCAATAAATTAATGGTAATGTTAGGAGGATCTTATCTTTTCCTTGCATTTATGCTGGTTTGCAGTGGAACAGCCGGTTTACGTATTTTTATCCCTTATCTTTTATTAATTATTTATTTGTTTGTTAGCGAGCTTTATTTGAAAAGGGAAAATCCACTTTTGAATTGGGCATACGTTTTATTGAGTCAATTTTATACGGCATTGCCTTATGCCTTGTTGAACGTACTGGCTTTTTCACAGAATCATGACAATGGGACGAATTATAATCCTATGATACCTTTATCTGTTTTTGTTTTTATTTGGCTAAATGATACGGGGGCATATTGCGTAGGTTCATTAACAGGTAAACATCGGCTTTTTGAACGTATATCTCCCAAAAAATCCTGGGAAGGATCTATTGGTGGAGGTATTTGCGTAGTGGCTTTTTCTTTTGTTTTCGCTCATTTTTTTCCGGTATTTTCGTTTGCAAAGTGGATAGGATTGGCGTTGACGGTTTCGGTGTTTGGTACGTGGGGGGATTTAGTCGAGTCGTTACTCAAACGTCAGTTGAAGGTAAAAGATTCCGGTCATATATTGCCTGGACATGGGGGAATGCTTGACCGTTTTGACAGTGCTTTGTTGGCAATTCCTGCTGCTGTAATCTATCTGTTTTTAGTCTCGTAATGAAGTTGACAGAGCGTTTTTTAAAGTATGTGACTTTCGATACGCAATCCAATGAAAATTCTCATACCACTCCGAGTTCTTCGGGACAAAGGTTTTTTGCTGAATATTTGAAAAGTGAATTGGAATTGTTGGGACTTGAGGATATTACTTTGGATGAATATGCTTATCTGTATGCTACACTTCCTGCTAACAGCGATAAAGAGATTCCCGTCATTGGTTTTATTGCTCATTTGGATACAAGTCCTGACATGACGGGTAAGAATGTTTCTCCACGCATTGTTTCAAACTATGACGGCAAAGATATTATTCTTTGTAAGAAAGAAAGGGTCGTATTGTCTCCATCTAAATTTCCGGAATTGTTGAATCATACAGGCGAGGATTTGATTGTAACAGACGGGAAAAGCCTTTTGGGCGCCGACGACAAGGCGGGTATTGCCGAAATCATTTCGGCTATGGAGTATTTGAAAGTACATCCGGACATAAAACATGGTAAGATACGTATTGCTTTCACTCCGGATGAAGAGATAGGAGAAGGGGCTCGTAAACTTGATGTTGAAAAATTCGGCTGTCAATGGGCTTATACCATAGACGGAGGCGAAGTGGGTGAGTTGGAATATGAGAACTTTAATGCCGCTTCTGCAAAGGTAACTTTCAGAGGACAGAATATACACCCCGGACAGGCTAAAGGTAAAATGATTAATTCTTTACTTATTGCCAATCGTTTTGTAGGGCTGTTGCCGAGTGAGGAGAGACCGGAATGTACGGAAGGGTATGAAGGTTTTTACCATCTTACCGGTATAAAAGGGGATGTAGAAGAAAGCATACTTACTTATATTATTCGTGACCATCGTCGAGATAGATTTAACGCTCGTAAGGAGGAAATGGAGCGTTTGACGAGTATGATCAATTCCGAGTTTGGAGCGGAGGCAGCAAAACTTGAATTGCATGATCAATATTACAACATGCGGGAAAAAATTGAACCGGTGATGCATGTGGTTACTATTGCTTTTGCCGCTATGGAGGCAATAGGGGTGATCCCGAATGTAAAACCGATTCGTGGAGGAACGGACGGTGTACAGTTGTCGTTTAAGGGACTTCCTTGTCCTAATATTTTTACCGGTGGCATTAATTTTCACGGAAAGTACGAGTTTATTCCTGTCCAGAGTATGAAGAAAGCGATGGACGTTATAGTAAAAATAGTAGAAATTGTTAATCATGAAAGAAACACCATTTACAAAAAAACACTTGGCTTTGGGGGCTAAGATGCATGAATTTGCGGGATATAATATGCCTATTGAATACTCAGGTATTATAGACGAACATCTAACAGTATGTAACGGAGTGGGAGTGTTTGACGTTTCTCACATGGGTGAGTTTTGGGTGAAGGGGAGTGATGCGTTGGCTTTTCTTCAACGGGTTACTTCCAATAATGTGGCTGCTTTGGTTCCGGGTAAAGCGCAATATACCTGTTTCCCCAATGAAGACGGAGGGATTGTGGATGATTTGTTGGTTTATTGTTTCGAGAAAGGGAAGTATATGTTAGTGGTTAATGCTTCTAATATTGAAAAGGATTGGAATTGGTGCGTCAAGCACAATACGGAGGGCGCCCTGCTTGAAAATGCGTCCGACCGTACGGCACAACTTGCTGTGCAAGGTCCCAAAACAGCCGAATTATTACAACGGTTCACCCTTGTACCTTTGTCCGAAATACCTTATTATTCGTTTCAAACAGGGGAGTTTGCAGGTGTGAAGAATGTAATCTTGTCCAATACGGGATATACGGGAGCGGGAGGTTTTGAACTTTATTTTTATCCGGACGCTGCCGATAGAATATGGGATGCTATTTTTGAGGCAGGAGTTGAGTTCGATATTAAGCCTGTGGGGCTTGGAGCGCGGGATACGCTTCGTCTTGAGATGGGTTTTTGCCTTTACGGGCACGAATTGGATGATTTCACTTCGCCTATTGAAGCGGGGTTGAGTTGGATTACTAAGTTTACGGAAGGAAAAGAGTTTATTAACCGAGAGATGATTGAGCGGCAAAAGAATGAAGGAACAGCTCGGAAATTAATCGGTTTTGAAATGATAGACCGGGGGATTCCGCGGGAAGATTATGATATTTACGTGAAAGATGAAAAGGTAGGAAGAGTTACTTCAGGAACAATGTCTCCTGTTCGCAAAATAGGTATCGGTATGGGATACGTGAAAACGGAATATGCTCAATTAGGTACAGAGCTGGAAATTGATGTACGGGGACGGAGATTGAAAGGGGTTGTAGTAAAGCCGCCGTTTAGAAAGTAATATCCAATCTGTTGACAGAGAATTACAGAGCAGCCGCATCAAAATAATGTTGCAGGAAAACATTGCCAAACCCAAAATCATAAACATTGTTAATGGAATCGTTAAAAGCGTCATTAATTATTATTGTTTCAAATATATTTGTATATTTCCTCTATAAATTATATCAAATAGCGCAAAAATCCTTGTTGTCGCCTAAGGAATGCGATTTTCCTCTGCAAGTTTGGTTTTTCTCTTGACGGAAAAACATTAACTCATGTCTGTGTTCTTAAAGCCCTATATCAGGGCAAGTAACATGGGTCGATTTGCAAACAGGGTCATTGCTGCCACCACAAAGTTACCCGAGCTTTACGCTAATTAATCCCTAACTTCGCTCTGTTAGGTAGTCTATATTAATTTTTCTGAAAACATTTTGGATTTTCTGTTTTAATTCGGAGATTTGCCAGTTCTCTTTTATTTTCCTCATATAAATAGATTTTGCCAGTTCAATCATATCCTTTGGCGCATAATTTCTGAGCAATTCGGCTTCTTTGAGCCGGACAAAGAGTCCATAATAGGCTATCATGGCAATGAAGTTAGCCAACAGCCGTCCCTCCAATACCTGCCTGTCCTGCATGCAGGTGGCATCTGCTTCCAGATAGTTTTTATAGCTGTCGAACATTACTTCAATTTCGTTTCGCTGTTTGTGGGTTTCATAAACCTCATTGGATTGGATTGCCCGGCTGGTTTTATACAACATGGTCAAAGTTCCGAATTGATGCAGCTTTTCATAAAAGCCCGATGCTGCATATTGTTCCGGTTGTCTTTTTGTTCGTTGAAAATAATCGTTTTCTTTGCTTACCCGGAAGTGTTCATCCAAAAATGTGACTAATTTCATGCCTTCTTTTTCATAGGCATAATACCGAATAATCCGATTCTGACAGGAGAAATAATTGTGGAGTTCTTTCTTGTAATTTGCCTTTTGAAGCCGTGAGAAGTCAATCAGGGTATTGTTCCTGCGAAGGGGGATAATATACTGAAGTTTTTCTTCATCGAGCATCCTGGTGTTATCCTGACAGTAAAATCCTTTGTCTGCAATGAAAACGGCCTCTTTCACATTCATTTCTTTCACACAGTGGGACATGGAACTAATGTCTGTTATATTGCCCCCATAAGCCTGTAATATACCTGCTGCTTCAATTTTGCCGAAAACAGATACATCAATCGTAGCTGCCGGTCAAAATTAAAGGATGGGTTGTATCCTTTGACGTTGATAGCCAAATTATCGGACAAGCTTGGAATATGCGTGAAGTCCATCATCACGTAGCTGGTTGCTTCTACACCCTCTAAGAGCGAGCGAATCCATCCCACAGCCGCTTGCCTGTTTTGTCCGATATACCTCAGTGTGCCTGAAATATTTTTATCACTCAGGCTTTCCTTGCTCCGTTGCTCGGAACAATAATCATGTGCATGATAATGCCCCGCCCGTTTTATAGGCGATTGATAAGCCCAGCGAATCAGGGCGAAGGAGAGTAGACGTTGGGTATGTGCTTCGCCAAAAGCAACTTGCAAGGTGGCTCTCTCTGGCAAGAGCAACTGCTCAAAGAGATGGAAAATACCGTACGGTTTGGTATCTACTCTGGATAATGATTCTCTTTGACGACGAATCCTATCCTTATCGGATGCGATAAAAACGTTTTCAGAGGTAATTTTTCCCAACAGGCGGACAGTCTTCTTATCTGTTCGCTTTTTTTCTTTGTTGTACTGATAACACACTTCGTGTTTGTAATACGTTCCCTTAATGAGCCTGATTTCGCAACGCGGCTCTTTGTGATTTTGAATCCAATCCGGTAAATACATAGACAATCTAATTAGGTCGTTGAAAAAGTCCACAAAATAATTGAAAAACCAATCTAATTCTCATTTATTTTTATAGAAGGGGTAATTGTAGGCGGAGTTAGGGATTAAATCTGTTATTTGATGGCGGGTTGGTATGACAATGAAACTGAATTTACGGGTATAAATGGATCGCTCAAAAATTAAACGCTGACTACTTCTTTGCGCATCCTTATTCTTCGTAAGAAAGGGGGTTGAATGAATGTATCAATAAATTAATTAGATAGTATGTCCTTAAAAAACAAACACTTAATAACTACGACGATAGGATTAAAAAAATTCAATTCAAAATGAATTGAAGATATAGAAAAAAACTTAATTTTGAGGAGCCTTTTAGCGTGTTCTGCAAAATGCTAGATAATAAAGTTGCATTTAGTACTTGAATCTGCTTTGTGTCTTTATATAAACAGGGACAATTCCATGAGTAATCAACGATATATGATGCGGGGGGTATCGGCATCGAAAGAAGATGTTCATACTGCCATTAAGCGCATAGATAAGGGTATTTTTCCTAAAGCGTTTTGTAAAATTATTCCCGATATTCTGGGAGATGATCCCGAATATTGCAATATCATGCACGCCGACGGTGCGGGAACAAAATCATCTCTTGCTTATCTTTATTGGAAGGAAACTGGAAACCTTTCTGTGTGGAAAGGCATTGCACAAGACGCCTTGATAATGAATATGGATGATTTGCTTTGCGTGGGGGCTACCGATAATATTTTAGTGTCCTCTACTATCGGGCGAAACAAATTGTTGATTTCCGGCGAAGTGATTTCAGCAATTGTGAACGGAACGGATGAATTATTGGCTGAGTTGCGCAGCATGGGCATAGGAGTTTATGCTACCGGTGGCGAGACAGCCGATGTGGGCGATTTGATTCGTACCATTATTGTGGACAGTACCGTTGCCTGCCGTATGAAGCGCAGCGATGTGATAGACAATGGTAATATTCGCTGGGGAGACGTAATCGTGGGGCTTGCTTCTTATGGACAGGCTACTTATGAAAAAGAGTATAATAGTGGAATAGGAAGTAACGGATTGACTTCTGCGCGGCATGATATGTTTTCTAAGTATATAGGGGAAAAATATCCCGAAAGTTATGACGCTTCGCTTCCTTTCGATTTGGTTTATTCCGGTGGTCTGAAATTGTCGGATAAGGTAGAGGGTTTTCCTGCCTTAGATGTCGGAAAGTTGGTGCTTTCGTCGACACGGACCTATGCGCCGGTGATAAAAAAGATATTGGATGTTTTTCGTCCGCAAATTCATGGGATGGTGCATTGTTCCGGTGGGGGACAAACGAAAGTGTTGCATTTCATAGATCAAGATATGCGGGTGGTGAAAGATAACCTTTTCCCTGTTCCTCCATTGTTCAAAATGATTCAAGAGCAAAGTGGAACGGATTGGGCGGAGATGTATAAAGTGTTTAACATGGGACATCGGATGGAGATTTACCTTTCCGAAGAGTATGCAGGAGAGGTGATTGAGATTTCCAGGAGTTTTGGGGTTGATGCCAAGGTGATAGGGCGTATGGAAAAAGGAGAAAAGGAGTTGGTAATAAGAGGGGAGTATGGAGAATACAAATATTAAAGAGAGATGGATAATAGGAATATACTGACAATTAAAGAGGCGGCTCTTTGGGCAAGCGATTATTTGAAAAAGAATGTTACGACTTCAAATATATCCTATCTTATTCAATATGGTAGGATACGTAAATTAGACATGGAGGGGAATACGCAGATATGGAAAGAAGATTTAATAGATTATTATAAATCATATAACGGGTCACGGGAGATAGAGTGGAAAACTAAACTGGGTGATGACTTAAATTGGGCATTGTCATTTGATAATCTGAAAGAATCCGATACAACAAAGCATGTACATCGCCTGCATCCGTATAAAGGGAAGTTTATTCCTCAGTTGGTAGAGTATTTTTTGGACGATCATATTGATGATTTTAAGAAACAGATCTATTTTAGGAAAGGAGATATTGTACTGGATCCTTTTAGTGGTAGTGGAACTACTATGGTACAAGCCAATGAATTAGGTATGCACGCTGTTGGCATTGATGTTTCTGCTTTCAACACATTAATAGACAATTGCAAAGTGATGAAGTATAATTTAAACGATGTAGAAACAGAAACCAGACGTATCTCAGCGGCTTTGGAAACTTTTATTATAAAGTCGAATACCGTTGAATTTGAAGAGATTCTACTCCAAACGCTCACTAATTTCAATAATCAATATTTTCCCGTGCCGGATTATAAGTATAAAATTCTGCAAAAACTTATCAATGGAGAAGAGTACGGAAAAGAAAAAGCCGGAATGTTTTTACCGGTATATGAGAAATTATTATCTCAATACCATATAGAATTATTACAACCGAAAGCGGATAGTTTTTTAGAAAAATGGTATATCAAGCATGTTCGTGCTGAAATAGATTTTGTTTTTGGAGAAATTAAAAACATTTCCAATCTATCAACTAAGAAAATAGTGAGTGTTATGTTAAGCCGGACAATGCGTTCCTGTCGAGCAACTACCCATGCAGATTTAGGCACATTAAAAGAACCGGTATTGACAACGTATTATTGTGCAAACCAATCTGTAAAGTACTTGTCCTTAGTCTATCAAATTCACTGAGGCTGCTTAACGAATCTTTACTGTATGTATTCCACCATTTTAAAATA
>SNRY01000552.1_pt1 | contig 12441 bp, 7 predicted proteins | sample 4693421 | NCBI WGS metagenome assembly SNRY01 (sample SAMN11003215, study PRJNA524138) | termite gut metagenome | isolation source: Bacteroidetes bacterial symbionts from single cell of protist host amplifed... | host: Streblomastix strix ... | reverse complement strand
GCAGTGGTTCGCTTAAACATATTATAAACATTTCCTGTTTGATAAGCTTTGAATAATTGATACTTTTTATTCGTCTTGGCAAGTTCTTCCAGCGTAGAAGTTTGAACGCCTACCCACACATCAGCTTTAAAAGCAACAGACGTTCCATATCCAGATGGAATGAATCGCCCAAATCCATTAACCTCCCTTCTTCCACACCTTTTGAGACAGATGGATGGTAAATAAACGAAGCGCTGAAAACTCCCGTAACCTTATCCGTTTCCCCCAATAAGTCCAAAAAGCCCAAATGAGTAGCCGAATTAACCATCAAGCTTTTAAGTGGAATTATCACTTTGTGTCCGTCGGAAGGTACAACTGTTTTTTCATCTTTTACCAGATAGTAACTGTCATAAACTTCCCCTCCCTTCCAAGGATTGAATACGGTTATTTGAGTATAATCATTCGTATGCGTGATGCTGAATCCTTCGGCATATTGGATTGGATTGGAGATTCCTTCCCTTTCGGTGAACAGACGGGACGATTTTCTACTATGGCAAGCCACCGGCAGCAAGCACACACACACAAGGCAAGCAAATACGACCCTTGCCTTCATAAATCGTGGTTCATTAAACGGTAATTAGCCAGCTCTTCGTATTTACTACCCGGACGACCGTAGTTGGCATACGGATAAATGGATATGCCGCCCCTTGCAGAGAAAATCCCCCTTACTTCTATGTATCGCGGCGCCATCAGTTTGTTCAGGTCTTTCATAATGATATTTACGCAGTCTTCGTGGAATGTGCCGTAATTACGAAAACTGAAAAGGTAAAGTTTCAAACTTTTGCTTTCCACCATTTTGGTATCGGGAAGATAGTTGATACGGATTTCCGCAAAGTCGGGTTGTCCGGTGATGGGGCAAACAGTGGTAAATTCGGGGCAATTGAAACGCACCCAATAATCATTTTCAGGGTGCTTGTTATCGAAAGTCTCCAATACGTCGGGAGCGTAGTTTTGCTTGTACCCTGTTTGCCTGCCTAATGAAGCGAATGAGTTTTGGGGTTGGAACATTTGTTTTTTGCTTGTAAAGATAATCGAAGTTGTCGGTTTATGTTAATCACGGTATTTTCCAATCATTACACTCTCAGAGGAGATGCGGCACAAGTCCAGTTAAGTATTTCTTTTCCATATCTCTCCCATTCTTTTTCTAACGTTTCGGGTAAATTAGGTGTTTGACTCCATTCCGGGAAATTCTTTTTTACATATTCGATGGCTCTGTCTAAGACCTTTTTACCTAATCCTTGTAATAATATAGTATCCTTATCTTCTTTTTTCCCTTTAATAGCCTCTAACTCTTCTTCATTCTTTAACCCTGCAATTAATAGTTGTTTTCTTACATATTCACCATAATGTGGGTTTGTTATTTCGGAATAGTGTTTTTCAGTAACACTCTCTTTTATATCGTAATAATCTATATTGCCTCCCTTAACAAAAATAGTTTCCAATGTAGTATATCCTTTATTCCAATCCGGATTTTCTTTTGATATTTCTTTTAATAGGCTTAATGGTATAAGATTTTCTACTTCTCTATATGAATCTGAATAAATGTAATCGGTATTAAAGTAACAAAAATCTTTTTTTCTGGATTTTTTCACTTTCTTCAATGTTTCTCCGATTTCACAATCAGGATATTTTTTATCACTATCCAAAAATGCCAAACAAAAACAATTTTTATAGTTCGTTATTTCTTCTAAGACTTCATTTATAGTATTTCCTCCCCCATGTAATGGGAAATACTTTGTTGGTATAGTAAATCCATTTTTGTTTTTGAAAAAATCACATATCAGTGAATAAAATTTTATTTCTGTTATATTCTCGCCTAATAATTTGGAACATCCGAATATTTCAAATTCATGTATTTGATTTACCGGTAATCTTATTTCTTTGTATCTACCATTCTCTTTATCTTTTATAATCTTAAGTTCTTCTGTCAGGGTAAATACAACTTTAAGAGAAATTTGATTTATTATATTCCCATGAGTGGCATATTTATTTTTTATATGCGTAAATATTTGCTGCGTTTCTTTGTTGTTATAATTAGGAATATTTATGAGCCTGTCTAATAATTTTCTTTCGGTAAATACCAAATGATTCCCTAATCTATAAGATCTGGCAATTTCTTCTATGATGATTACTGCATCGGGATTCTTTTCTTCTGCTGCACCGATTATTTCTTCTGTTAAATGAAAAAGCATAATGACTGATATTAATCGGCATCAAAAAATCCAATAGGCCAATTTTCAAGAAATCCTTCTTCATTAAAATGAGATAGTGTTACATTCTTACCCTCTTTGTTAAGTTTATTATCAAATAGCGCTACTGTTACATCCTCTTTATTAATCTGCATTTCCGATATTCTACGCCCTATCCTGTTTATAATTGTTTCGCTATGGGTTTCTATGATTAGTTTTAAATCAATTTCATTGTCTTTTGCCAATTTTATGGCAGAAATAAATACATCTGTGAGTTTTGCTTGAAGCGCCGGGTGAAGATGTAATTCGGGTTGTTCTATGACATAATAATAGGCATCAGGATGCGTAAGCATAAATTTTTTACGACGAAGCATTTGTTTGCTTGTTATCCATAGTATAATAATTATGGGCATAATTTGAGAAAATCCAAATCCGCTATCTGCTAAATTTATTTTTTCTTTATTCATTCCGTTTACTAAAAAGATGGTAATATGTCCGCCACTATAATCAGTAACTAAATGAAATCCAAAATTTTCTGACATCCAAGAATTAAGATCTTTTTTGTCCCTCTCTGCCAGGTCATTGATGAACATTGGTAAATTGATGCCACGGGAGTCAATAAAATCAAGAGATAAATTTTGTCTGCGATAATATCGTTCAGCAGTAGCCCTTACGGGTCCTATATAATTAATAGATCTGAAATATCCGCTCAATTTACTATTTAACTCTCTAATAATGAGCGGGAAGATTAATAAAATTAATCGGTTATTAAATTCGATAAACTCTTTATCGTCTTTTTTCCAAGAATTAATGGAACTATGTTCCGGCGATTGTATGCTTTTCTTTAAAATTTTTAAGAGAGAAGATAAAGTATATTTATCTTTTCCCTTTTCTTTAGAAAAATCAAGAATGAGATTATCTTCCCATCCCTCTTTTTTGTATGAAATTAGTATATTATTTATATTTTCTGCTATTCTACTCCCTCCTTCAACATCATAAGATAAAAGAAATTCTTTTGTTTCCGATGTATTAAAAATATTGGATTTTTCAATAATAGAATAAAAATCCGGTAAAATACGGGTTTTATTATCCAATACATCTATGCTTAGATTGGTGAAAGTTTCATCATTTATAAGAATCTTTTCAATTTGACTGCCGTTAATATCTATTTGAATTTTTTGGTCACAAAAAATAACATTTATTCGATTAATATAATCTGTATCTTTTTCTTCTATGATGTTTAATGTCAGCGTATAAGAAGTAAAGGCAAACTGTAATTCAATGTTCTTTTCACCTTTTTTTACGGCAGTCTTAAAATCCCCGAAATCTACGTCTTCACTAAGCCATAGAATAGGACCTTTCTTATTTGTATTTAATCCTTGCTTCAAAAGTGGAAACAATCGAAGAAATGAACTTTTTCCGGAGCTGTTGGCTCCGACAAGGATATTTATAGGCTTTAACGGAATTTCTCCGGTGTCAGCTAAGCAATGTAAATTTTTAACTCTTATTGAATCCATAATCGTACGATGTAAATTCCCCAAACTCACTCCTTATCACCGGTTTTCCTGCTGCAATATTACTGTATTTCTGTCTTAATGGCAAGAATGTGTAACATAAGTTACTAATTACAACCTCAATACCTCATCGTATCTCAAATCCAATAACTTCCCCACAGACGTAACAATCACCCCCGCCCCTTGTTTCTCTATTTCTTCAGCGAGCATACGGCTCACAATGGCGCTATTCCCATCGTCAAGATGGCTCAGAGGTTCGTCAAGAAAAATAAAATCATAAGGTTGGCACAAAGTGCGAATAAAAGCGACCCGTTGTTGTTGACCATAAGAAAGTTTTTGAACCTTTACATTCAGTTTATCCCTCACGTTCAAGGTATCGAAAAGAGAGCGTATTTCTTTCTTTTTCTTATACCCCGTTAAGTGATTCTTTATCCAAACATTTTCCCAAGCTGTCAGTTCGGGGAAAAGCCTTAAATCCTGAAAGAGCAAACTTAGAGAATGTTTGCGTATTTCTACCCATTGTGGCGTCGGATAAGTTTTGATATTTGTTTCATCAAAAGTAATAATTCCTTGATAATCATTACGATAACCGTATATGTAACTGCATAGGGACGATTTCCCCGTACCGGAAGCCGCTTCGATCAGATACTTTTTCCCTTTGGATAAAGCGATTTCCTTGTGCCAAATATCGGACGTTATGGAATCACGATCGGCAAACACAGTGGGGAGCGTTTGTTGCAGACAGATAGTATTCATTATAGATTTTGTTTATAAGCCGGAATGTTGTTTCATAATGTTCACAATTTGTTTTAAGGCATTGGTTTTCTTATCTTTAAAGCAAAGATTTATTTCGCCCATATTACCCTTGCCGGTAACTTCGAGATACGATATGCCCGATGCCATATCCATGTATGCGCTGTGCATGCCCCTTCCTCCCAAAGTAAGTAACCTTACCACAGGCAAATTAAACATATTCTCCATGTTAACAACCAGATATAGAGAAGTTTCTTTCATATTCGATGCAAATTCCGCATCTTTCAATGTTTTTCCATGAATCTTTTGGGGGATACGGTCAACTATTTTCTTGTTATTGGTTACATAAAATTGTTTATCTTCCACACCAAAATAGATGTTTTGACCATCGAACTTGTAAACATAGCTACCGTTTCCTGTGGAAGTGATAGCCTCTTTCCCTATTGATAGATCAATAAGGTTATAAAATGCCTGTAATGCCAGACGATTGTCTTTTACTTTCGCATAAGCCGCTAAGGAAGCGGAATAGATAGACACATCCAATAACCCCACAGATAAGTCGCCATCAATGAAACGGATAAATTCTTCCCATGCTTTCAACGTTTCCACACCCGCAAACGATAAGAAAGAGTCATACAATTCTTCATCTTCTTGAATGAGATCAACTAATTTCCCTCCGTCAAGATGAAGCGTTAGGTAAGCTAAGGTTGAAATCGGAAATCTTTCTATGAAACTGAACTCTTGCGGCTTATTAGTTTCAAGCCATGCGTTGAGTTTTTCATTTTGCGTATGGCTTTCTACCTGTAAATTGATTTTTCCATTCTCAAAAGACAGATTAGACAGGATTGCTGCATCTTTTGGATTGTTGCTTGTGGAAAATTCGTCCGGAAATAATCCTTTCGGCGTAGCCATAAACTTTATTTCACCTTTCTTAGCCAACATATTCCGGAAAACAGGAGAAACAGAAATGCTATTTTCTTTTTTTTGCAGCATCAAACTATCTATGCCAATGTAATTGTTATTGCCGCTATGAATCGCTAATACAACGTCTTCATTGAAAGCGCATACCGTATGACTGTTTTCAAATCTCACATAGCTATAGCCATTACGCTTTTTTACGGGAGTAGCCATACCTTCCGAAACCATCACATCCAACAAAGCCTTCAGTTTATGCCGGTTTCCTACTTTTACCGCAATCCCCCAAGCGTCATCTGTTTTTTGAGTAAAAATATAAAAAGGAGCCTCCATGTCAATTCCCGATTCAGTAGGGTTCTCAACGATTTTTTCGAGTAAGTCAAAAGATTCTTTACGGATTCCCTCCTTCAAGATACCTGTCAACTTCCTTTTCACATCCCCGTTTTCTTTCTCGTTCAGTCCCACTTTGTCCCATATCGCTTTTAAATGAAACGATACTACAATCGAAGCGTCGGCAGGTATTACGTTTGTATAAGAAACAGATGATTTATCCTTGCATGACGCCATAATGGCAGCAGCAAAGACAACGAGCAACAAGCGCCGGTAAATTACTTTTTTTGTCATAAAAACTCCACTTATTGGTTTATCAAATTGAAAATATGGCAAGCCGCCAAACCTGCCGTCTCTGTGCGTAAACGTGATTTTCCCAAACCAACGGAAATAAATCCGTTCTCTTCCGCCCTTTTAACTTCATCTTCACTAAAATCCCCCTCCGGACCTATCAATACAAGAGCCTTTTCTCCCTTGCGTATCACGTCCTTTAACAATACCTTTTCTCCTTCCCGGCAATGAGCGATGAATTTTTGTCCCTTGAACTCATGGGAAACAAAGCGATTAAAATCCGTCATTTCATTCAATTGGGGCAAGCGAGCTTTTATTGATTGTTTAACCGCCGATACCATTATTTTGGTGATACGTTCAGCCTTTATTGCCCGCCGTTCGGAAAAACGGCAATTCAAGAAAGTAAGTTCGTCTATTCCTATTTCCACAGCTTTCTCAACAAACCATTCATTGCGCTCCGTATTTTTTGCCGGAGCCAGAGCAATATGCAAATACCCCTCCCATAAGGGATTTTGGAAGATGAAGTTAAAAGGGCGGAAGAGAACGGATTTATTTCCGTTGGTTTGGGAAAATCACGTTTACGCACAGAGACGGCAGGTTTGGCGGCTTGCCATATTTTCAATTTGATAAACCAATAAGTGGAGTTTTTATGACAAAAAAAGTAATTTACCGGCGCTTGTTGCTCGTTGTCTTTGCTGCTGCCATTATGGCGTCATGCAAGGATAAATCATCTGTTTCTTATACAAACGTAATACCTGCCGACGCTTCGATTGTAGTATCGTTTCATTTAAAAGCGATATGGGACAAAGTGGGACTGAACGAGAAAGAAAACGGGGATGTGAAAAGGAAGTTGACAGGTATCTTGAAGGAGGGAATCCGTAAAGAATCTTTTGACTTACTCGAAAAAATCGTTGAGAACCCTACTGAATCGGGAATTGACATGGAGGCTCCTTTTTATATTTTTACTCAAAAAACAGATGACGCTTGGGGGATTGCGGTAAAAGTAGGAAACCGGCATAAACTGAAGGCTTTGTTGGATGTGATGGTTTCGGAAGGTATGGCTACTCCCGTAAAAAAGCGTAATGGCTATAGCTATGTGAGATTTGAAAACAGTCATACGGTATGCGCTTTCAATGAAGACGTTGTATTAGCGATTCATAGCGGCAATAACAATTACATTGGCATAGATAGTTTGATGCTGCAAAAAAAAGAAAATAGCATTTCTGTTTCTCCTGTTTTCCGGAATATGTTGGCTAAGAAAGGTGAAATAAAGTTTATGGCTACGCCGAAAGGATTATTTCCGGACGAATTTTCCACAAGCAACAATCCAAAAGATGCAGCAATCCTGTCTAATCTGTCTTTTGAGAATGGAAAAATCAATTTACAGGTAGAAAGCCATACGCAAAATGAAAAACTCAACGCATGGCTTGAAACTAATAAGCCGCAAGAGTTCAGTTTCATAGAAAGATTTCCGATTTCAACCTTAGCTTACCTAACGCTTCATCTTGACGGAGGGAAATTAGTTGATCTCATTCAAGAAGATGAAGAATTGTATGACTCTTTCTTATCGTTTGCGGGTGTGGAAACGTTGAAAGCATGGGAAGAATTTATCCGTTTCATTGATGGCGACTTATCTGTGGGGTTATTGGATGTGTCTATCTATTCCGCTTCCTTAGCGGCTTATGCGAAAGTAAAAGACAATCGTCTGGCATTACAGGCATTTTATAACCTTATTGATCTATCAATAGGGAAAGAGGCTATCACTTCCACAGGAAACGGTAGCTATGTTTACAAGTTCGATGGTCAAAACATCTATTTTGGTGTGGAAGATAAACAATTTTATGTAACCAATAACAAGAAAATAGTTGACCGTATCCCCCAAAAGATTCATGGAAAAACATTGAAAGATGCGGAATTTGCATCGAATATGAAAGAAACTTCTCTATATCTGGTTGTTAACATGGAGAATATGTTTAATTTGCCTGTGGTAAGGTTACTTACTTTGGGAGGAAGGGGCATGCACAGCGCATACATGGATATGGCATCGGGCATATCGTATCTCGAAGTTACCGGCAAGGGTAATATGGGCGAAATAAATCTTTGCTTTAAAGATAAGAAAACCAATGCCTTAAAACAAATTGTGAACATTATGAAACAACATTCCGGCTTATAAACAAAATCTATAATGAATACTATCTGTCTGCAACAAACGCTCCCCACTGTGTTTGCCGATCGTGATTCCATAACGTCCGATATTTGGCACAAGGAAATCGCTTTATCCAAAGGGAAAAAGTATCTGATCGAAGCGGCTTCCGGTACGGGGAAATCGTCCCTATGCAGTTACATATACGGTTATCGTAATGATTATCAAGGAATTATTACTTTTGATGAAACAAATATCAAAACTTATCCGACGCCACAATGGGTAGAAATACGCAAACATTCTCTAAGTTTGCTCTTTCAGGATTTAAGGCTTTTCCCCGAACTGACAGCTTGGGAAAATGTTTGGATAAAGAATCACTTAACGGGGTATAAGAAAAAGAAAGAAATACGCTCTCTTTTCGATACCTTGAACGTGAGGGATAAACTGAATGTAAAGGTTCAAAAACTTTCTTATGGTCAACAACAACGGGTCGCTTTTATTCGCACTTTGTGCCAACCTTATGATTTTATTTTTCTTGACGAACCTCTGAGCCATCTTGACGATGGGAATAGCGCCATTGTGAGCCGTATGCTCGCTGAAGAAATAGAGAAACAAGGGGCGGGGGTGATTGTTACGTCTGTGGGGAAGTTATTGGATTTGAGATACGATGAGGTATTGAGGTTGTAATTAGTAACTTATGTTACACATTCTTGCCATTAAGACAGAAATACAGTAATATTGCAGCAGGAAAACCGGTGATAAGGAGTGAGTTTGGGGAATTTACATCGTACGATTATGGATTCAATAAGAGTTAAAAATTTACATTGCTTAGCTGACACCGGAGAAATTCCGTTAAAGCCTATAAATATCCTTGTCGGAGCCAACAGCTCCGGAAAAAGTTCATTTCTTCGATTGTTTCCACTTTTGAAGCAAGGATTAAATACAAATAAGAAAGGTCCTATTCTATGGCTTAGTGAAGACGTAGATTTCGGGGATTTTAAGACTGCCGTAAAAAAAGGTGAAAAGAACATTGAATTACAGTTTGCCTTTACTTCTTATACGCTGACATTAAACATCATAGAAGAAAAAGATACAGATTATATTAATCGAATAAATGTTATTTTTTGTGACCAAAAAATTCAAATAGATATTAACGGCAGTCAAATTGAAAAGATTCTTATAAATGATGAAACTTTCACCAATCTAAGCATAGATGTATTGGATAATAAAACCCGTATTTTACCGGATTTTTATTCTATTATTGAAAAATCCAATATTTTTAATACATCGGAAACAAAAGAATTTCTTTTATCTTATGATGTTGAAGGAGGGAGTAGAATAGCAGAAAATATAAATAATATACTAATTTCATACAAAAAAGAGGGATGGGAAGATAATCTCATTCTTGATTTTTCTAAAGAAAAGGGAAAAGATAAATATACTTTATCTTCTCTCTTAAAAATTTTAAAGAAAAGCATACAATCGCCGGAACATAGTTCCATTAATTCTTGGAAAAAAGACGATAAAGAGTTTATCGAATTTAATAACCGATTAATTTTATTAATCTTCCCGCTCATTATTAGAGAGTTAAATAGTAAATTGAGCGGATATTTCAGATCTATTAATTATATAGGACCCGTAAGGGCTACTGCTGAACGATATTATCGCAGACAAAATTTATCTCTTGATTTTATTGACTCCCGTGGCATCAATTTACCAATGTTCATCAATGACCTGGCAGAGAGGGACAAAAAAGATCTTAATTCTTGGATGTCAGAAAATTTTGGATTTCATTTAGTTACTGATTATAGTGGCGGACATATTACCATCTTTTTAGTAAACGGAATGAATAAAGAAAAAATAAATTTAGCAGATAGCGGATTTGGATTTTCTCAAATTATGCCCATAATTATTATACTATGGATAACAAGCAAACAAATGCTTCGTCGTAAAAAATTTATGCTTACGCATCCTGATGCCTATTATTATGTCATAGAACAACCCGAATTACATCTTCACCCGGCGCTTCAAGCAAAACTCACAGATGTATTTATTTCTGCCATAAAATTGGCAAAAGACAATGAAATTGATTTAAAACTAATCATAGAAACCCATAGCGAAACAATTATAAACAGGATAGGGCGTAGAATATCGGAAATGCAGATTAATAAAGAGGATGTAACAGTAGCGCTATTTGATAATAAACTTAACAAAGAGGGTAAGAATGTAACACTATCTCATTTTAATGAAGAAGGATTTCTTGAAAATTGGCCTATTGGATTTTTTGATGCCGATTAATATCAGTCATTATGCTTTTTCATTTAACAGAAGAAATAATCGGTGCAGCAGAAGAAAAGAATCCCGATGCAGTAATCATCATAGAAGAAATTGCCAGATCTTATAGATTAGGGAATCATTTGGTATTTACCGAAAGAAAATTATTAGACAGGCTCATAAATATTCCTAATTATAACAACAAAGAAACGCAGCAAATATTTACGCATATAAAAAATAAATATGCCACTCATGGGAATATAATAAATCAAATTTCTCTTAAAGTTGTATTTACCCTGACAGAAGAACTTAAGATTATAAAAGATAAAGAGAATGGTAGATACAAAGAAATAAGATTACCGGTAAATCAAATACATGAATTTGAAATATTCGGATGTTCCAAATTATTAGGCGAGAATATAACAGAAATAAAATTTTATTCACTGATATGTGATTTTTTCAAAAACAAAAATGGATTTACTATACCAACAAAGTATTTCCCATTACATGGGGGAGGAAATACTATAAATGAAGTCTTAGAAGAAATAACGAACTATAAAAATTGTTTTTGTTTGGCATTTTTGGATAGTGATAAAAAATATCCTGATTGTGAAATCGGAGAAACATTGAAGAAAGTGAAAAAATCCAGAAAAAAAGATTTTTGTTACTTTAATACCGATTACATTTATTCAGATTCATATAGAGAAGTAGAAAATCTTATACCATTAAGCCTATTAAAAGAAATATCAAAAGAAAATCCGGATTGGAATAAAGGATATACTACATTGGAAACTATTTTTGTTAAGGGAGGCAATATAGATTATTACGATATAAAAGAGAGTGTTACTGAAAAACACTATTCCGAAATAACAAACCCACATTATGGTGAATATGTAAGAAAACAACTATTAATTGCAGGGTTAAAGAATGAAGAAGAGTTAGAGGCTATTAAAGGGAAAAAAGAAGATAAGGATACTATATTATTACAAGGATTAGGTAAAAAGGTCTTAGACAGAGCCATCGAATATGTAAAAAAGAATTTCCCGGAATGGAGTCAAACACCTAATTTACCCGAAACGTTAGAAAAAGAATGGGAGAGATATGGAAAAGAAATACTTAACTGGACTTGTGCCGCATCTCCTCTGAGAGTGTAATGATTGGAAAATACCGTGATTAACATAAACCGACAACTTCGATTATCTTTACAAGCAAAAAACAAATGTTCCAACCCCAAAACTCATTCGCTTCATTAGGCAGGCAAACAGGGTACAAGCAAAACTACGCTCCCGACGTATTGGAGACTTTCGATAACAAGCACCCTGAAAATGATTATTGGGTGCGTTTCAATTGCCCCGAATTTACCACTGTTTGCCCCATCACCGGACAACCCGACTTTGCGGAAATCCGTATCAACTATCTTCCCGATACCAAAATGGTGGAAAGCAAAAGTTTGAAACTTTACCTTTTCAGTTTTCGTAATTACGGCACATTCCACGAAGACTGCGTAAATATCATTATGAAAGACCTGAACAAACTGATGGCGCCGCGATACATAGAAGTAAGGGGGATTTTCTCTGCAAGGGGCGGCATATCCATTTATCCGTATGCCAACTACGGTCGTCCGGGTAGTAAATACGAAGAGCTGGCTAATTACCGTTTAATGAACCACGATTTATGAAGGCAAGGGTCGTATTTGCTTGCCTTGTGTGTGTGTGCTTGCTGCCGGTGGCTTGCCATAGTAGAAAATCGTCCCGTCTGTTCACCGAAAGGGAAGGAATCTCCAATCCAATCCAATATGCCGAAGGATTCAGCATCACGCATACGAATGATTATACTCAAATAACCGTATTCAATCCTTGGAAGGGAGGGGAAGTTTATGACAGTTACTATCTGGTAAAAGATGAAAAAACAGTTGTACCTTCCGACGGACACAAAGTGATAATTCCACTTAAAAGCTTGATGGTTAATTCGGCTACTCATTTGGGCTTTTTGG
>SNRY01000551.1_pt1 | contig 12443 bp, 6 predicted proteins | sample 4693421 | NCBI WGS metagenome assembly SNRY01 (sample SAMN11003215, study PRJNA524138) | termite gut metagenome | isolation source: Bacteroidetes bacterial symbionts from single cell of protist host amplifed... | host: Streblomastix strix ... | reverse complement strand
ATTAAACAATTAAGAGAAGAACAGCAGTTGCTTCAAAGGCAATTAGCCGCAACATTGGAAATAGATACGCCGATGTACAGCAAAATAGAGCGCGGCGACCGCAGGGCAAAGCGTAAGCAAGTAATTATTCTTGCAAACTTATTGCAAACCGACCCAAAAGAGTTGCTTACGCTTTGGTTGGCAGACCAAGTAATTGCAGTTATAACAGATGAAAAAGAATTGGCAGACAATGCGTTGAATATTGCAAAACAAAATATAAACAAGAAATGAATAACACAAATAGCATAGCTACACAAGAATTTCAGCAAGTTCACGGTATCATTTCTTTGCATCGCACACGAGCCTTGCAAACCGTGAACAACGAAAATCTGCTTACCGCATGGGAAGTGGGGGCTTATGTGTCTGTTCGCCTCAAAAACTCTGCTTGGGGCAGCAAAACTGTGATGCAACTTTCCGAATATCTCCGCAGTCAAGACCCTACTTTGCGAGGGTACAGCAGGAGAAATATTTATAATATGGTATCTTTGTACGATACATATTCCTCTTTCGGTTTCTCGCAATATATTGAAAATTTGAAACTTAATGAATTTATGCAGCCAATGGCTACACAAATAGAGCCTTTTCCAATTGTGCAGACTGAATCTGCACAATTTCCTGTCTTTCTGAATCTGACTACTTTATCAAATCATTATGAGATACTTAACACTTGTAATACCATTGAAGAACGAATTTTTTATGTACTGTATTCACACAAAGAACGATTGAATATTAACGAACTCCGCCGCTGCCTTAAAAACCATACGTTTGCTTCTTTGGCAGGTGATAAACATAATCTTTCTAAAGGTTTGAAAGAAATATATCCGCAGGCTGCTCCGATGCTCAAAGATGCTGTTTTTGTGGATTTCTTGGGATTACCACAAAAACATTCCGAAAAACGTTTGCAGCTCAGTATTTTAGACAACATGAAAGATTTTGTTCTCGAACTTGGTAAAGATTTTCTTTTTGTAGATAAAGAATACCCGTTGCAAGTAGGCAACTCTACATTCAAAGTTGATTTATTGTTTTTCCATAGAGGTTTGCAATGCTTAGTGGCTATCGAGTTGAAAACCAATAAATTCAAACCTGAATATATGGGACAACTCGAATTTTATCTCGAAGCCCTCGATCGTGATGTGAGGCGAAGCAATGAAAATCCGAGCATTGGTATTCTGCTTTGCCAAGAAGCCGACCACAGCATAGTCGAGTATGCGATGAGTCGTAGTTTAAGCCCCACAATGATTGCCGAATACCAACGACAACTTATTCCCAAAGAGGTGTTGCAACACTCTTTGGAAGAGTTTGCACAGTTTTTAAAGCCTGTTAAATAATGACACAGAAATTGCCAACAAGAATATTACAGATAATTATTAAAGAACTAAAAATAAAATTCTGTAAAAATGCCAAATTGGAACAAAGTAATTCCAATTTCTATTCCTTATCTCCAACCGATAAAGTAGAAAATGGGCAATGTTATTTTGATGCCTTGGGCTGGGCTTTAACTAATCGAAAAGGAAAAAATATCAAAAATATTGCCTTAACAGGTTCCTATGGCTCAGGGAAAAGCAGCATTCTGCAATCGTTTCAAAAGGTTAATACCGATAAAAGTTTGCATTTCCTCAATATTTCTTTAGCCACATTTAAAGAAGAAAAGGAGACAGAAGACAAAACGGAAGGAGAAAACTTGCAACGACTGATTGAATTGAGTATCCTTCAACAATTATTTTATCGTGAAAAAGACAGAAGATTGCCAGATTCAAGACTTAAAAAAATCACAAGTTTTTCTTGGACGAAACTTGTATCCTCTGCTTTGGGCTGTGTAACTTTCATACTTTCACTTGTTTTTTTGTTTCAACCACAAATACTTTCTACATTCTTCCCAAATATTCTAATTTCAGAAACAACCAAAACTATAATTCATTATATATCTCTAATATTCAGTGCTTTTGGTTTTTTTATCATTGTTCTCAAATCTATTCGCACACTACATAACTTGAAAATAAGCAAGTTGAATATCAAAAATGCAGAAATTGAAATTAGCGATAATATTAATAAATCTGTATTAAACCACAATCTTGAAGAAATTTTATATTTTTTTGAAGTCACTGATTATAACGTAATTGTAATTGAGGACTTAGACCGTTTTCAAGAAACAGAAATTTTCACTAAACTTCGTGAAATCAATTTGCTTATCAATAATTCTAAAAAAATAAATAAAGATGTAATTTTTGTCTATGCTGTTCGTGACGATATGTTTACAGATGATAAAGATAGAACTAAGTTTTTCGATTTCATTATTCCCGTCATTCCGGTAATCAATTCTTCTAATTCAAATGAAATTCTTCAGAAGGAAATAAAAGCAATCGCAGGCAATGTTTCAGAAAGTCTAATTGATGATATTTCGCTATTCATTGATGAAATGAGAGTCTTGTATAACATTATCAATGAGTTTCAAATTTACAAAAAACTACTTAGTGAAAAATTATCTCCAGATAAATTGCTTGCAATGATTGTATATAAAAATATATATCCTTGCGACTTTGTAAAATTAAGTAATTATAATGGCGATTTATATCAAACAATCAATAAAAAACATGAATACATAAAGCAACAATCAGAAATCCTTGATAAAATAATAATCGGATACAAAGAAGAAATACAAAAGTTAGATACCCTAAAAATCAAGGATATTAAAGAGTTAAGAGCATTATATATTTTGCAATATATTAACAAACTAAGCAACATAAAAACATTTCATATAAACAATCAAAATTACAGTTTTGAAGATGTTCTTGAAGATGATATTTTTTCTTATTTCATCGTTAATAAAGTTTTTTATAACTATTATTCACACTATAATTCTAACTACTATCATTTACAAAATGGCATTCAGGTTCAATTACAATTTGCAGACATTGAAAAACAAGTCGATTCTAAGCACACTTACAAAGAACGCCAACAGCAAATTAAAGATTGGAATAATGATAAAGTAAAAGATTTGAAAAATAAAATATTGGCATCAGAGCAAAAGAAGGAAGAACAAAGAAAAGCAAAACTTAGTAATTTGTTATCTGACAAAAATATAACGATTGAAACTAATGATAACAAGCAAAAACTCGTAAATATATTGTTACGCAATGGTTACATTGATGAAAATTATTTGGATTACATTTCTTTATTTCACGAGGGAAGCCTGTCAAAAAATGACCACACATTTCGTTTGAATATAAAATCACAAACTAACACAGATTTTAACCATAATCTTGATAAGATTGAAAATTTGATTAAAAAAATAGATATTGATGATTTCAAAAAAGAATACATTCTCAATTATAAACTTACGGATTTTCTCTTAAATAACGAAAATTATTCTAATCAAAGATCTACATTATTTAGTTATGTGTTGATAAATGAATCTGACTATGTTATTCAATTTATAAAAGAGTTTATTCATTTGGGCTATAATGTTGAATTATTTATTGAGAACTTGTGTCATTATTGGAATGGAAGCAAAAGAAATATTTGGAAATATATTATACAATCCTCATTTACAGACGATATTGTAGAAGAGTTTTTCCAATTAATAATTAAATATGCAAGTGTTAATGATATTGCATATATTAAAGAGGGTTCAATACTCAAACAAACTATTTCTCAGCGAAAAGATTTTTGCTCTATTTTTCACGATAGCAATAAGATAAAAAAAATATTGCATGACCTCAGTATTAAATTTGAAGATATTGATATTAATGGTTTGTCTGATGAATTGCTTGATTATATATATAAAAATAATCATTACATAATCAAATTCGACTTGCTGAAAATCATGATACAATCAAAGGGCAATTTCAATCAAGTTGATTTTGACACAAAAAATTACTATGCAATTCTAAATTCCAAATGTGATGTGTTGATAACTTACATTGAAGAAAACATACAAGAATATATTAATAATGTCTATATAAAATTAGAAGCCAACACAAAAGAGAACGAAGAATATTTGATTAAACTCTTAAATAATGAGAACATTGACGAAAAATCAAAAACTACAATTATTCAAAAAGTAGAAACAAAAGTCTCTACTTTATCAGACATTGATACTGTTGGAATAGAAAATTTACTGTTTGAAAATTCAAAATTAATTCCGAATTGGGCAGATATAATTGACAAATTTATAAGCGATAAAAATACTATTTCCAAACCTGTTTTGTCATTTATTAACAATATTGAAAATTCTAAGGAACTTTTAAAATATAAGATTGACACGGAAAAACCTGACAAAAAAACTGTTGATAAGTTTTTAGAAATATTGTTGTTAGACGATAAAACAACAAATAATTCTTATTCCAATATTTTAAAATCCATACCATATATTTACAATAGATTGGCTTTTGAGAATTTACCAAAAGCAAAAGTAGAATTGTTGATAAAGCATAATATTCTTAAATTAAATAATAACAATTATACTTTGTTGAGAGATAACTTTGGATTACATATTGATTTGATTGAGAAAAGATATTATGATTTATCCAATGAATTATTGGAAAACTTGAATTTTGACAAAGATGATATTGTAAACATATTAAAATCCCAAATCATTCCCAATAAAAACAAACAATCAATTCTTGATTCTTACAATGAAAAAGAAATTATTAATTCTGCTGAAATATTAGAAATATTGCAAACAATGACACTGAATGATTCTATAAATGTAAACAAGAATATCTTAATGGCAATTCTTACGAAAACAAAAAACACATACAAAAGAATTGAATTGTATATTAAAAAATCAAATGAATTACACAAAAACGATATATCAACATTTTTGCAATCATTACCTGAACCATACTCAAACATAGCAGAAAATGGCAAAAGACCATTTATAGAAAAAAACAAAGTAAATTTGCAGTTTGTACAAGACCTTAAACGCAAAGATTATATATCAAAATTTGAAATAGAAATAAAGGGACTTCTCAATAAAGAAGAAGGAATAAGAATATCAACTTTTAGAAATTAGAATATATATATATCCGAGCAACAATACATAAATACAAGTCCATTTAGAAAGCAAAATGCTTTTTAACAAAACAACAAATTTTAAAATCTAAAATAATAATATGCCGACACTAAACTGGTTATCTCGTAATGAAGACTTGAAAAGTGCCTCACAGACGGACTACTGTCTTCTTGAAGAAGTCCCCAAATTTGGCGTGGGCGACAAGGATACAGGCAATATGCTTATTCAGGGCGACAACCTGCAAGCCCTCAAAGCCATCCTTCCTTTTTATGCCGGACAGGTAAAGTGCATTTACATTGATCCACCCTACAACACGGGATCCGCTTTTGAACATTACGATGATAATCTCGAACATACAAAATGGCTCTCTATGATGTATCCGCGATTGGAGTTATTGCGGGAATTGTTGGCAGAAAATGGTAGTATTTGGATAAGCATTGACGACGATGAAGGGCATTATTTGAAAGTTATTTGTGATGAAATTTTCGGTAGAAATAATTTCGTGAACACAGTTATATGGCAAAAGAAATTTTCTCCTCAAAATGATGCTAAATGGTTGTCCGACAATCACGACCTTATTTTGGTTTACGCGAAAAATAAAGAAATTTGGAGACCTTGTTTATTACCGCGTTCGGATGAAATGGATGCAAGATATAAAAACACTGATAATGACCCACGAGGTGCATGGACTTCAAGTGATTTAACAGTAAGAACTTATGTCGAAAGTTGTGACTACCCAATAACAACGCCTTCTGGTAAAATTGCCAATCCGACTAAAGGTCGTTGTTGGGGAGTGAATAAAGAGAAATTTCAAGAATTAGTGGCAGATAATCGTATCTGGTTTGGGAAAAATGGTAACAATACGCCTCGTATAAAAACTTTTTTAAATGAAGTTCAGGGAGGAATGGTATCCGTTACAGTTTGGTTGCATAGTGAAGTTGGACATAATCAAGATGCAAAAAAAGAAGTTAAAACATTATTCCCCGAAAATGCTTTTTCAACCCCAAAACCCGAACGCCTACTTGAACGTATCATAGCTCTATCCACCACTCTTGGCGATCTTGTACTTGATAGCTTTCTTGGCTCCGGCACAACGGTAGCTGTTGCTCACAAAATGGGACGGCACTATATTGGCATAGAAATGGGAGAACAGGCAAAAACGCATTGCGCAGTGCGTTTGCAAAAAGTGATAGAAGGAGAACAGGGCGGTATTTCAAAAGCCGTTGATTGGCAGGGTGGTGGCGGCTTCCGTTTCTTCACGCTGGGCGCACCTGTATTCGACAGCGCCGGGCGCATAAACGAAACGATTAACTTCGCTCAACTTGCAGCGCATATCTGGTTTTCGGAAACCAAAACGCCGTGGAACATGCCCACGACAAATACTACTGCCTTAGGTGTATACAAAAGCACGGCATATGCACTGCTGTACAACGGCATTTTGCATGACAGGCGAGTGAATGGCGGAAATGTTTTGACCGGCAAAACATTGGAAGTAATCCAATACGACCTTTTGGGTATGAACTATGAAAAGTTAGTGATTTATGGCGAATACAGCCGCATTGGGAATGTTCGTCTGAAAACCGAAAATATAGAGTTCAAACAAACACCGTATGATGTGAAAAAGAAATAAGATATGCAGCTAAAAAATTATCAACAGAATACATTAGACGTATTGTCGCGGTTTTTCATGGATTGCCGCATGATGGGAGCTGAAGCCGCGTACCGGAAAATCACGGCAGAGCCAGATATTGCAATCCGTTTAGGCAGATTGCGCGACAATTACGTGGTGTGGAAAACCATTCCGCACACTCCTCGCGTTTGTCTGAAAGTGCCTACCGGCGGTGGCAAAACAATTATTGCCGCTCACGCGCTCAAAATTGTGTGCGAGACATGGCTCTCGTGCGAATTTCCTGTGGTGTTGTGGTTTACGCCTTCCGATACCATTCGTCGCCAAACGGCGGAAGCCTTGAAAAATCCTCGTCACCCCTACCGCGAAGCATTGGATGAGCAATTCAGCGGCAAAGTGCGTGTTTTCGATTTAGACGAAAAGTTCAACATTCGTCCAACTGATATTGGAAACAATGCCTGTATCATTGTTTCCACCATACAGGCATTCCGCCAGTCGAATACCGATAAGTACAATGTATATAAGCACAATGAGAACCTTGAGTCGCACTTTATGCATATTTCCACAAGCGGCGGAATGGAAAAAGACGATAATGGTGCGCTTAAATTTTCGTTTGCCAATCTATTATATCACCACCACCCGATTGTGATTGTTGACGAGGCTCATAACGTTATTTCAGGTCTGTCCCAAGAAGTGCAAGGGCGTATCAATCCCTCTGCTATTGTAGAACTGACTGCTACGCCGCAAGAAAAAAACAACACGCTTTATTCGGTACGCGCCTCCGAACTCAAAGAAGAAGAAATGATAAAGTTACCCATTGCACTAACGGAACATTACGGATGGGAAACGGCAGTAGATGAGGCAATAGCTAAACGGGCAGAATTAGAAATAGCGGCAAGTAATGAACATGACTACATTCGCTCGATATTACTATTTCAGGCACAAGACAAAAACGGAGAAGTCAATGTCGAGGCGTTGAAAAAATACCTGATTGAAACCGCTAATCTTCCTGAACGTGAGATTGCCATTGCCACCGGCGAACAAAAAGAGTTGGACGGCATTGATATTTTGCTCGCGATTGCGTTATTCGCTTTATTATCACCGTGGAAGCGCTGAAAGAAGGTTGGGATTGCTCGTTTGCCTACGTATTATGTTCATTGGCTAATGTCAGAAGCAATACGGCTGTAGAACAACTTTTGGGACGTGTAATGCGTATGCCCTATGCAAAATCGCGTAAAATAGCAGCGTTAAACAAAGCATACGCCTACGTATTGTCCCGTACTTTTGGAGAAGCGGCAAGCGCGTTAGTTGACAAGCTGAAACAGAAAGGTTTTGAAGAAGAAGAAGCAAAATCGGTTGTTGAAGTTGTACAACCTGAATTGTTTGATAATCTTGATATAAACAAAATAAAACTTGATACGCCTGTAATCGCTATTCCGCCAACAATAGTGCTTGATACTAAAGCTTCTACTATTGAATTTACGAAACAAACCTCCGATGAAGATATTCAAAAAGTGTGCGAACAAGTTACGGAGATGAAAGCGTATGAAATAAAAAGCAAATTTACGTATTATAAAAAACGCGAAGAAGAACAATCCCCGGCAAAAGAAGGAGCGCACTTTTCCGTACCCCGCATGATGGTAGAGATTCAAGGCGAGTTGAAATTTGCTGACCCTGAAATTATCTTTGAGAATTTCGATTGGGACATTGCAGAATTCGCTTCTGCCAAATTAGACGCAGGCGAATTTAATATCGAACCGCAAGGGCACGGTTTTGTGATAGATATTGACGGTAACCGTCTTGGATATTCCGCCGCAGGTGTAAATCAAATGGAAATTCCATACATTGACCTTGAAAACTGGCAGCCGATAAATTTAATTTCGTGGTTGGATAAAACCTTAAAGCAGACAGATATTCCTCAAGGTCAAATGGTTGACTGGTTACGGCAAGCAGTAGAATACTTAACCGAAGTGTGTGGAATAAAACTTACTGAGCTGATGATTGCCAAATACGTGTTAGCAAAAAAATTGGCAGCTAAAATAAAGGCAGCTCGTCTGAAAGCCAAAGCTACAGCGTATCAAATGTGCTTGTTTGATGCACGAACAGCCCGTGTAGAACTGGATTTTGATAGCGGTTTTGATTTCCATGCAAATATATATGACAATGAGTTGTACTATAGTGGAAGTTTCCGCTTTGCAAAACATTATCTGGGAGCAAACAAAGTGCCGATGATTGATGGTGGCGAAAAGGGAGAAGAATTTCAATGCGCCGTAACTATCGACAGCCTGCCGGAAGTAAAATATTGGCTTCGCAATGTAGCAAGAAATTCCGCTTCATTCTGGTTGCCCACTTCAACCGACAAGTTTTATCCCGATTTTGTAGTCCAACTGAATGACGGACGAATTTTAATTGTCGAATACAAAGGCGCTCAATTTCGCGGTACGCCCGATGTGAAAGAAAAAGAGCTGATAGGTGCATTGTGGGAAAAACACACCAAAGGAAAAGGTCTCTTTCTTATGGCATGGAAAACCGAACAAGAATTGAATACGGTCGAACAGATAAAGAAAAAGATACAAAAATAGCCTCTGCACTTTAATTTCTTATCATTGCTATTGGAAAGAAGTAGATTTGATTGGATTTAGAAAAAATAAAAAAATAAGACTGTTATGAAACTCATAAAATTTAAAGTAGAAAATTTTCGTTCTGTTGATAACTCGGATTGGATTAAAGCAGAAGATGTTACTTGTTTGGTCGGAACAAATGAGTCAGGAAAAACCAACTTATTGATTGCTTTGTGGAAATTAAACCCCGCAAATAACGAACCAATTATCCCTCTGGATGATTATCCTCGGAAAAAATATCACAGTTACAAGCAAACAAATGGTGATGAAGTTTTTATTTCAGCCGAATTTGAGATAGACTCAACAACAGCAATCGGTTTGTCTAAAAATAGCGGTTGGCATGAAGACTTGATGAAACAAATAATTGTCAAAAGAAAGTACAACGGTGAATATATTTATGAATATACAAAAAATAGACTTGATAATATTGAAAAATCACACTTGACAGATTTGTTGGATAATATTATTATAGACTATAACTCTTCTGAATTACCGAATAAAGAAGATGATGAAACGAACAAGAGTATAACAAATTTTATTAATGAAGAAATAATAAATGTTTCAGCCAAAAATAACGAGCTAAGCAGACAAGATATTCTGGATATTAAGAAAAACTTTACAACATTCATTGAAACAAATTATAAACTAAAAATTAATCTTAATTTATTTTTTGACAATAATCTGTTCCTAAAATTAGATAAGGTTATTTCAGCTTTCGATGCTAACGATCTTGCCGTTTCCGATGAATGCAAGAATATAATCAAGTCCAAATTACCAAAATTTGTTTATTATTCAGATTACGGTAATTTGGATTCTGAAATCTATTTACCTCATGTTATCGAAAATTTTGGACGAGAAGATTTAGGTACACGCGAACGGGCTAAATCCAGAAGCTTGAAAGTATTGTTTGAGTTTGTAAATTTATTGCCTGAACAGATTCTGGAATTAGGAAAAGAGGCATATCCTGTAAAAATAATTGAACAAACTAAAGATACGTATAACCGCATTACGAACACAAAGGAAAGAATAGAAAAGCCAAAAGATGTTGATATTGAGGCTGAAAGCAAAAAGAAGAGAGAAAGAGAAATACTTTTACAATCTGCCTCAACCTCTTTAACACAAAAATTCAAGGAATGGTGGAAACAAGGTGCATATAAATTTCGCTTTCAAGCTGATGGTAATCATTTCCGAATTTGGGTAAGTGATGACAAACGATTGGAAGAAATTGAACTTGAAGGTAGGAGCAAGGGCTTACAATGGTTTTTCAGTTTTTTTCTGATATTTCTTGTTGAAAGTAAAGACACTCATTCAAATTGTATCTTGTTATTAGACGAACCCGGAATTTCATTACACCCAATGGCTCAAATGGATTTGATTAATTTTTTTAATTCTTTATCAAAAGAAAATCAGTTGATTTATACTACTCATTCGCCATTTCTTGTAAGTCCAAATAATTTAAGCGGAGTACATGCAATGTATGTCGGCGAAAACGGAGAGTCGGTAGTTTCTCCCGATTTGAGGTCAAATAAAAAAATTGCTGAGAAATCTATTTATCCTATTCATGCAGCCATTGGTATAACGGTTTCAGAAACTTTATTATATGGTTGCCAACCCGTATTAGTAGAAGGAATATCCGACCAGATTTATCTACAACTAATCAAAAAATATGTGTTAAGTCAAGGTAAGTATGTAAATGATAAAGAAATTGTATTTATTCCAACCGGTGGAGTTAAAGGAATGTCTCCTGTAATCAAAATACTATGTGGGCGGGATAATGAATTGCCTTTTGTTCTTTTAGATTCGGATAAGCCGGGTATGGAAAAACAAAAACAACTGCAGAAAGACCTGTATGTAGATAATAAAGACAAAATTCTATCTATTTCTACTTTTATAAACGATGGGGAGTATGAAATAGAAGATTTAATGCCAATAGAGGAATTAGCAAGAACATTTTCAAAACAATATCGGCGAGTTAATTCTGAAGATGACTTTGATTATTCCTATCAAAGAGACAAACCTATTGTTAATCAAATGGAAGAATATGCAAAAAAAAATGGCAATACTTTATCAGAAGGTTGGAAAGTTGATTTGGCAAAGGAATGCCAGAAAAGTTTTGATAGAATACTTGAAAAAACAAGTGATGAATTAAAAAATAAATGGATAGTTCTGTTTGATAAAATAACAAATGATATAACTAAAAATAGACATTGAGTATGTGATAAGAATTTGTTTGCATTAAATCTAGCAAATTGAATCATCAAATTCGTCCCTAAATTCGCCAAACATCTATTGATTGCATGGAGAAGAGAGAGTCATTACCTCCATAAATCCTCCGGATTTAACCACTCTTTCTTCAGCTTTCTCCAAATGGTTTCAGCCATATTAAGATGAAGAGAATAAGGAGGAGCGGAGTGCGAAATTGGGAAAATGATGCCCGTCCACGTCTATTAGTCCGATTCTCTTTTTCATCTGTCGGATGCGATTTTTTGAGTGTTTGCAAATTCAATGTTCAATTGCTTCCGCTTTTCAAGAACGGCTGAAAAAGATTGGTTATTTACCCAACAATCAAATATCTCATCTGCGTTCATTTGGTGGGTATTCCCGTATCCGTTACGGTCAATACAGAACTGTATGGCTTTTTTGTAAGCGGTTTCCATTCGCGGGTACATTTGCCTCTCAATGGCTTTGATTTTAGGTCTTGACATGGGGCAAAACATACAGCCTATGCGTGTAAATCCCATATCGTACAATTTGCAGTAGGGCATGTTTCGTAAACGGATAAAATGCCATACATCTTCATCCGTCCAGTGAAAAATCGGCGAAACCATAATTTTTTCTTTGCCTTTGATACAGGCGGTTTGCGTTTCTCTAAAGATGTTGAATTGGTCAAGTGAGCCGGAAAATTTATGCCCTGAAATTTCTACTTCATTGCGTTTGGCTCTTTTGACGCTTTCCGCTGCCCGGATGCCCAGCAATGTTACCGTTCCCGCCCCTGCCTGTTCTTTGAGTATCTGACAACAATAGCGGATGTTCATTCGGGGCAATCCCTTTTTCTTTTCGATAAGGTGAAACATGTTTATCTTCGGGCGGTTTAATTTGACTTGCGGATAGTAGCGGCGGACAAACTTCATCAGTTCGGGCG